>Ga0210044_10004252_pt1 | contig 20025 bp, 9 predicted proteins | sample CryGey13umfilter_2_FD_183959 | JGI IMG/M metagenome (GOLD analysis project Ga0210044, IMG submission 183959) | Groundwater microbial communities from aquifer in Utah, USA - Crystal Geyser 4/9/14 3 um filter (SPAdes) (version 2) | ecosystem: Environmental > Aquatic > Deep subsurface > Groundwater... | reverse complement strand
TACCTCTGGCACCAAGTAATGTTTTTGATGCTAACTGAAAAAGATCATTTTGTTCATAAGTAATACTCAAATTTGCACCGGGTACAAGAGCAGCGTCGTTCCTAATATTAAGTTGACCAATTGTGTAATCAACACTATAATCAATTCCGTTTGTTAATTCTCTGCCATCAAGTAAAACACGAACAGAATTTTCAACAACATTAAATCCCAATTGATAAACTGATGTAACATCACCTGAAAATTTACCGGTTAGCTCCCATTTATCTTTTAAATTATTTTGACGAGCAAATGTTTTAGTTGTATCATAAACTAATTGATATGCCAATGAATCGGGAATAGAGCTATTTAAGTCGGTTCCAAATGGTTCTAACGTTGGAAAAACTATTTCACCCGTTTCAGGAAAAATTGTAATACTTGGTCTGTAATCAAATATATCATCCGGAATTGGATTGTTTGATTGATCGATAAAATCCAAACCAAATGCATTTAATAATTTAACCGGACCTGAAGGTGTTGATAATTCAGTTACCGGATCTTGACCATCAATTTCATATTTAATTTTAAATTCAAATCCTTCCTTCTTAATATTCCTTCCACCAATTGCATAAATATTTTTTAGTTGTAATTTCCAAGCTTGTGCATAATTACCACTGGGTTGAAGGTTCCTTGGTTTAACCAATTTTAATACTAGTTTTGCAGTGGTATCGGCTCCGACAGAATTTAAGAATTCACCATAAAATAAATCATCAGTAGTTGAAGGACCGTTTTCAACTCTGTAAGCAACTGCAATAATATCGTTGTCCTGTATTTGTGTATTAAATGTTATAAATCCTGTCTCAGGGTGTAATACATAATCAACGCCTTCTGTTAATAATAAAAACCTGCCTGTTTCAGTCTGACCCGGAATTGCAGCAATGTCTCCTCTCAAATTATCAGGATAGCTACCGTTGGCTGTAATTGGATCTAAATTTATATATGCATTAGCAATTCTTTCTTTTGATTGATCAACGGCCACACCGGTAACACTTCTCCAAACTTCAATATTATTAACACGGTACTGTGGATTGATTAAAGGAGTTGGCTGCCCGTAATAGTTGAAGAATAAATTTAAACTGGGCTCTTGACTTGCATAAAGTGTATCAAGGAAATAATGATTTGGAGAATAATCATAAACCCTTAAATTAAAATCTGATGAAGTAGAACCTCCTGATACATTTACAGTTTTAATTTGACCTTTCTTTTGACTGGCAATTGTTGTAAGTGAAAATGGTCCTAATTTAAATTCTGCCTTCAAACCAAATAATGCTTCGCTTCCGCCTACCAAAGGAGAAGTTTGTATTGCGACATTACCTGCTTCAATACTTTGAATTATTTCATCGGGATAACCGGTGTACTTTATTTTTAACTGATTTTCATATTGAAATGTTCTTTCGGTATTCCAATCGGCATTAATATCCAGTTTATCACCAATTGTTCCCTTTACATTTATTTGCACTTGTTGTTTGAAATCCGGTTCACTTCTTGTATTGCCAAGCAATGATGCTGTTACGCCTTCAGTTGTTTCACTTTTAAATGCTCCGTGAATATCAACAGCACCTCCAATTTTTAAACCTATTTTAGGCGGGCCAAAAATACTTAATACACCCACGCTCGGTAACGGGATCTCAAAATTTGTAATATCTGTAATTAACTGTCCTAATTCTTTTGTTGATGATTTATACTCGTAAAACTCTGTAAGTTTTTCCCACTCACTTTTTTTATTTTCTTTTAATTTAAGTTCTATATATTCATCAATTGGAATTTTTAAAACTATTTTTGATTGTATACCATATATGAATTCTTTGATAATTACATACTGGCCTGATGAGTCTATCTCAACTGTTTTTGTTTTATAAGTAGAAGATGGTTGTAAAAACAGTGGAGATACTTTATCTGGCAGTAATTCAACTACAGGCAATTCCTTCGGTCTATATTTTAAGTTTTCTATTCTAGCTGAAGAATCAATTGACATTTGGTAAAGTTTGAGAGAATCTTCATCTATCTTTGGTGCTTTAACATTTAATAAAGAATCCGGAATGACTTTAAGAGAATCTTTGTTTACTATTTTATCAGTAGAATCCGAAACCAACGGAGGGGAAAAAGTTTCAAAATTATTTTTTAATTGATAATCATTTTTTAAATTCAAATTATTAGAGAATTTAACAAATGAATTTAGTTTTAAGCAGCTTCCAATCCATAATTCCCGGTTTATTTTTGCTCCGGGAGATGAAACAAAACCCAAATTGGAAATTGAATAAAAGAATAATACAGATAATACGATTATAACTGTAATCTTTTTTGAAATTTTATTTATACTTAAAATAGTAAACCTATAAAGTGTTTTTTTTCAGAAATAGAAAGTATAAACTATCTATAATATTCTCCAATTTGTTTCCAAAAAATTATGCATAACTAAACTAATATTCAATAATATAAAAACTTATTCAGTTTGTCTATCCTTTTGTAAATCTCTTAATTATTTTTTTATGTTTGGGGAATTTTTTTAAAAGTGTATCTCTTTTAGCCAAAGTAAAATCTTCAAAATCAAATCCGGGTGAAACTGTGCAACCTACTAAACCAAAGTCTTTTTTACCAACAACCTCTGCACAAAACCAGTTCCCCTTTTTAATTATAATTTGTAGTTGTTCTCCTTTACTAATATTTCTACCTAATAAACCTATACTTAATTCATCTTTATTTTTTATAGTATATATTCTTATTGTTGATCCGTCATAAAAATGCCAGATCTCGTCTGATTTAATTTTATGAAAATGTGATATGTTTTCTTCATCAAGTAAAAAATAAATTGAAGTTGAGAAATTTCTGTCCCCACTAAATCGAGCAGGTAAGTTTTCTTTTTTGATTTCTTCTTTAGCTCTGTAAACTTCATTAAAATACCCACCTTCGGGATGTTTTTTAAGCTCAAGATTTTTTATATAATATTTTACTTTTTTTAACATACTATAAAATAATTCTAATTTTTTGTATATTTAAGTTAGTTATTTAAGGGGAAATAATGGAAATATTGCATATTGAAAAATCTCATCAGAATTATTTGGTGTTTCCAAAAAAGATTTACACTTATGCTTACCCTTACATTACCTGTTTAAGCAATATAAATTTTTAATGGAGGTAGATCATGTCTAATTTAAAAGAAAAACTTTTTGATAAAATCCAAGGTTGGCGTCCAAGAACTACTAAATTATTAAAAGAACACGGAGACGTTAAAATTGGTGAAGTTACAATTGCACAAGCAATTGGAGGTGTTCGCGGCGTTAAATGTTTAACTACTGATATTTCATATTTAGATCCAATGGAAGGAATTAGATTCCGTGGATATACAATTCCTGAAACTTTAGCAAAATTACCAAAAGTACCGGGATTTGAAATGCCGTTGGTTGAAGGATTTTATTATTTACTGTTAACGGGGGATATCCCTACTGAAGAAGACGTAAAAGCTGTAGCAGAGGAATTCAACAAAAGAAAAATTGTTCCGGATTATGTATTTGATGTTCTAAAAGCTATGCCTAAAGACACACATCCAATGACAATGTTTTCTACAGCTGTACTTACTCTGCAAAGAGAATCTGAATTTGTAAAAGCTTATGAATCCGGAATGAATAAAATGGATTATTGGGATCCTACTTTTGAAGATTCATTAAATCTTTTGGCCAAATTACCACAGATAGCTGCCTTTATTTATAGATATAAATACAAAAACGGAGATATAATTGCACCTGATCCTAAATTAGATATGGGTGGAAATTTTGCACATATGATGGGAATTGATAAACCTTATGATGATGTTGCAAGAATGTATTTTATTCTTCATAGTGATCATGAAAGCGGTAATGTTAGTGCTCATACCGGTCATTTGGTTGCAAGTGCTTTATCAGATGTTTATTACTCTATCTCTGCTATGTTAGATGGACTGGCCGGACCACTTCACGGACTGGCTAACCAAGAAGTACTAAGATGGCTGCAAGGTGTTAGAGATAAAATGGAAGGTAAGGTTCCTTCTGAAGAACAAATGAAAAAATTTGTTTGGGATACATTAAATTCAGGTCAAGTTATTCCTGGATACGGACACGCTGTCTTGCGTAAAACCGATCCACGTTATCAAGCACAAAGAGAATTCTGCTTGAAACATTTACCTGATGATAATCTATTTAAATATGTTGATATATTATATAAAGTAGTACCGGATATATTAGTTGAACAAGGCAAAGCAAAAAATCCTTGGCCAAATGTTGATGCACAATCAGGTGTAATCCAATGGTATTATGGATTGCAAGAATTTGATTTCTACACCGTATTGTTTGGTATTGGTAGAGCTTTAGGTGTTACAGCAAATATTATTTGGGATAGAGCATTGGGCTATCCAATTGAAAGGCCAAAATCTTTAACAACAGATATGTTAGAAGAATTTGCTGCTAAAGCTAAAAAATAATATTTCTTAAAATATTTTTATTTAGTGTAATTATTTAGGGTTGTTGAATATATTTTAACAACCCTTTTTTATAAAATATATTAGTATTTATGTATTTTATATATAAGACAAAATTTTAATTTGAATAATGAATAAAGAACTTCTAAAGACACGTGATCTATTTTTTGCCGGTAAATCTGCACTTGAAAAAGAACAACTCAATAAAATCTTAAAACAATTAAATATTTACTTTGAGAAAATTTACACAAATGACTTATTCAAAAATCAAAAATCATTGATCCCTATAGTCACTGATATTTTAGCATCCTCTTTTTCCGGTAAATTATCCTCTCCACTAGCTTCAAAATTAAATGAAAATAATTTTTATGATTTTGGAAATTATTTATTGCAAAAGTTAAAAAGCAATAAAAAAGAGATAGATTTATTAATACATGAGTATTTAAACTTAATCAGAGTATCTGAATTTTTAGAGAAGATTTATGGTGATAAAAAATGGGAAAAACTTTTAAAGAAATTAATTGTTGAGAGTAACTTTACTACATATCATTTGTTTTCACAGAGAGCAAGAGATTACAAGAACAAAACATTATTTAAAGTTTTACACGGACAAACAGAGATCAATTACAGTTGGGAAACTATTAACAATAATATAAATGATTACAAAAAATCTTTTTTCACGCTTCTAAATTTTACAAATAAACCATTAGTAGTTTTTTTTACTGTTAATTCCTTAGAGATGGCACAATTGGATATAGCCTGTCTAAATTCCGGAATTACAAATGTAATGATACCTGCTAATTCCGTTACACAAAATATTACTTATATATTAAACCAAACTAAAGCTGAATACATTTTTGTTTCTGAAGAAAAACAATTAGCCAAAATAAAAACCATAAAAAACTCATTAAAATATTTGAAAAAAGCTGTTTTAATTAAAGGCAGCAGTTCTGAAGATTGGGTTTTAAGTTTTAGTGAATTTCTTAAATTAAAGAATAATTACAAAAAAGGAACAATAGAAAATTTTGAAAAGAAAATAACAACAAGATCTTTAGCTTCAATTATGTATACATCCGGAACCACAGGTGTACCTAAAGGAATAATGTTTACAAATTTGAATATTGTTTACAAAAGATTTTGTCGTGCTCTTGCATTACCTAAAATTAGTGACAAAGATAGATTTTTAGCTTATTTACCTCTTTTCCATACCTTTGGAAGATATCTTGAAATGATGGGAAGCATTTTCTGGGGAACTGAATATGTTTTTATGGAAAACCCTTCTGCTGAAACGATGCTTCAAAATATGAAACAAGTTAAGCCTTCTATTTTTATCAGTATTCCTAAAAAATGGATTGAACTTTACGATAGTATTTGCGAAAAAGTAGATATTGAAATCGAATCAGAAGAAACAATTAAAAAAGTTGTTGAAGAGACAACAGGAGGTAATTTGAAATGGGGGTTATCTGCTGCAGGATTTTTGCCATCTGAAATATTTATTTTTTTCCAGAAATATGAAATTGAATTAATGAGCGGATTCGGAATGACAGAAGCAACCGGAGGAATAACTATGACACCTCCTGGAAGATATTTCCCAAATTCACTTGGCAAAGAATTACCGGGAATTGAAATTAAACTTGAAGAAGACGGCGAGTTACTGATTAAAGGTGATTATGTAATGCAGGGTTACTTTGGTGAATCAAAAAGTGAAACCTTTACTAAAGGCGGCTGGCTTCCAACCGGTGATATAATGCAGATGGATAAAAATGGATTCATCGAAATCATTGACAGAAAAAAAGAAATATATAAGAATGTAAAAGGTGAAACTGTTGCTCCGCAAAAAATAGAAAACTACTTCCGAGATATAGATTCTGTAAAACAAGTTTTTTTAGTAGGTGATCATCGCCTTTATAATACTGTTTTAATATTCCCAAATTTTGATGAAGAAGAAAGTAAATTAAAAGAAATAAATGATGAGCAATTACAAGAATTCTTTTCTTCTGTAATTGTAACTGTAAATAAATTCCTAGCCCCTTTTGAGAGAATAATAGATTTCAGAATTATCGATCGCCCGTTCTCAGATGAGTTTGGTGAATTAACCCCCAAGAGCACCTATAAAAGAAGAGTTATCGAAAAGAATTTTAAAGAATTAATCGAAACAATGTATATGCAAAATTATACTAATTTGAAATTTAAAAGCATATATATACGAATACCAAATTGGTTCTTACTTGAAAAGGGAATTCTAAACAGAGATATAATTATTGATAAAAATGGGATTAAAGTTCCAAAATTAAATTTATCTCTAAAAGTAAAATCAGAAGACAAACAAAATAAATTATTTAAGATTGGAAATTACACATATAAAATAAAAGAGAATTTTATCGATTTTCAAGCCTTATTAACTACACCAACTTACTGGCTTGGCAATCAAAGTTTAACGGATTTTACAGGTAATTCTATTTACCAGTGGTACAGAACTGATTATAAATTTGATAAAATTGAATTTGTTAAACCAAATGAAAAACCTAAAATAAATGATACTGTTAGAAATAGAATTAAAAAGACATTAAAAAGCTCTGAGGTATCTCTTGAGGGATTGCATTATTCGTCGATGCTACTTCAGTCTTCATCTGTAATAGACAACTCTTTGGCAGTAAAATATTTAAATTTTGTTTTGGATAACGAAGTTGAACAGAATTACAACTTAGCAGTAGAATTGTTAAAAAGACCTTCCTTGGCATCCAAATTAAATTACAGAAGAAAAATGTTTTTGCTGGCAGCGAGCAAAATTAATAAAATCAGTTTTAATATTTATTTAGATAAATACATTGAACACGATAAAAATCTTTTTGATGATAAGCTTATTAAAGAATTTGTTAAAAATGCCAGGGGTAAAGATAAACTTGAAGCAATTGAAAAAATATTGGAACAAGTACTAAACTCAGAAAAAAGAAAAAAAGGTTTTGTAAATACACCTATTCCCTCACTTTTTAAATTACTTTCAAATTATGGAATTAACCACCCTATTTCTTATTTAAAGATCAGACAATTATTTGTAAAATATCAATTACTTGATTCAAGAAAAGAAATTAATCAAATAGCACAAAAAGAAAGATATTCTTTGCGTAAAGGTTTCAGAAATTGGATAGGTATAAATCAAAGTGTTGCTGTTGACCCGGAAACTTTTGAGGAATATTCGTGGCAAAATATAATTATTACCGAAGAAGATATTGATACTACAGACAAGAAAAAAATAATTAAAGCTATATCTAACACATCAATATTAAGAGAAGCTATATTTTTAATTTCAAAAGGTGTAAGGATTGGTTTAAATGATATTCTACCCGGAGGAATTTGGATAAGTCATTTGGGTACTTATCACCATAAATCTGTTTACAGAGTCTCCGTCCAAACCAGATTGCACGGAGCATTTGATTTTGTTTTAAACTTGAATAAAAATACCCCCCCCAAAAAAATAAAAGAAGAAGTTAATTGGTTAATTCTTGCCGGTTCCGGATTAGCCGGACAAAAACTTGTTGAAGACTTTGGCGGTTACTGGGAAGAATTAGATATGTGGAGTGAAGAATTTATAACCGGAGATACTGTAGCGAAATTTTATTATAGAAAAACTAGAAAGTTGGAAGATAAAGAGAAAGCAAGATTAAGAAATATCTGGCCTTTCTTTGTTTGGAATGCTTCTGCTTCTTACTACAGATTCTGGAAAATGTCAGGCTATAAAATAGCTTTGTCAGACCCTTCGGCAATAAATATTATTATTTCTCCACACGACTATCATATTGGCACAAGGATCGTTTCAATTAGCACAAGAACAAAGACTACATCTTTAGTTGAGTTTTTAAACAATTTAAATAAATATTTTATTCAACAAACTCAGTCCCAATATCCATTTATAACTAAAAGGAAGATCTGGAATTATGTATTCTCCGGTATCATTTCCGCTGAAGGTTCAAAAAAAGGATTAGAAATACTCAAAATTTTTGAGACAGAACAAATAAAAAAATTCAAAGCAAAAAATTTAAAATTAATTAAAAAGCATTTACGAGAATTTATTAAAGAAGTAGAAATTGATGGATTTATTCCTACAAGATTATTTTTTGCAATAAAAAGATTCCACAGGTGGTATGAACTAAACCGTGATGCTTCAATACAAGCACAGGCTGAGATGCTTTATGACTTAACAGATACTTACCGCTTAGCTGATCTTGAGAAAGATTATCCTGAAACAAGGACAAGATTTTTTATTAAAACTGCTTTTGCTGAATCTGATGTTAAACTTCAGAACTATTTAAATGATATTGTGAAAAAACAAAGAGAAAAATCCATAACAAAAGATGAATATTTTTCTCTTCTTTATGCAATTCAAAATGATTTTGAATTAAATGAAAAAGAAGATTTCTTTTTAGCTAGGTTGAATTATCCATACTTAAAACCTTCTGATTCAGCTGCAATTATTAAAACAAAATTAGAGGGTACGATACTTTCAAACCTTGAGGTTGAATTAGAAGATTATGACGGAATTCCTTTTTATATAAGAAAACCAACTACACCTAAAGAAATTTCTCGTCTTCATCAATTATTTATCAGTTCAAATTTATTGGTCAACTTTAGGAGTGATCATCAATTTCTTGTTGCTATTTCTGACAGAGGATTTATTATTGGAGGATTATTCTACTTAACCCGTGATGAAACAACTGTCCATATGGAAAAAATTGTAGTTTCTTCCAGATACAGAAGGAAAGGTGTGAGCGAAGGTCTGATGAATGAACTTTTCAATCGTGTGAAAAGTGATGGACACAAATTTGTTACTACAGGATTTTTCCATCCTGAATATTTTTACAGATTTGGTTTTAAAATTGAAAAGAAATATTCAGGTTTAGTTAAAGAAATTATTTAACCTTTAATAATTGCAATAATTTATTCGGATCCGTTGTAGGTAAACTACAAACAAAATTTCTACAAACATAAACTGTTGTTTGATTGTTCAACATTTCCTGTCCTCTAGTAAATTCAGCAATCTTTTCAAGATTATTGCCTGAAGATTTTAACAGAATTACTTTATTTGGTAAATACATACTATTAATTTCTTTTAACATTTCTTGTGTTAATTTATCTTTCAAATTACCGGCAATAACTATTTCAAAAGATGGTCCTATTGCAAAATTAACTCCGCTTAACAATTGGGAATAACCGTTAGGGTATCTTTCTATTTGTATGGAAAAGGCTTTTGAAAGTAGTGAAGCTTTTTCTTCCAGTTTATTATCTCCTGTAAATTTTGATAATCTAATTAAATTCATCATTGCAACAGAGTTACCCGACGGAATTGCACCATCATAAATTTCTTTTTGTCTGGTAAATAATTCTGAAGATTTCTCTGAAGTAAAAAAGAATCCACCGAAATTTTCATCCCAAAAATTATTAATCAAAATATTATTTAATTCAATTGATCTTTCTAAATATTCAACTTTAAAAGTGGTTTCGTATAAATTTAGAAGTCCCCATATCATAAAAGCATAATCATCCAGATTACCGTCAAATTTAGTTTCTCCATTTCTGTATCTGTGATAAAGTCCTCCATTTTGTTTTGATAACTTGCTAAAAATAAAATTGGCACTACTTTCCGCCGCTGTTGTATATTTTTGATCACCAAAAACTCTGCCGGCTTGTGCAAGCGCAGCTATCATCAGGCCATTCCAATCTGTTAAAATTTTATCATCTTTAAGCGGATGAATTCTTTTTTCTCTTACTTCAAATAAAACTTCTCTTATTTGCTCAATTTTATTAGTCAATTCATTTTCAGAAATTTTAAATTCATTTGCAAATATTGAATTTGATCTTCTTTTATGAAGAATATTATTTCCATCTTTTACACCTTTCAATTGGTCGACAAAATTTCCATCTTCTTCTACATTAAAAACTTTACAAAAAATAATTAGGTCATCCTGAGATAATATTTTTTTAAGTTCTGAGTAATTCCAAAAATAAAATTTACCCTCTTCCCCTTCACTGTCCGCATCTTCAGCTGTATAAAATCCACCTTCAGGAGATGTCATATCTCTCAAAACATATTCAAATATTTTTTCAGCTGTATTTTTATATTTTTTTTCTTTAGTTAATTGATAAGTCTCTGTATAAGCCATTGCAATCATAGCCTGATCATAAATCATTTTTTCAAAATGAGGAACAAACCATTTATTATCAGTTGAATATCTGTGAAATCCATAACCAATCTGATCAAATATTCCTCCATCACTCATTTCATCCAGAGTCTTTGTAACCATTTCTAATGTTTTGGAATCTTTACTTCTGCTGTATTGTCTTAATAAGAACAATAAATTATGAGGTGAAGGAAATTTTGGTGCATTTCCGAACCCACCATTAGTCTTATCAAAACCAGAAATAAAATTTTGAACTGATTTATTCAGAATATCTAAAGTAATTTCATTACCTAAAGTATTTGTAGCGGAAGATTTTTTTAATCCCTCAATAATTTGATTTGATGAAGAAAGTATTTTATCGTGTTGATTTACCCAGGCATCTTTTATTTGATTAAGAATTTCTATTAATCCAGGTCTTCCAAATCTGTTTTCTTTAGGAAAGTATGTCCCGGCAAAGAATGGTTTTTTTTCAGGAGTCATAATTATTGTTAAAGGCCAACCACCGCTACCTGTTAACATCTGTGCTACTTTCATATAAATATTATCAATATCAGGTCTTTCTTCTCTATCAACTTTAATTGATACAAAATATTTATTAAGTATTTCGGCAACTGTTGAATCCTCGAAAGATTCGTGTTCCATCACATGACACCAATGACATGTTGAATAACCTATTGAAAGAAATATAGGTTTGTTTTCTTTAATTGCTTTTTCAAAAGCTTCATTACCCCACGGATACCAATCTACAGGATTATTAGCGTGTTGGAGTAAATAAGGACTTTTTTCATTTATTAGTTTATTAGTATTTTCCCCGTTTTTATTATCTGAATTACAATCAATATTTGTCATAATTAAAAAAGAAATTGTTATATGAAAAAAATATTTAGTGAGTTTCATTATTTAGGCTTTTAAAGTTACTGTAAAGATATGTTTTATTCGTGTAAAATATTTGGTCTTTAAATAAATTTTTTCATAGTTTTAATCTTATTGTAAAATGCGGTTGCTTTCTTAGTCTAATTTTAAAATTAAACACAGGTGTAACAATTGAAAAAATTCTCTTCTTTTTCAGTAGCTGTTCTTCTAATATTTGCAGCATTAATTATTTACATACCAAATACAATTTCACAATCTTTAAGTAATAAAAAAATAACTGACTATAAAGATGTTGCCAAACAATTTGTCAGAAAAGCACTTGAAGACAGAAAAGGTTATCATCTATTAAAAGAGATGACTGACATTGGTCCAAGATTGAGCGGCTCACAAAATTCTATAAAAGCGATCCATTGGGCTGAAAATAAAATGAAAGAATTAGGTTTTGATAAAGTTTGGCTTCAATCGGTAATGGTGCCTCATTGGGAGAGAGGAAATATTGAAAAAGCAAAAATTGTTTTATCAAAAAAATTTAATAACAGAAATTTAGTTGTTAGAGCTTTAGGTGGAAGCATTCCCACACAAACACAAGGATTACAAGGTAAAGTCATATCTATAAAAAGTTTTGATGAACTTAGAGAAAAGCAAGAATTAGTTAAAGGAAAAATAGTTTTTTTTGATCGACCACTTGATCAAGGTTTGTATTCAGGCGGTTATGGCGGTGTATTTACCTACCGAGTTTTCGGTGCAGATAGTGTTGCCAAATATGGTGGAATTGGAGTTTTACTAAGATCTATTACCACTAAATATGATAACAATCCACATACAGGTGTTGTGTTTTATGCCGATAAAGTTGAAAGAGTTCCTGCAGTTGCTGTTGGTTATTTAGATTCAGATTTTTTAAGGCAGGCATTAATTGAAGATCCCGAATTAGAAGTTAATTTTAAATTAAATAGTAAATGGTTTCCGGATGCACAATCTTACAATGTAATTGGAGAAATAACCGGAACAAAATACCCCGATGAAATTATTACAGTTGGTGGTCATATTGACAGCTGGGATCTGGGTGTTGGTGCAAACGACGACGCAACCGGTTGTATACAATCAATGGAAGTTCTGGATTTGTTTAAAAGACTAAATATCGCACCACAAAGAACAATTAGATGTGTGCTTTTTATTAATGAAGAAAATGGTTCCAGAGGTGCTAATGCTTATGCTCAGTTTGCAGATTCTTCATTACAAAAAACAATTGCAGCAATGGAAGCTGATGCAGGTAGTGGAAGTCCAAGAGATTTTAGTGTTGATTCTGATTCTTTAACAATTAATAAAATAAAATCATGGATACCTGTGTTAAGCGAAACAGGCATTTTAAGAGTAAGAAAAGGAGGCAGTGGAGCAGATGTAGGTGGAATAAAATCTGCAATAGCTAGAATTGGATACGGACCCGATGGACAAAGATATTTTGATTATCACCACTCAGATAACGATCAATTCAGTATAATTCATCCAAGAGAATTTGAACTTGGTTCAGCTGCTATGGCAACACTTATTTACATGATCGACCAGGAAGGTTTGTAAGAATTTTTTTTATCATATCTTACTCCGGCAAAGTCGGGGTAAGATATCTTATCTTTCAGAATTCAAATTATTCAGAATTGATTCAACAGCTTTTTTACCACTAACAACAGCTCCTTCAAGAGTTGCAGGTAAACCCGTGTAAGTCCAATCCCCTGCTAAAAATAAATTATTGATTTTTGTTTTTGTTTTTGGTCTGTTATTTAGATTTTTATTACTTGGTATAAAAGTAGCATCCTTTTCTTTAATTATTTTATAATCAATTATATCTTCTTTTTTTATCTTGATATATTTCTCTAATTCAATTAAACACATTTCAAAAATCTCATCATTTTTTGTTGCTTTAATATAATTAGCATCGCTAATTACTAAAGTAATGTGGTCATCGTGGTTAAATATCCAATGAACTGATGAATTTATTAAGCCATAAAATTTATTCTGAAGTTTGTTCTCTTTTAACCAGATATGTACTGATACAATACAAGAATAATCAAAACTTACATTCTTTATTTCATCTCCACTATAAAATTTTGAAAGAGCAGTTAGTGGAACCGTAGAGATTACAAAATCAAAGTCATTAATAATTCTTTTGTTTGTAACAATTTTTGTAATAACAGCTTTTTTTGTCTTAAGTTCTAAAACATTTTCTGAAAGTGATATTTTACTCCCCATTTTTAGAATAAATTCTTTAGCGGGATGACAATAAGTTTCTGATAATCCATATTTGGGTAAAATTATTGTGGAAGAGAAATTACTATCTAAGAACATCTTTTTTAAAACAACTTTAAATATTTCTGCTGATGCTTTATTAGTACTGGAATTTAAAGTGCCAACACAGACAATTTCCCAAAATGATTGCTTCAAATTTTCACTTTGATTTTCACGATTCAACCATTCATCAACAGTTAAATTTTTAAGATAATCTGTTCCTGAAAAAGCAAGTTTAATAAAAAAGAAAATAAGTGATATTTTTTCACTAAAATTTAAAAAACTATAGTTGAGTAAACCCATTATTAAATTTAGTGGATGAAATAATTTTGTTGCTTCTAAATAATGAAATTCGGAATTGTTGTTTATAAAAGTTATAAAGAGTTGTTTTTGATATGTTAAATTATTTTGTGCACTTATTAGCCTGAAAAATTTTAATGTTTCTTCATAACAACCCATTAAAATATGCTGGCCATTATCTATAACAGAATTATGCTTCCTATCTTTAAAAGAATAAGCTCTACCACCCAACTTATTTTTAGATTCAATTAATTCTGTTTTAACCCCATATTTTGTAAGATAAGTTGCTGAGGTAAGTCCGGCAATTCCCCCTCCGATGACAATACACTTTTTCATGTGTATACTAAGCTATATTTTGCCCAAGCTCCTATAGAAATACCAAGTTTTTCAAAAAATAAGACTGAAATATTTTTTTCGAACACATTATAATCTTCAGCAACTATTTTATCTAACGTTCTTGCATAAATACGTTGCATTGCTCTTGCTGCAAATAATGAAGGTTTATCATCTAATTGAATAATTTGATTGGCTTTATCAAAATAAAATTGAGCTCTTTTTGTTTCATATTCCATTAACTCTTTGAAATTAGAATTATATGTTTTTTCCATCAATGCTTTTTCTGAATAATCAAATTTGGCCAGGTCTTCCTGAGGTAAATATATTCTGCCATCATTAGCATCTTTATTAATATCTCTTAGAATATTTGTCAACTGAAAAGCAATCCCTAAATTAATAGCATATTCTTTTGTTGATTTATGTTTGTAGCCAAAAATTTCTATACACATTAATCCAACAGTGGAAGCAACTCTATAACAATAAAGAGAAAGATCATCAAAAGTCAGATATCTGTTTTTTTGTAGATCCATTTCCATTCCCCTGATAAGTTCAAAGAATGGATCCAATGGAATATTAAATTTTGAAATAGTTGTTCCGAGTTTATTAAGCAAGGAATATTCTGAGTGCCCACTAAAAGCTTTTTCAAATTCAATTCTCCATTTTCTCAGCTTTTCATATTTAACATCCAGAGAAGCACTAACATTATCTACAATGTCATCTGTCTCTCTGCAAAAGGCATAAACAGTATTCATTGCATCTCTTTTTTCAGGAGGCAGTAACTTAAATGCATAATAAAAACTGCTGTTACTTTTCTTTGCTATTTGTTTTGCTGTGTTTATCATCTAGTAAATATTGATTTACCCAATAAAATTAAGAAATCTAATTTTGATAAAATAGGTCTATTGTTAAATATTTTATAATCGGATCTTTTTACTTTTCTTAATATTTCCTCTCCACCAAGTATTGTCAAGGCTATTTCATATTTTAATCTGCCTTTTAGAAAAGTAAGCAGTTTTCTTCCTTCAATAAACATATCTTCAATTCTTGATATGTTAAACTTCAGCATATGTTTTAAGTTAATATTATTTTCTTTTAATCGAAAGATATTTTCATCAACATTAAATTTTTTCATTTCGTCTTGAGGTAAATAAATTCTTCCTTTTTTGTAGTCTATCTCAATATCCTGAATAAAATTTGTTAATTGAAGTGCAGTACAAATTTTATCTGAAAAATAAAAAGCATCTTCATTTCTAATATTATTTAACTCCAGAATCAGTCTGCCAATGGGATTTGCTGAATTTTTACAATAATTTAAGACTTCTTCAAAATTTTCGTATCTTTTTTTAGTTACATCTTGTTTGAAAGCAAATAATAAATTAATTAGACACTCTGGAGAAAGATTCTTTGTTTTAATAGTGTTTAGCAGAGCAGAATCAAAATCATTTTGGCAATTCCCCTCAGAAATAAATTTTACTCTTTCTGTCAATTCATCCAGTTTATTTATTCTTTCTTCGTTGGTAATATTACCTTCATCTGCAATATCATCAGCAGTGCGGGCAAACCAATAAATTATTGCAATATGTTTTTGCTGATCTTTTGGAATAAGAAAAGAAACCACAGGAAAATTCTCGTAATGTGATTTAGCTAAATTTAGTGAAGACTTATAAGCGCTTTCAATATTTAATTTTGGGTTTTCCATCAATTGCAATTGCTTTATAATTATTCTAATTGTAAAATAATAATTAGTAGGTGAGAATTTAAGGATATCAGATACAAAAAGCCTCGAAAATGAAATCGGGGTTTAGATTATTAATTTTTTTTCTAATTAAGGATTAAATATTGAAAGGTCATATCTATAGATCGGTATTAGCACATTTCCTTTATTTCCACCTGTTATAGTTAAACAAAATGTTTTGTAAAGAATTTTTAGATCTAAAAGGAGCGATCGGTTATTAAGATAATATTTATCGGCTTCAATAAGATGCTTGATTCCATTTTTATTTGATTTATTTATTTGCCACCAACCGGTTATTCCGGGTTTTAAATTTATTTTTTCTCTTTGTAAATAGAACTCACTATAATGATTTTTAATTTCTAAAAGATCTTTTTGGTTTAAAGGCCGGGGCCCAACAAATTTCATTTCTCCTTTAATAATATTTATAAGCTGAGGTATCTCGTCAAGACCTGTCTTCCTCAATATATTTCCAAATGGGAAAATATCACTGTTACTATTTTTCATTGTTCTAAATTTGTAAATATTAAACCAATTATTATTTAAAGTCAGCCCTCTTTTTTGAACAAATACAGGGGTCTGTTTTGTTTGCAGAAAAATTATTAAACAAATAAATAAAGAGGGAATAAAAAATACAGCTAACAATATAATTGCAAATATTATCTCAATTGATCTCCTTGCTATTCTCATATAAAATAAATTGCCTTTTACTTACTTTAATAACAACATTTTCTTAGTTTGTACAAAACCAACATTTGTTGATAGTCTATAAAAATATACTCCACTTGCTGCATTTTGTCCATATTTGTCTTTCCCATTCCAGTAAACAATGTGATAACCTGCATCAGCTTTTTCATTAAATAGTGTATTTACCTCTTTACCAAGTATATCATATATTTTTATTGTAACTGATGAGATATCAGGTATATAAAATTTTATAGAAGTAGAGGGATTAAATGGATTAGGACTGTTTTGCATTAATTCTGCTTTTGCCAGCGCATTAAGTGAAACTTTAATTGCATCGTAATACTTAAAATTTCCGTCAACATCTAATTGTTTTAGTCTATAAGAAAATTTTATACCTCCTATAGGTTGATCTTTAAATGAATAGTCTTTGGGCGAATTACTGTTCCCTGCACCCGGAACAAATCCAATTTTTGTCCAGGCTAAAGGCGGATCACTGACGGATGAACGCTGAACTTCGAATCCATAATTATTTACCTCTGTAGCGGTTTGCCAAATTAGTATAACAAAACTGTCTTCAGATTTTGCAGAAAATTTTGTTAACTCAACAGGCAATGGACCTGCTCCTGTTGTAAAACTAAACACTTGTGAGCTATTTGTTTTTTCCAGAGAATTACTTGAAGCAGTAACACGCCAGTAATAGGTTGTGTTCGGTTCCAATCCTGCTAATGATAATGAATCTGATGTCACTCCCGTTGTATCAAGAAATATAGTACCTGAACCAAAATTGACATCTGTATTCACCTCTAGTCTAAATGAATTTGCTCCGTCAGTAACCGGCCATGAAAGTGTTGGATCTGTTGGAACATCTGTAGATCCACTTTCCGGAACTATCAAAGTAGACTGAGTTACTGATGACACAGTTGTAAAATATCTTACTGTAGAATAATCACTATAATTACCACTACTTGTTAAAGCGGTAACTCTCCAATAATATTTTGTACTATCTGTTAATCCGGCTATCTGTTTTGTGTTTAAACCTACTGTATCCTGATCATAAATAACTTCACCATCAAAACCAGATGCCGTGTTTACTTCCAACCTGTATTTATCCGCTCCGGTTACTGATGACCAGCTTAATGTTGGTGAAAGTGAAACTCCCGTTGCATTATTTGTTGGTGAACTTAGTGCTGTTGTTGCTAACTTTGTTGTAAAACTATAAACTGATGATGTATTTGTTTTCCACAGCCCACTGCTCGTTGCTGTTACTCTCCAATAATATGTTGTGTTATTTGATAAAGATAACCCGTTCAATACTTTAGATGTTGCTGATGTGGTTGTATCAAGTTTTACTGTACCAGTAAAATCAGATGAGGTATTTACTTCCAGGTGATATGAACTTGCACCTGTTGCTGCCGGCCAGCTGAATGTTGGAGTTAATGAAATGCTTAATGCATCATCACTCGGCGAAGTTAATGATGCTTGTCCTGTAGTAAAATTAAAGACTGAACTTTCATCACTTGTGTTTCCACCGTTTGTTAATGCTGTTACTCTCCAGTAATATTTTGTGTTGTCAATCAGCCCACCTATCTGTTTTGATGTCTGACTAATAGTATCCTGATCATATATTACAGTGCCGGAAAAATTTGATGCCGTGTTTACTTCAAGCCTGTATCCGGTAGTACCACCTGTAGCCGACCATATTAAGATTGGACTCAGTGAAACATCTGTTGCATTATTTGCGGGTGAAATAAGTGTAGATGCAGCCAACTGAGTTGTAAAACTATAAACTGCGGACGTATTTGTTTTAGATAAAGCATTGCTCGAAGCTGTAACTCTCCAGTAATATAAAGTGTTATATTCTAACGAAGTACCGCCCAATATCTTTGAAGTTGCTGTAGTTGTAGTGTCTAAAATTGTTGTACCGGTAAAAGTATTATTAGTGTTTACTTCAAGTCTATATTTATTTGTTCCTGTTGGACCGACAGGCCAGATAAATTCCGGGTTAATTGAGTTATTGGTAGAGCCATTAACAGGAGAAGTGCCGGCACTTTGTTGCGTGGTTGTAAAATTAAATATAGAAGATACATCACCTGAGTTACCACCGGAGTTTTTAGCTGTTACCCTCCAGTAATAGGTTGTGTTATCGCTCAGACCGCCGATCTGTTTTGATGCAAGACTTACAGTATCCTGGTTATAAATTACAGTACCGGAAAAATCTGATGCTGTATTTACCTCAAGCCTGTATTTATTGGCGCCTGTTACTGAAGACCAATTTAATGTTGGTGAAAGCGAAACTCCCGTTACATTATCAGATGGGGAAGTGAGTGTTGTTGCTGCTAACTTTGTCGTGAAACTGTAAGTTGATGATGAATTTGTTTTTGACAGTGAATTACTCGAAGCAGTAACTCTCCAGTAATAAGTTGTATTATAAATTAAAGAGACTCCGTCCATTGTCTTTGATGTAGAAGCTGTCGTTGTATCCAGCTTAACTGTTCCAGTGAAATCAGAAGTTGTATTTACTTCCAACCTATATTTATTTGCACCGGTAGTAGCTGGCCAGGATAATGTGGGTGTTAGTGATACACTAAAAGCGCCGTTAGACGGTGAGGTTAGTGATGATTGCTCAGTAGTAAAATTAAATATTGAAGAAACATCTCCCCAGTTTCCTGAAGAATTTTTAGCACTTACTCGCCAATAATATTTTGTGCTGTCACTGAGACTGCCAATTTGTTTTGAATTTAAGCTGACTGTATCCTGATCGTAAATTACAGTACCCGAAAAATCTGAAGCTTGGTTTACTTCAAGCCTGTATTTATCAGCGCCGCTTACAGCCGACCAGCTTAATGTCGGCGAAAGTGAAGTGCCCGTTGCGTTATTTGCAGGTGAACTAAGTGTGGGTGCAGCTGGCGCTGTAGTAACCGAAGTTACATTTGAATTCCCACCAGCCCCTGTTACAGATGTTTTATCCGCTCTTACACGGTAATAATACGTAGTATTTCCGGTAAGTCCTGTAATGTTTTTTGTAAGTACACTTCCGACATCTAAGTTATTATACCCTGTAACAAATGAAGCAAAACCAGAGCTGGTAGACACATCTAATAAATATTTAGTAACAGTGCCTACGGTTGGTGCTGACCAGTTTGCAGTGAAAGATG
>Ga0210044_10004250_pt1 | contig 20027 bp, 19 predicted proteins | sample CryGey13umfilter_2_FD_183959 | JGI IMG/M metagenome (GOLD analysis project Ga0210044, IMG submission 183959) | Groundwater microbial communities from aquifer in Utah, USA - Crystal Geyser 4/9/14 3 um filter (SPAdes) (version 2) | ecosystem: Environmental > Aquatic > Deep subsurface >... | reverse complement strand
AATCATTACCTGCCATAAACACAGCTTTAAGTATTAAACGCGAAAACGATGAAGATCTTATTCTTGAAGTAGCTAAACATCTTGGATCTGGCATGGTTCGAACTATTGCCATGAGTTCAACAGATGGATTATCTCGTGGAATTAACGTTGAAAATACAAAAGCCCCTATTTCTGTTTCAGTTGGACCAGAAACTCTTGGTCGCATGTTTAATGTGGTTGGAAAACCAATTGATGAAATGGGAGAAGTAAAAACCAAAAAACAAAATCCTATTCACCGCCAAGCTCCTGCTTTTATTGAGCAATCAACAAAATACGAAATTTTTGAAACAGGTATTAAAGTGATTGATCTTATTTGTCCATTTCTTAAAGGTGGAAAAATTGGGCTTTTTGGTGGAGCTGGAGTTGGAAAAACCGTGCTTATACAAGAACTCATCCATAATATTGCCACAGAACATGGTGGATATTCTGTTTTTGCTGGGGTTGGTGAACGTACACGTGAAGGAAATGATCTTTATAATGAAATGAAGAGTTCTGGAGTGCTTGAAAAAACATGTTTAGTATTTGGACAAATGAATGAACCACCAGGTGCCCGTGCCCGTGTGGCTTTAACAGGCCTTACTATGGCCGAATATTTTAGAGATGATGAAGGCCGCGATGTACTTCTTTTTATTGATAATATTTTCCGATTTACCCAAGCAGGTTCTGAAGTTTCTTCACTGCTTGGCCGTATCCCATCTGCTGTTGGTTATCAGCCTAATCTTGCTACAGAAATGGGAGCGCTTCAAGAAAGAATTACTTCTACTCAAAAAGGATCTATTACCTCAATTCAAGCTGTTTATGTACCAGCCGATGATCTTACAGACCCTGCTCCTGCCACTACTTTCGCACACCTTGATTCAACTGTAGTACTTTCCCGAGCCTTAACCGAGCTTGGTATTTATCCAGCAGTTGATCCACTTGATTCAAGTTCAACTGTTCTTGACCCTCAAATTGTTGGACAAGATCATTATGATACTGCTAGAGCTGTTCAAAAAGTTTTACAACGCTATAAAGATCTTCAGGATATTATTGCAATTCTTGGAATGGATGAACTTTCAGACGAAGATAAAATGACTGTTGCCCGCGCCCGTAAAATTCAAAAATTTTTATCTCAGCCATTTTTCGTTGCAGAAACATTTACAGGAATATCTGGTCAATATGTAAAGCTTGAAGATACAGTAAGGGGATTTAAAGAAATCTTAGAAGGTAAACATGATGATAAACCAGAACAGGCATTTTATATGAAAGGGGTAATTGAGCAGGTTGAGTAGAAAATAAGGGATTTGGAGAGCGAAGAGCGGAGAGCGTCAATAAAGGATCTTCACTCTCCGAACTCCGATCTCCAAATTTCGATTTATGTCACAAACACTTCACCTAAAAATTGTCACTCCAGAGCGTGTGGTCTTCGAAGATCAAATTGAATCTATTTCCATTATGACGGAAATGGGAGAAATTACAGTTTTACCAAATCATATTCCTTTGGTTGCAAACTTAAAAGCTGGAGAAATGCGAATTAAAAAAAATGATGGAGAGCATTTGCTTACAAATTCTACTGGCTTTATTGAAGTACGTGGCGGAAATGAAATTTTAATTTTGGCAGATACTGCAGAGCGCATGGAAGAGCTTGAACTTGAAAAAATTGAACAAGCTAAAGAAGAAGCAAGAAAAATACTTGAAGAAAAAAGGAATATTGATGATGTATCATTTGCTGCTGCAGCAGCTGCCCTTGAGCGTGAGCTTGCAAGGTATAAAGTGGCTTTGAAGAGGAAGACGAGGTTGTAGGGAACGGTTTTTAAACCGTTCCTGTGTTTGAAACAGGAATAAAAAATTGGCATAGACAGATTGAAAATCGATTGACAAAATTGATTTTTTATGATTATTTACTAGCAGTTTTTCGCTTTTTGTCATTCCCACGTAAGTGGGAATCTAGCGTTCATTCTTCTTTATTTACATGGAGGCAGACGTGAATCACTATGCACCGGGGGTATTGGTGGGATGTGGTGATTATAGGATCTCTCACTGGAGAGATCAGAGAATTATCCAGGTCGCGATCGATAGACTCGCGGTTCAACTGGGATTCATGCAAGAAGGTGATGAGGATTTTCCTTGTGATCGTCTAACCACTCCTGGGCCGGTCGTACCGATGTCAAAAGCTCAAGCATGGATCGTTAGTGGATCCAGAGTAACTCCGGAGATGATGAGAGAAGCAGAGATGCTCGTCGACCAGATCAAAATGTATCTCTCCCTTCACAAGGGGGAGCTTGTTATTTGCCTCTCACATTTCGATTGCGGTCGGGAGGCGGAAAATGGAAGAAACAGAAAAATTTTGTTGAAACATCTGCGCGCCATGGGGCGTTACGTCCGTGGCGAGATCGGCAGGAAACACAAGGTTGGGTTGATCTTCGTGGAGGTAAGGGACGGAAAGACGGTAGACGCCATACCTTATCTTCTGAAACGATAACTCTACATACCAACCATCCGCCGCCTGTGGGAAACGAAACCCTCCAGGCGGTTGATTTTTTTTATAAAAAAAGAGAAAATGCAAACGTTTATTCTTACATTCTTAATTATTTATTATTAATTATTTATTATTATGTCCCACCACTGTTCATCCGCCTTAGTTCGTTGTATGGATTTTCGCCTTGGTCCTGCAATTCGTGATTATTTAAATGAAAAGAATCTTTATGGGCATATTGATATTATTTCCATGGCAGGGGGGGCAAAAGATTTAGCACAATCTGATGAAAGTGCACTTGAAGGCCAAGTAGATCTTTCCAAAAGACTTCATCAGATTAAAACAGTGATTCTTATAAATCATACAGACTGTGGAGGATATGGAGGCCATGAGGCTTTTGGCTCACTTGAAGAAGAACGCGCTCAACTTATTGGAGATATGAAAAACGCGCGTGATAAATTAACCAGTAAATATCAAGATCTTGAAGTTAAGTTGGTTTTAGCAATTATTGATGAGGATGCAGGAGTAAAGATTGAAGAAATCGAAGGATAAATTGTTTTGTCATTTATTCCCCTGACCTTTTAGATATGTCTGATCTTCTTAAACCACTTAATAAAGAGCAAGAAAAAGCTGTGACACATACACAAGGTCCACTCATGATTATTGCTGGGGCAGGGACAGGCAAAACAATGGTTATTACTCACCGTATTGCTTATTTAATGGAACAAGGACTTGCAAAGCCAGAAGAAATCCTTGCTCTTACTTTTACAGAAAAAGCAGCTGCAGAAATGGAAGAACGTCTTGATCGTCTGCTTCCTTATGGCTATATTGATATTCAAATTTCTACATTTCACGCTTTTTGCGAACGAATATTGCGTGAGTATGCAATTGATATAGGATTACCAAGAGATTTTAAACTGGTAAGTGAACTCGATGCCTGGCTTCTTATACGAAAAACGTTTGACCGATTTAATTTAGATTATTATCGTCCACTTGGAAGTCCAACTCGATATATAAAATCTTTACTTGATCATTTTTCACGCGCCAAAGATGAAATGATTGAACCTGAAGATTATTTACGCTATGCTCAAGAAAAAGAAGCTGATCTTGACGGAAAAACTTCAGACGAACAAACAACAACTGAGGTCAAACGTTTATTAGAATTAAGCCAGGCCTATCACACCTACCAACAAATACTACTTGATAATAATGCTCTTGATTTTGGTGACTTAATTTTATATACACTACGTCTTTTTAAAACACGGCCAAATATTTTAAATCAATTACGGGAACGTTTTCGTTTTCTTTTAATTGATGAGTTTCAAGATACAAATTTGGCTCAATACGAACTCATTAAATTTCTATCTGCTCCAAAGAATAATCTTGCTGTTGTAGGAGATGATGATCAATCTATTTATAAATTTCGTGGTGCTTCTCTTTCTAATATTTTACAATTTGAAACAGATTTTCCACAAAGTAAACGAGTAATTCTCACACGAAATTATCGTTCTGTTCAAAAGATTCTTGATTGTGCTTATAAATTCATCCAAGCTAATAATCCAAATCGTCTTGAAGCACGATCAGAAAAAGATGGATCTATTAAAAAACAATTGCAGGCACATCAATCACAAGAAGGAATTATTGAACATTTACATTTTGATACTATTGAGCAAGAAGTAGAGGGGGTAGCAAAAAAAATTATTGAGCTTAAAGAAACTCAATCAGATGTATCTTGGAATGATTTTGGAATTCTTTTGCGAGCCAATGGAAGCGCTGATCCATTTGTAGAGTATTTTGAGAAAATAGGGATTCCATATCAGTTTATGGCTTTACGTGGGCTTTACCAAAAACCTCTTATTCTTGATATGATCGCGTTTTTCCGTTTTATTGATGAACCACAGGAAAGTGCGAGTAGTTATCGTGTTTTAAATCGTGTTTGTGAACTTTCCATGACAGATCTTGTTCAAATAACCCATGAAGCTCATCGCAAATCTCAAACCATTTATGAAACTATTTGTTCTATTCAAACTATTCACACCATAAGTGAGCAAAGTCGTAAAACTATTGAATCACTCCTACATCTTCTTTCTAGTCTTCAAGAAGAAAGTCGAGTTAAAACTGCTAGTGAACTCTTTTTACAAGTCTTTAAAGAAGCAGGATTTCTTAAGCGTATTTCCAAACAATCAGAGCAAAAACAACATGAGCTTTTCCGTTATTTTCAACAATTTTATGAACGCATACGTCGATTTGAAGAACAAAATTCAGATAAACATTTACATGCATTTTTTGCTGAATTTGATCATGAACGTGAATCAGGAGAACAAGGATCATTAAGTCCAGATGTTGAGGCTGGTCCTGAAATGGTTCGTATTATGACTGTACATGGATCAAAAGGTCTTGAATTTCGTTTTGTGTTTATTGTAAATCTTGTTGATCGACGTTTTCCAACTATCGAACGAAAGGATCCGATTGAACTACCACTTGATCTTATAAAAGAACCAGTGCCAGTTGGAGATATACATTTAGAAGAAGAACGGCGATTATTCTATGTGGCTATGACAAGGGCTAAAGAAGGACTTTTTTTTACTTCTGCTAAAAATTATGGGGGAGCACGTTTAAAAAAATGTTCTCGATTTTTGTCCGAACTTGGATTTATACAAAAAGAAAAATATAAAAATGAACCCACTGCTCTAATTCAACCATTAATTATCGAAGGCTCATCAGAAAAATCTTTTTCTTTTATTCTTCCTAAATATTATAGCTTTACCCAATTAACTGCTTTTAAAACCTGTCCATTACAATATAAATTTGCTCATCTTCTAAAAATTCCAGTGTTTGGACGGTCAACTTTCTCTTATGGAAAAACCATGCACGAAACATTACAAAAATGGTTTGCTTTATGGATTGAGCGCAAGAATAAAAGACAAACTAGTTTATTTGCAAACACACTGCAAAAAGAAGTTGAATCTGATATATCTTTTCCAGCCACTCTTAAAGAGCTTCTAGAAATTTATGAACAAACCTGGATAGATGATTGGTATCAAAATGCAATTATTAAAGAACAATATAAAGAAGAGGGGCGTGTATGTCTTAAAAGCTATGTAGAATTTTTAAAAAAGCACCCACCTAAACCTCTTGCTCTTGAACAAGGTTTTACTTTAAAAATTGGATCTATTTCTATTCGTGGCCGTATTGATCGTCTTGATGAATTTGAAGATGGGGTTGAAGTTATTGATTATAAAACAGGCGCACCAAAGCAAGAAAAAAAAATTAGCCAAGAAGAAAAACAACAGCTACTTCTTTATCAGATAGCAATTCAAGAAGTTTTTCATTTAAAGCCAAAAAAATTAACATTTCATTATTTAAAGGACCATTCGCAAATAAGCTTTCTTGGGAATGAACAAGATTTAGAAAAAGCAAAACAAATGATTAAAGAACAAGTTGAATCAATGAAACAAGGGTACTTTGGAGCAAAACCAGGATTTCATTGCCGTTCTTGTGATTTTGCCGATATCTGCGAATTTAAAGAGTAGAAATAAATTATGTTTCCTATTCAATCTTTACTTACAAAAATTCAAAATCGATCCTTTTTACACAGAGGTCTCCTTGCTGCAAAAGTGGTTGAAAAAACCAATCAATGGATAAAAGAACAAATCGGTCATCCACAAACCGAACCGCAAGCAAGAGCAATTTCATTTGCAAAAGGTGTTCTTTTAGTTGAATGTGTGAATGGGGGAGTTGTACAATATCTACATGATCATGAATTTCGTTTATTTGAGTGGCTTAAAAAAGAAATTCCAACTCTTCCAATGTCTTTACGATTGCAAACACGTATTTGCCCTTATCTGTCTTATGCGCCTTAAACCATTTTTAATTTATACGATTTTGATTACTCTTTTTTTCTGGTTAAGTTGGGGGTACTTTATTTTTACGGTTTCTCCAGAAGATATTCTTTTACTTGGTCTTTTTGGATTTTATTTTTTACTTGGCTGTGCCTTACTTGGAATATTTTTTTTATTTGGTATTTTAGGACGCCGTCTTTTTCGCAAGCACGAACTTTTTTCAAAGCATATTGCGATTTCATTTCGTCAGGGTTTTTTATTTACTTTCCTTTTTTTAATAGCTTTATTTCTTCAGTCAAAAGATTTTTTAACATGGCTAACAATGTTTATCTTGGTTGTCTTTTTTAGTATTTTAGAATTACTTTTTCTTTCCATCACCTCAACTCGTCATTGAACACTTTTTGGTCTCAAATAAGTTGCCAGGCATGATTTGTTAAGTTACAATACGATCTTTATGATTTTTAATCGAGTGTTTGGAAAATTTTCTAAAGATCTTGGTATTGATCTTGGTACTGCCAATACACTTGTTTATATTGCAGAAAAAGGCATTGTTATTAATGAACCCTCTGTAGTGGCTATTAATACTCGCAATGATCAAATTCTAGCGGTTGGGCGTTTAGCTAAGGATATGCTTGGCAAAACACCACCTTCTATTCGTATTGCTCATCCACTAACCAAGGGTGTTGTTTCTGATTTTGAAGTTACCGAAAAAATGCTTAAATTTTTTATTCAACAAGCCCATAAAGATACCTGGACTCTCATTCCACGTCCACGTATTGTTATAGGTGTTCCTTTAGAAATTACAGAAGTCGAACGTAAAGCAGTTGAAGATGCAGCTTTTTCAGCTGGAGCACGGGAAGTCTTTTTAGTTGAAGAACCTCTTTTAGCTGCTATTGGAGCACGTTTACCTGTTGAAGAACCTGTAGGAACCCTATTAGTTGATATTGGAGGAGGAACAACGGAAATAGCTGTCCTTTCGCTTTCAGGTATTGTTACCTGGAAATCACTTTCAGTAGCTGGGGAAGAAATGACTAAAAATATTGTTACCTATGCTCGAGAAGCATTTAATCTCTCCTTAGGCGAACATCATGCCGAGCAAATTAAAATTCGTATTGGAACAGCTATTAGTCAAAAAGATCCTCTTGAGATCCAGATGCGCGGGCGTGACATTTTAAGCGGACTTCCAAAAGAAATTTTAGTTCATGATGGACAGATAAGAGAAGCACTTGAACGGTCAATACGTACGATCATTGAAAATATCAAAGTTACTATTGAAATGACACCCCCAGAACTTGTTGGGGATATTTATGAACGAGGCATTATACTTTCTGGAGGTGGATCTCTTTTGCGCGGGCTTGATCGATTAATTGCCCTTGAAACCGGTATTCCTGTGCGTGTTACCGAAGATCCATTAGCGGCTGTGGCACGTGGAGCTGGAGCCCTTCTTGAACAAGATGATTTACTTCATCTAATTGCTCTGCCTTCAACCTCACAAGGAGGTTTTGTTTAAAAAAATTTTATGTCTAGACGATCTTTTTGGAAATCACGTCGATCGTTTTTTGTTTTTATTTTTCTCGGTCTTTTTTTACTTTTTCTCATTGCCTTTCCATTTATTATCATGCGTCTGATGATTCCTTTTCAACAATTATTTGTGCAAACTGGATCATCTCTTGCTTCTTATAGACAAACACCTCAACAAGATGAAACAGACCTATCAAACGAAACACTTGCACAACTCTATATTGAACTTGCACAACTACAAGATGAAAATAAAAATCTTCGTGAACAACTTAATTTTTTAGAAAATCGTTCTTATAACCATGTTTCAGCTTCTATTCTTGCTCATAGTTTAGGAACCTTCCAAGCAACTTTTTTGATTGATCGGGGATCAGATGATGGTATTCAAGTGGGTGATCCTGTGATGGTTTCCAAAGGAGTTCTTATTGGAAAAGTTCAAAAAGTTTGGAAACAACAAGCAAAAATTCAAGCACTAACCGATCGAGAATCAAAAACAGCTGCGACTATTCTTTCCTCACGAGAAACACTTGGTGTCATTGAAGGTGATTTGGGTGGTTTTTTACGTTTTAAGTTTATTCCAAAACAAATTGATTTAGAAATAGGAGATATTATTATAACCTCTGGGCTTGAAACAGCTATTGTGCCTGATCTTTTGATTGGAAAAGTTCATGCTATAAAGGAAGAAGAAAATAAAGCGTTTAAAGAAGCCATTATTGAACCATTTGTTGATTATCGCCTTTATGCTTCTATTAATGTGCTGACCCGTTCTTTTCTTTATGAATAAATCTTTTTGGCTAATTGAAATCATTCTATTTTTTTTACTCTATTTTCTTGAGACTAGTTTTTTCACCACTTGGTTTATTCCTATTGCTTCTATGCCGCTTATTTTTGCGGCAACGATTTTTGGCATGCAATATTTAAGACGACCAGAAATGGGGTGGTGGCTTATAGCTAAAGGTGGGTTAAATGATTTTTTTGGCATTGGATTTCTTCCATATGAATTTATTCTCTCTTTACTACTTGTGTTTCTTTTATTTTTTTTAAATCGCTATTTATTTTCACCTTCTTCATTTTATGGAACTATTGGATGTGTTCTTTTGTCAATCATCTGTTTTAATCTATTTTCCATAATCATACTACTTTTTTTATTTTCATCCTCTCTTTCAAATATTCCATGGTCATTTATTTGTGGTTTTTTCCTTTGGCACCATTTTATGTTGCTATTTCTTGTATTTTTCATGCTTTTTTCCTATAAATGGTTTAAACGTATCTGAATATGAAACACCTATTGTTTCTTCCAAAAAAAGGCATTCCTCTTAATGAACCTGTATTAACTCATGAAATAGGTGAAACTTCTTTATTAAATCAAATAGAGGCAAATAAACGTCCTAAGCGGTTTTTTTTTCTTATTTTTATTGTAAGTGCATTTTTTGCTCTTTTTATTTCACGAACGATCTATTTTCAAATCATCGCTGGAGAGACTTATCATCTTCAAGCAGAAAACAATCGATTTAAAACAATATTTATTGAACCAACACGCGGAATCATTATTGACCGAAATGGAAAACCGCTTGCAGAAAATGCCCCTCTATTTACTCTTACAATGACAGCGAGTGAGCTTCCTTTACAAGCCTTAGACCAAGAACATCTTTTCGAAGAAGTAGTTGATTTACTTCACATGCAGCGGACAGAATTTGATCTGCTGCGCCAATCATTTTTTGGCGATGTATCAGAGCCACTTATTGTAGCAAAAGATATTCCGTATGAAACAGCTTTATTTTTTTATACTCAACAAGATCTTTATCCTGGATTTTCCGTAGAAATATCTTCTAAAAGAAAATATTTATCATCTTCTCCATCTCTTTCTCATATTTTGGGATATGTGAATGCTCTTTCCAAAGAAGAATATGCTCAAAAAAAACAAGAAGGATATTTACCAAATGATAAAATCGGAAAAGTCGGTCTTGAACAATCTATGGAGACGTTTTTACGTGGTTCTTTAGGCCAACGTCAAATAGAAGTTGATGCACTAGGTCAAGAAAAAATGATTATTGAAGAAAAAGAACCAATAAGTGGATCAAGGATTCAATTAAATTTAGATAGTGATTTGCAGGCATTTATAGAACAGTCGCTTATTTTGACTTTACAAACACAAAAAAAAACAAAAGCAAGTGTTGTTGCTCTTGATCCCAAAAACGGTGATGTGCTTGCGCTTGTAAGTCTACCAACCTATGATAGTAATTTATTTGCAACAGGTATTGAATCAACTACATTTAAACAGCTTATAACAGATCCGGATCAACCTCTTTTTTTTCGAGCTATAAGTGGAATGTATCCTTCTGGATCCTTATTTAAACCTTTTGTAGCAACCGCTGCTTTAGCAGAAGGACTTATTAATGAACACACAACATTTATTTCTGTTGGGGGGATCCAAATTGGTTCTTGGTTTTTTCCGGATTGGAAAGCAGGAGGGCATGGGCTCACTAATATTTTTAAAGCAATTGCTGAATCTGTGAACACGTTCTTTTATATTATTGGCGGTGGGTATAATAATATACCAGGACTTGGGGTTGAGCGCATTATAAGCTATGCAGAAATTTTTGGATTTGGATCCAAAACAGGTATTGATTTACCAGGCGAAGCTTCAGGTTTTCTTCCTTCCAAAGAATGGAAGGAAACTACGCGTCAAGAACCTTGGTATATTGGAGATACTTATCATTTAGCCATTGGCCAAGGAGATTTTTTAACTACACCTCTTCAAGTAGCTGTAGCAATATCAGCTATTGCCAATGGGGGCACAAAATATCATCCACGGCTTATTCAATCAATTGATCAAACCGTGGTTGAACCAAAAGGAGAAATACTCCCTTCAAACATCCGATCAGTTCTTAAAACAATTCAGGAAGCCATGAGACAAACAGTAACCCAAGGAAGCGCTCGCGGCCTTGCCTCACTTGCCAGGCCTGTTGCAGGTAAAACAGGAACTGCCCAATGGAGCCAAAATGAAAATGATTATCATGCCTGGTTTGCGGGATTTGGTCCATATCCAGATCCGTCTATTGTTTTAGTTATTTTAATAGAAGAGGGTGGGGAAGGATCTGAAGTTGCTGTACCAATTGCCTCAAATATTTTTTCTTGGTGGTTTGAACATAAACAAGAATAATAACATGAATTTTTTTGCTTGACACCACCATATTCCTCCCTTACACTTCACTCAAGTATTATTTTAATATATGTATCTTACTAGCCAAGCATTGGAAACACTAAAAGAAGAGCTTGAACATAGAAAAAAAGAAGTTCGTAAAGAAATTGCGGAAAAAATTTCTGCTGCAAAAGATTTAGGAGATCTCTCTGAAAATTTTGAATATCATGAAGCAAAAGAACAACAAATGCAAAATGAATCACGTATTATTGAGATTGAAAATAGTATTAAAAATGTAATTATTTTATCGCCAGATTCAGTGAAGGGAAATAGGTGTATTGTAATAGGGAGTGCTTTTACTGTTAAAATTGATGATAAACAAATGGATTTTCAAATTGTTGGTTCAACAGAAGCAAACCCTCTACAAGGAAAAATCAGTAATGAATCTCCGCTTGGAAAAGCATTTTTAGGTCATTCACTTGGAGAAGAAATTGAAATTGATCTTCCAATAGGGAAAAAATATTACAGTATTCTTGAAATCAAATAGAAATACTTATGCCACATCTGCCATCCACCCACTTATCAGAAGAAGAGGTGCGCCGTGATCGTCTTTCTAAAATTCAACAACAAGGGATTAGTCCATATCCTACAAAAGCAAATCGAACTCATACGATCGCTGATTTTTTAACTCAATTTGAAACATCTAATCAACTCTCTTTTACACTTGTTGGTCGAATTCTTACTATTCGTAAACATGGAGGTTTACTTTTTTTCCATTTAAAAGATGAAACTGGGCGTGTTCAGGTTCTTTTTAAACGCGATCTACTAACAGAAGCTCTCTATAATCAATTTTGTGAGCTACTTGATATGGGAGATTATATAGAAGTTACTGGCAAACCATTTGTAACACAAAAAGGCGAACAAACTCTTCAAGCAGATTCGTATAAACTTATCAGTAAAACTATTTTACCGCTTCCAGAAAAATGGCATGGATTTGCTGATCCAGAAAAACGTTTTCGTAAACGCTATCTAGATATTCTCATGAATGAAGAGGTTGCTAAACGTTTACGGCTACGCAGTAAAATAATCTCAAGCTTACGAAATATTTTAGATGAACGTGGCTTTCTAGAAGTTGAAACACCTACTTTACAACCAGTTTATGGCGGCGGATTCGCTAAACCGTTTAAAACCCATCACAATGCCCTTGATCAAGATTTTTATCTTCGTATATCAGATGAGCTATATTTAAAACGATTACTTGTTGGAGGATTTGAAAAAATTTATGAAATTACAAAAGTTTTTCGAAATGAAGGAATAGATCATGATCATAATCCAGAATTTACCATGCTTGAAGCTCAAATAGCTTATGAAGATTATTTATACGGCATGGATCTTTTTGAAATGCTTTTTGAATCAACTGCTCAACACGTGCTTGGAACCACTAAAATTCAGCACGAACAAAATATTATCGACGTTAAACGTCCTTGGAAACGCCTACGTCTTATTGAGGCGGTTGAATCTATTGGAAATATTCCCATCACTCTATGGGAAAATGAACAAAAAGCACGAGATTTAATTCGTTCAAAAATAACTCCAGAAAAATATTCAGAACTAGATCGTCTTGGTAGTATTGGTGAAATAATGGCATTCGCCTTTGAGGAACTTGTAGAAGATTCCCTTATTCAGCCAACGATTATTTATGATTATCCAGTTGAGGTTTCACCTCTTGCAAAAAAGAACCAGAAGGATCCACGATTTGTTGAACGTTTCGAGGCTTTCGCTCTTGGAAGCGAAATTGGTAATAATTATTCAGAACTTAATGACCCAATTGATTTAGAAGAACGCTTTTTATTTGAAAATAAAAAAGAGCAAGCAGGATTTGAAGAAGCTCATCAAAAAGACTTTGGTTATTTAGAAGCGATTAAACATGGTATGCCACCTGCCTGCGGGATTGGAATTGGTGTTGATCGAATGGTGATGCTACTAACCGGAACATCTAATATTAAAGAAGTTATTTTGTTTCCAACCCTGCGGTCTCAAGAAACAGAAGATAAAGAAGATGAAATTTTGTATGGGTCATCGAACATGGATCGAAATTCATGAACGGGCATTTGCCCAAAATTTGAATGCACTACGTTCACTTTTGCGTCCAGAAGCAAAATTCTGTGCCATGGTAAAAGGGAATGCATATGGACATGGAATGCTGCCAATAGTTTCGCTTGCTGTAAAATATGGGGTCAATTATTTTGGAGTTGATGAAATTGAAGATGCTATAAAAATTCGTCGAGTATTTCCTAATGTAGTAATAATTGTTTTTGGTTACACCATTAAAGAAAATCTTATACAAGCAATTGATAAAAATATTCAATTAACAGTTTACGATAAAGAAACTATTCAAACACTTCATACTTTAACTACTCAAAAAGGAAAACCTGTTTCAATTCATTTAAAAATTGATACTGGCACTTCTCGTCAAGGTATTTTACTTAATCAATTAAAAGATTATCTAGACCTATTGCGTACGTGTCCACTTATTCAACTCGAAGGCATTTCAACCCATTTTGCTAATGTTGAACAAGCATCTGATCCTTCTTATTCTAATCTTCAATTTGAACGTTTTTTACAAGCAAAAACGTCTATTTTTGAATATGGTTTTTCACCAAAATACGTTCATTTAGCTTGTAGTGCAGCTCTTATTTTGTACCCAGATACCCATCAAACACTCGTTCGAGTAGGAATAAGTCTCTATGGTTTCTGGCCATCAGTAGAAGTAGAACAAGTAATTCGAAGACAGCATATTGATTTAAATCTTGAACCTATTCTTAGTTGGAAAACAAGAATTGCTCAAGTAAAACGACTTTCACGAGGTACCCCAATTGGATATGGCCTAACAGAAATATTAAAACAAGATAGCCATGTTGCTATTTTACCTGTAGGTTACTGGGATGGTTTTGATCGATCGCTTTCATCGTGCGCAGAGGTTCTTATTGGAGGACATCGGTGTCGGGTTCTTGGTCGCGTATGCATGAATATGATGATGGTCGATGTTTCTTTAGTTCCACATCTTGAACCTGAACAAGAAGTAGTGCTTTTAGGTCGCCAAGGTCGATATAGCATTACAGCTGAGGATCTTGCTCAAAAAATTGGTACGATCTCTTATGAGGTACTCACTCGTATCAATCCATTATTACCACGTGTTATTATTGCTTCCTAATTGATCTCTAATTTGTGTTTTTTTCCAAAAAAACCTGGCGAAAGACCTATTTTCAAAAAATACAAACGCGACGCTATGCATCTCGCCAGTTTTCAAATCCTTATTTTCCAAAAAAATCTTCACAAAAACGTTGGATCTATACCATGATTGGTTTGATCTTAGGATTTTCCTTTGGACTTGGGAGTTTTTTTCTAACCTCTCCCTTTTTTAAAATAACATCAGTTTCTATTACAGGAATACAAACTATTGATTTAAGTGAACTTAAATATTTAGTTCAAACATATCTTTCAAAACCTCAATGGATTATTGCTTCTCAATCAAATCGTTTCCTTTTTAAAAAAGAACACCTTGAAAAATATATTACTTCTGTATTTATTTTTGACGATCTTTTAATTACAAGGGAAGGGAATACCTTATATATTTCTATCAAAGAAAAAACATTAGGATTTGTTTTAGAAAATCAAAATAATTTTTTTGTCATGGATAAAACTGGCCGTGTCGTACGATCAATTCAAGCAGAAGAATATCAAAAATTAATTCGTCCACTTGAACAAGAAGGACCAACAAAAAATGATTCACCCCTTATTGCTCGAAAAGCTTTACCTCGTTTAGTTCAAGTTGGTGGAAAAATGCCTAAAATTGACCAAAATTTTTTACCAGAAGAAGAAACAAAAAATATTCTTAAAATGGATGAAATGCTTCAGAATTTAGGTTTTCCTGTCTTATTTATGGAAATTAATTTAGATGTTGGAACTTGGTTAACTGCTATTTTAAAAGATCAATTTGATATTCTTTTTGATCCATCTGGTGATATTAATCAACAAGTCTTGCATTTAAAAACTGTTTTGCGTGAACGAACATCGATTTTAAATACACTTGAGTATATTGATTTGCGTTTTGACGATCATGTGTATTATAAATAATTTAATGCCAGTGTCGTCTAAGATCTATTGTACGACACTAGTGGTTTCCTTTCCTATTTAATTTAAGATCCTATTTTAAAAAATAAAATTAAATAAAAAATTCACTTAGATAGGCAATCATTAAAAGAATAATACCAACTAAAAACAGTGAGAACATGATGGTAACAAAATATTTAATCGTGTTATCTTCATTAATAACTTCTTTAATAATCCAAGCTGAAATACCTAAATAACTAATGATTGGAAGAGTGGTTAAAATCCAACCGAGAATTTTAAGAAAGTTCATAAAGATAATAAATAATCAAGTGGGTTTTGTGGAATGCCATCCTGGCGTACTTCAAAATGCAAATGGGGGCCTGTTGAAAGACCTGTACTACCAACCAGTCCGATTGTTTCTCCACGACTTACAAATTGATCTGGTTCAACCATAATCTTTGAAAGATGCGCATAAAGTGTGGCTACACCATTGCTGTGAAAAATCATAACATAATTACCATACTGAGATCCCTTACGTGTCCAGGCTACATATCCAGGACCCGCTGAACCAATAGGAGTGCCGGTTGGCGCTGGAAGATCAATTCCTCCATGTTCAAATAAATGTCTAAATGGATAGGTTGGGTCGTGAAAATAAGCTGAGATGCCTTTTTGTGGATAAAACGGCCAAGAAAAAAGCGAAGTTTCCCCACCCTCATCAAGCTGAGCTAATTTCTGCTCCATTCTTGTTTGTAAATAAGCGATTTGATTTTGAATATACTGTTGTTCTTCACGTAGTCCAGAAACAAGCTCACGAAAGGCTTCTTCTGATGCTTGTGACTGAGTCATTAAAACATCTTTTGATTTTCGTTCATTTTCAAGCTGAAGTATTTTTTTATTTAAACGATCCTCAATAATTTCAAGTGATTCAAGAGCAATAGTTTTATTCTGACGCTCTATAATTAAATGTTCTTTTGCTGCTTTTACATCTTCTAGGGTCTGTTGTAATTCTTGATTAATATTTTTTAATTGATGTAATTCATCAAATATTTTTGAAAATGAATCAGATTCCCAAATACGTTCAAACCAAGATAAATCATCTTTTTTCTGTAGTTCTAAAAGAATAGATTCAAGCATTTTTCGATCTTTTTTAAGTTGGGCTTCTTTTTGTTGAATTTCATAATCCATAAGCCTCAAGGTGGCATGAATGGCTTTTATTTCTTGCTTTGCCTCCTCGATTTCTAAACTAGTTTTTGCTATACGATTTTCAAGTAAACTAGTTTCGTTTTTTAAGCTTAACTGTTGATCTTCTATTTCTCTAATTTTTTGCTCATATTCATTCATTTTACGATGAATTTGGTCAATATAAGCTTCTTTTTCACCAATCTCGTCTTTTAGTGCGTTCAATTCAGACGAAGATGTTGTCTGTGCTTGAACAATTGAAAAAATATTCATGTTTATAAAAGAAAACATGATGATAAAAACAAAAATAAAAAATTTAAAGTAATTTGATTGCATGATTTAAACGTCTAAGACTTTCTTCTTTACCAAAAATCCATAAAAGTTCAAAAGGACTTGGAGATTGAGCAAGGCCACAAAGGGCTACTCTTGTAGGCCAAAGAACATTCCCATTGGAAAACTGATTTGTTTGAATATAGCCTTTAATCATAACCTCGATTTCTAAAATAGATTGGAACTTTTCTTCACTACAAGATCCAACAATAGCGCTAATCGCTTCTAAATGTTTACGTGCATCTTGTTTATCTGCTTTTTTCCACACAAGTAGAGATGGATCATAAGATGGTATTTGAAGATAATCAGAAATCTTTTGAGCTAATTCACTTAAAAGACTCGCTCGTTCTTTTTCAACTGAACAGATCCGCTCAAGAAAATTTTCGTCTATAGATACTTCATTAGAAGACAAAAATGGTTTTATGCTCTTAATAAGATCAAAACCGGTTTGTAAACGAATATATTGTCCATTCATCCAAAGTAATTTCTGTTCATCAAAAACAGCTCCTGATTTATTAATTTTTGAAATATCAAAGGCATTAATTAGTTCTTCTTTTGTATAAATTTCTTGATCTGCTTTTGGGTTAAACCCAAGTAAAGCAATAAAATTGATTAATGTTTGGGGTAAATATCCCTTAGCAAGAAAATCTTCAACCGCTACATCTCCCTGCCGTTTTGAAAGTTTTGAACGATCTTTATTGAGTACCAGAGGAAGATGTGCGAATTGCGGTGCTTCCCATCCAAATGATTTATATAAAATGACGTGTTTGGGAACAGAGCTTAGCCATTCTTCAGCACGAATAACATGAGTGATACCCATAAGATGGTCGTCAACTACATTGGCTAAATGGTAAGTGGGAAATCCATCTGATTTAATGAGTACCTGATCATCAACTTCTTGGTTAGAAATAGTAATAGGACCGCGAATAATATCTTCAAAACGAGTTTCACCTTCAGGAATTTTCAGACGAATTACATAAGGCTCATTTGCTTCCAATTTTTTTTCTATTTCTTCTTTAGTTAAATGTAAACAGTGACGATCATACTTTGTAGTCATTTTGGCTAATTCTTGTTCTTTACGTAAGTTATCAAGACGTTCTTGTGAACAAAAACAATAATAAGCAGTTTTGTTTTCAATAAGTTTTTTAATATATTCACGATATAGAGATGTTCGCTCTGATTGAATATAAGGGCCAAATTCTCCTATTTGTTTTATTTTATTATCCTCTAAAAAAGGCCCTTCATCAGGATTAATTCCCATAATCGATAAAGTACGCAGTAAACTTTCTATAGCTCCTTCCACATAACGAGTTTGATCTGTATCTTCAATTCTTAAAATAAAAACACCTCCCTGATTTTTCGCAAAGAGATAGTTATATAAAGCAGTTCGAAGACCTCCAATATGAAGGAATCCTGTTGGTGATGGTGCAAATCGCACTCGAACCATAATTCTTAATTCCTAATTCTTAATTATAAACTCCTTCCCCACCCTTACACACGCTTTCCAAAACCTCTTTTGCTTTATTGTACTTAAAATCACAAAAATGGGAAAGATAATAGTTGCGCGAATAATTCGTGGAAAACGACGCGGTTCAATCAAAAGACGCCAAAGCCATTCGAGCCCGTTTTGACGCATCCATAATGGTGCTCGTGGTAATGTTCCACTTAACATTTCAAAAGCGCCTCCAACTCCAATAGCTATTTTTATCTGATCAAACAGAGGTAAATATTCTTTTAAAAAAAATTCCTGTTTTTTTTGACCAAACCCAACTGCTAAGACCGTTGCACCAGACTGATTAATTTTTTCCATAAGTTCAACTGGTAAATTTTGATTTATTTTACCTGGATTTACGCTTACCACCCGTAGATCTGGGTATTTTTTTTGAAAATACTGCCCAGTTTTTTGAGCACTATTACCATAACCGCCTAATAAAAATAAACATTTATTTGTTTTTTCACAAATAGAAGCAAGTAAATCAAGAGTATCTACTCCTGTATGTCGATATTTCAATGTTTCTTCTGTAAGTGCACAGGCAGCAAAACGCAGGCCTATTCCATCTGGAAGCGATAAATCAGCTTGATTTAAAATATCAGCAAAATTTTTATCCTTTTTTGCTGCAAGTAAAAATTCTGGATTTGGTGTTACAATCATTCGTTGTGTTTGCCCAACAATCCAGTCGTATAATTTTTGTTCTAATTTTTCTTGTGATATATCATCAACACGAATATTAAAAAGACAGATTGACATAATATTTCAAAGTTTAAACTCCTCTACAGGACTATAAATTGGCCCGGTACTTCTTAGATTACTTTCCATAAGAACAAAAAAATTAACATAAAATTTCAATGGTTCGACCTGAATTTTTTCTGGACAGATTGTCTCTGCTAAAACTTTTGTACGTCCGATTGTGATATGAGAATGCCACTGTTTGAGATCAAGATCAAATCTACTGCTGAACAAAATATCAGCTAATTGTTTACGTAAATGCAAAAGACTTGGATGAATATTTGTTTCAATAAAAATAGTTTGTGGATTTTTTAAGTTAGGAAATGCATTAAGTGAAGTAAGAACCAGTTCAAATGGCTTTGGCCAAATTTTTTTTTCTTGACACAATCTGACAAGCTCTTCCCTTCTCTCATCTTCTACATCGCCTAAAAAATGCAAAGTAATATGAAACAGATCTGGGTCAACCCAATTAATCCGGCTGTATTTCATTTGCTGTTTTACCTGTTCTTGAACCTGCCCTACTGCGCTTTTAATTTCCCAAGGCAGTGGAAGAGCAAAAAATAGACGCGACATACAAATATAAATTATATTCAATTTTAAACTAAATATCAATTGTCAATGATATTTGACAAAATAACAAAAATATGGTATTTTTTATGGTTCTTTACAATTTTTTTATAATCAGCAGCAATTTTTCTCTTTTAATTTTCAAAAAGAGTAAGGTTGCTGCTGGTTATCATTGCTAAGAACAGTGATTCCTCATTTGCTCAAATCCTTTTCAATCAGTAGCAGTTAAGGGAAAAGGAAGAGATCTGAAAAGAACAGACTCTCGGGCAAAAGCATGTGGCGGCGCTAAGAACGTCGCCATTTTCGAAGGGTAGAACAATGGAAAAACAGGAAAAGGGAGAGCGGATTGCTCTCTCCCAGCGGCTCTGCCGTTGGGCCGTCAATGGTGGTCTGGAGCTGGCTGGAAACCTTGTCATCCTCGTTGGCCTTTGGATCAGCGTCATGGGGTTCAACTTCATGCATGCTTCCAAGCATCTCAACGACGGCATGAGACCGTTCACTTCTGGGGGCCTGAAAAGGCGCTTTTTTTGTTTGGTTAAGCTAAAATAACGTTGTTTAACTAGTTAAATGGTTGTTATGCCTTTAAAAAAAGAATCCAAAGTGTCCATATTGTGA
>Ga0210044_10004246_pt1 | contig 20038 bp, 19 predicted proteins | sample CryGey13umfilter_2_FD_183959 | JGI IMG/M metagenome (GOLD analysis project Ga0210044, IMG submission 183959) | Groundwater microbial communities from aquifer in Utah, USA - Crystal Geyser 4/9/14 3 um filter (SPAdes) (version 2) | ecosystem: Environmental > Aquatic > Deep subsurface >... | reverse complement strand
CGCTAAGCACGCTAAGTAATTTTAGTCATAATTTCTTTTAATAATCGATGTTGTTATATGTATTTAAAATAGTAATTTAGTAATTAGAAGTTAGTAGTGACTGTTCATTTTTCTTGGCGTTCTTTGCGACTTGGCGTGAAATTGGTCCTCGCAAAGACGCTAAGCACGCTAAGTAATTTTAGTCATAATTTCTTTAAATAAATAGTTTTTAATTATCAATGTTATTTAGATATTTTTTTATAGATTCCTTAAATTCAATTACATCTTTTAAGTTGTTATTTATTAAGTCAAACACATAGCTATCATCTATATCCCAATACATATGAACCACTCTATTTCTAAATCGTGTCATTAGTATCATTTTCTCCAGTAATTCATAAGAAATAATATCATTTTTATTAAGTAACCTAAAAGCATCCGCATATTCATTTGGCAAGCCTAATTTCATTCTTGAAACAATATGGTTGGAAATATTTATACAAGTTTCAATTGATATTTGTAATAAATATCTACCGCTGTATATGTTTCTTTTCTCATCTAAATATTCTTCAACTGAAAAATTTAGAAGATCTTCTAAAGATTTGATAAATTCTTCTAACTCACTAAGGAGTTTTTCTGTTTTTACTTTGTCAATCATTTAATAATTGTTTATATCTATAATCAAATAAAGGTTTGTAAATTATCTGATAGTCCATATATTTTAATCTATTTAGCTCTACAAAATCTAAATGCCGATTTTCATTTCTCACAAATATGGGCTTCCCTTCGTTTATTATTTTACCGGTTACAATTATTGGAGCATCGTTAAGACTTCTTACATCAAAATTAAATTTCGGAAATAAATGACATAAATCTGCTTCAATTCTAAATTCAATCATTCTATAATCATAGCTGCTTTTTTTAATAGTTTGATATATGGCAATATCAATATCACTAAATTTGGTCTGATATTCACTACTGAATGAACCATATAAATAAGCAAATGATACTTCTAAATTACCATTCAAGTAGCTGCTAATTTCATTTAATATTTTTGTGTTATTATTCACCTATTAATCTATATCATTATTTATTATTGTTAAAATATGTTATTTAATATTAGTTGTTGTTATATGTATTTAAAATACTAATTTAGTAGTTAGAAGTCAGTAGTAACTGTTCATTTTCCTTGGCGGACTTTGCGACTTGGCGTGAAATTGGTTCTCGCAAAGACGCTAAGCACGCTAAGTTTTTACAAGTTGTTTACTATCCTTTTTAACCCGTTTTTAATTAATGCTTCGTTAAAATTTACTAATAGTCCCAGTTTCAAACCAGTTAATTTTAAATAAGTCAGCAATTGTTTGAAATGAACAGGAGCTAATGCTTCAACAGATTTTATTTCTACAATAACTTTATCTTCAACTATTATATCAGCTCTAAATCCTAATTCCATTTTTATATCATTATATACTACCGGAATACCTTTTTGTCTTTGGCAATTAAATTTTTCATTTGTTAATTCATAAAACAATGTTTCTTCATATACAGATTCAAGTAAACCAGGGCCTAGAGAGTTATGAATTTGAAAACATTTGTTTACAATAATTTTAGATATTTCATTTTCGTTCATTTTTTATTAGCGTTCTTTGCGGCTTGGCGTGAAATTGGTTCTCGCAAAGACGCTAAGCACGCTAAGTTATTACGACTTAAAAACATTTTTTCCCATTAAAGCATTTCTTGTATCAACAATCAATTTTGAGTTTTGAATAATGAGTGTTGAATTTTCTTTGTAATAATCATGATCTGTGCTTAATAGCACTAAATCGTAAGTCGCTAGATGTTGAGCCGTAATAGGAACTGATTCCATTTCAAATTTATATCTACGCGTAGGTGGAAGTTTTGGAACAAAAGGATCGTTGTAATCTACTTTTGCTCTTCTTTCTTTTAAAATTTCAATTAATTTTAGTGACGGAGATTCGCGCATATCATCAATATTTTTTTTATACGATGCACCCAAGATTAATACTTTAGAACCATTGATAGCTTTTCCTTTTTCATTTAATGCTTCCATACATCTATTAACTACATAATACGGTTGGTTTGTATTTACTTCACCTGCCAGTTCAATAAATCTTGTATTCACATCATACTCACGAGCTTTCCAGGTCAGATAAAATGGATCGATTGGAATGCAATGTCCCCCTAATCCGGGACCCGGATAAAAAGCGTTAAATCCAAATGGTTTTGTTTTTGCAGCTTCAATTACTTCCCAGATATCAATATTCATTTTGTGGAACACTGTTTTAAGTTCGTTTACTAAAGCAATGTTTACAGAACGGTAAATATTTTCAAGTAACTTAGTAGCTTCAGCAACTCTAGGTGATGAGACCGGAATAGTTTTAATAATTACTTGATCATATAAAGTTTGAGCTGCTTTCAAACAATTTTCAGTAACACCACCAACTACTTTTGGAATAGTCGAAGTGCTGTAATTTGCGTTATTGGGGTCTTCGCGTTCAGGGCTGAAAGCTAAGTAAAAATCTTTACCAACTTTAAAATTCCTGGAAGCTGAGCCTGTCGAAGCTTCAAACATAGGTAATAAAATTTCTTCCGTAGTCCCCGGATAAGTAGTGGATTCTAATGTTACTAATTGTCCTTTTTTTAAATATTTTTGTATTGTTTTTGCAGTATCAACAATGTATTTCATTTCCGGTTCACGGTGTTCATTAAGAGGAGTCGGAACACAGATAATTATTGCATCACATTCACTGAGTTTGGTGAAATAAGAAGTAACTTTAAACTTTTTACTTTCTACTGATTTCTTTATTCTAACTTCTGAAATATGTTTTATGTAGCTCTTGCCTGAATTAAGCATTGGTATTTTCTTTTCATCAATATCAAAGCCTATTACATTAAAACCTTTTGTTGTAAATTCCAAAGCCAAAGGTAAACCCACATAGCCCATACCTATTATGCCGACTACTGCAGATTTGTCTTTAATTTTATTTAATAATTTTGCTAACATTAAATGTGAATGTTGAATTTTGAATTGTAAATTAATTTTTGTTGAGATGTTTTGACCATTGCAGTTAAAATTTTTATTATTTCTTCTATTTTATCTATGTAAATATTATAGTCAAATTTAATCAGCTGACTTTTCTGCAACGGTAACAGCCAACTCGTCTCGGTGCCGCTAGTCTCGTCGACAAAGTCTGACGGAAAGTCAACATATAATTTGTTTCCATTGCTTCTTTGCTGGCTATAGACATTTTAGTAATGAAATCTTTTTTAGTCTGTGTTGAAATGGATTCATTTACATTAGCTCCAATACTTGTAGCTGATCTTAAAATTTGTTTTGAAATTATATATTCTTTATTCTCTTTCAATATTTTATAAAGCTTAATAATATCCAAAGAGAACGCAAATGATTTTTCTAATAATATGTTATTTTCACTCGCCGCATTTAATATAATTCAACATTCAAAACTCATAATTCAAAATTCCCGGCCACAGCTTCGCCAAGTAAGTCACACTTTTGCTGACTTAAATGGCAAAAAGATAGGATAAGGTTGGGTTTCTGAAGCGCAAATTTATTATAACTTTAGGTCAACTATTTATATATAGTTATAATTATATATTTTTTGACATAAAAGTATAAAGGCGCTCCAACCCTCCTTCATTTTTTTTGAGGTAGTAATTTATGGAAATTTTTTGGATAAACAAAAAATTTTAGGTGTTTTTCATAGAAAAAAATCATTTTTAGATTTTTTATAAATCTCCATGAAATAATTTGAATTAAAGTAAAATATGCTTTGAGATATTTTTAATTAGTTAAATTTCTTATCAAATATATTTACAACACAAACCTATTATTTACTTGTAATATATATTTCCATTTTTTATGTTGAACATATATCTAAATAGAATAAGTTAGAGTTTAGTTTATAATTATTTTGATATTAAATTAAGGAATATAAAGTGGGTCAACAACAATTGTTATTAATAGTTTTAGGTGTAATAGTTGTAGGTATAGCTGTTGTAGTGGGAATTAATTTATTTTCTGCCAATGCTATAGAATCAAATAGAAATGGAGTTATTTCTGACTTGAATAATTTTGGTGCAATGGCACAACAACATTACAAGAAACCTACTGCATTGGGTGGCGGCGGAAATACTTTTACAGGATGGACTTTAGATGCAAATTTAGATACAACCGCTCATGGTACTTACGCACTAACTGTTAGTGCTCAGTCAATTACAATGGTTGGAACTGGAAATGAAACCGGAGATGATGGCTCAGCAAAAGTTAAAGCGACAGCAACTGTAACCCCAACATCAATAACTATTGCAAAAAATAATTAAGATTTATTTATATGTTTAGAAGGATTAATTAAGCCTAACCTGCCCTTAGTGCATTTATTATATTCATTCTTGCTGCTCTTATAGATGGAAAAAATCCACCGAAAATACCCATAATGCATGAAAATATTAATGAACCAATTATAATATCTGGTGTAATAGCAAAATAGAAACTTATCTCAGAAAATGATGCAAAGTTAAGAGTGGAAATTGTGAATAATTGAAGTCCCGAAGCAAAAAATATTCCAATAATTCCACCGACAAGTGAAATTAAAACCGATTCAAAAAGAAAAACAACAAGAATACTTCTTCTTTTAAAACCAAGTGAGCGCAAAGTGCCAATTTCTCTTGTTCTATTTGCAACAGCAGCGTACATTGTAATCATTGCGCCTATTGTCGCACCGAGGCTAAAAATTATTGTAATAAAAATTCCCAATATTTTAATAAAGTTTGCCATTAATTCAGACTGCTCTTCAAAAAATATTTTTTCTATTTTGGGTTCAAATTGTTTCAACCTTTTATCTGAATCAAAAGCAGTTTTAAATTTTTCAAAATTATTTTTATCGTCTAACCTTAAAGTTACTGTTGACACAGTATTTCCCCTGTTAAAAGCATTTAATAATTGTTTTGAATCTCCCCAAAATTCAGAATCAAAACCGCTTCCGTCAGATACAAATTTGCCGACAATTGTCCATTCATCACCTGCAAAATTAACTTTACCACCTATGCCAGCATTAATAAAATTCTTTTCAATTGAAGTCCCTACAACTAATTCTCTGCTTCCCCAATTAAACATTTTTCCTTCAGTTAATTTTACTTGTGGCCTTAGGTAATTTATTTCAGGTGATACTCCTCTAACTGTAACATTACTTATTCCGCCGCTTTTTTTATCCAAATTAATTATTACTACAGGTTCGTAAGAAATAATTTGTTTTCCTTCATTTGTAGCTTTTATATATGGAAGTGCTCTTATAATGTTTTGAGTTTCACCATCTATTATACTTGATATTTCAGCATTAGCGGATTTTCTTAATATAATTACATTATCCTCATTACCGGTTGCAATTAGAGTTTTTTGTATTCCATAAGCCATCATTAAAACAGCCGTAAAAACAAACACGACAAGTGATATGCCAAGTACAGTAATTATATTTGTAGTTTTTCTACTTTTAAAATTCTTTAAACTATATCTAAACGGAATACTCATTTTTATCCTACAAATCTAAAACCATCTATAATTTTTGTTTTAATTGCTCTTTGAATCGGAAATACAGCTGATGCTACTCCGATTAAAATAGCTGATGAAGCCGAAAGTATTACAGTAATTGGAACAATTCTAAATATTGGGAAAAATCCTTTTGGAATTACTTCGGCAAATCCGGCAACAATTGGAAATATTAAAAACAACCCAATGCCGCCGCCAATAACAGATATTAATAAAGATTCACCCATTATAAGTCCAATTAAATGTTTTGCGGAAAATCCTAATGTTTTCATTACCGCATATTCCCTGGTTCTTTCTCTTGCTGCCATTATCATTGTATTACCAAGTACAAGCATAATAATTCCGATAATCACAAAAGAAATAAAATTCATTGCAGTAATTATTGCACTTGTTGAGGCAAGAAACCCTTGCTGAAATGCTCTTTCGGTTTCAGTTTTTGTTTCAGCTGTTGAGTTTTCAAATAATGCATCAATTTCTTTTGAGATCTCGGCAGATCTATTTGGATCTTTTATTTGTATCATGAACCAGCCTATATTTCCGGCTCTTCCGGGAGAAACTTTTTTCATAGTTTCATCTAAATATTTCCAATGAAAAAGCATTTGAGTTGCATCTGTAGATTTAAATTTGGGTTTATAAATTCCGCGTACAATAAACTCCCAGGTGCCCGGATAAATATCACCTTCAATTGTCATTATATCGTCAAGTTTTAACTTGTATTGTTTGGCAATATCTGCACCAATAACGCAAGAATTTCTTTCTTTTTTAAAAGTTTCTAATTCTTCTTTTGAAAGAAGGAATTCAGGATAAACATCAAACATAGTTTCAGCATCAACAGCTAATCTAGGGAAGAATTGATTTTTATCTATGTAAACTCCGGAGAACCAATTTGCATAAGTTACATTTTTTACACCTTTTACATTTGCAATTTTATCTCTATAGGAATAAGGTAAAGTAAAAATAAAAGAAACTGCTTGTCTTGTAATTAATCTGTTTGCAGCTGATGCATCAACACCGGCATACCAAGCACTAACAACTGTCCTCATCAAACCAAAAGCAATAACAGCAATTGCAATTCCCAAAATAGTCAGAAAAGTTCTAAGTTTATGACGAAGTGTGTTCTTAAATATTAATTTTAAAATTTTCATATCTGTATATTAAAGATTTCCTTACTTCAATAATTCATCTACATTTTCTAGACCAATTCTCCCTTATCTAGATTCCTTATTAAATGAGCTTTTTCAGCAGCACGAGGATCGTGAGTTACCATTAGAACTGTCTTTTTAAACTCACTATTTAATCTATCTAATAAAACAAGAATTTCTTCTGCTGAAATTTTATCCAGATCACCTGTTGGTTCATCAGCAATTAGCAATAATGGATCTGTTACAATAGCTCTGGCAATAGCAACTCTTTGTTCCTGCCCACCCGAAAGTTGTTTTGGATAATGATCAATTCTATCACCAAGCCCTACTACATTTAAAGCAATATCAACATGCTTTTTTCTTTCTGATTTTGAAAGATGTGTTAGTAAAAGAGGTAATTCAACATTTTCAAAAGCAGTCAGCACAGGAATTAAATTATAAAACTGAAAAACAAATCCAATATTATTTGCTCTCCATTTTGCTAGTGCAGATTCACTTAGATTTGAAACTTCTGTATCGTTTACAAAAATCTTGCCTTTTGATGGTTTGTCAATTCCTGCAATCAGATTTAACAATGTAGTTTTACCAGAACCTGATGGTCCCATCAAAGCTATAAATTCCCCTTCATCTACATTTAATGTTAAGTTATTTAATACAGGGATTTCAAAATTATCTCTTATATATGATTTGGTTACATTTTCTACTTTAATTATTTCTGACATAATTTCCTTGAAAATATTTTATAAAATTTTTACTTCAATTCCATCTTTGATTTTATCTGTAATATCTTTAATAACTTTATCATCTTCCACTATCCCGGATAAAATCTCAATGTAATTTCCGGAAACATTACCTGTTTTTACTTCAAATTTATTTGCAATATTATTAGTCACTTTAAAAACAAATTTTTTCCCATCCTCTGTTATAACAGAACTGATTGGTACAACAAGCATTGGTTTTTGCTGAACAATATTTTGTTTTGTTTCCATATCTAAGAACAGAACTTTTGCACTCATCTCAGGTAAAACTTTGCTATCATATTTTTTAAATGCAACTTTTACCATCACAGTAGCTTTCGAACGATCTGCAGTCGGAACTATTTTTGCAACATAACCGGGGTATCTAATGTCAGAATAAGCATCCAAAAAAATTTCACAATTTTGATCTTGTTTAATTCTGTCAATATTAGATTCAGAAACATCAGCTTCTACCTGAAGAGAAGACATATCTGCAATAGTAACTACTGCTGATCTGGATGTAGCGCTTGCACCTAAAGGAGAAACAATTTCTCCAACATCTGCATTTTTTGTAAGTACAGTCCCATCAAAAGGTGCTCGAATATATGTGTTCTCAAGATCTACTTCTGCCTTTTTTACCTGAGCTTTAGCAACTTCTATTGAAGCAAGGATGGTTTTATAATTTGCTTCAGCAGTTTGGTAATCAGATTCCGTTCCCAAACTTTTTTCAAATAGTTTTTTTTGTCTAAAGTATTTATTTTTTACATCAACAAGCTGAGCTTCATTTAGTGACAGATTAGCTTTTGCCTGTCCAAGCAAAGCTTTTACATCATCATCTTCTATTCTTGCAATTACCAGACCTTTTTTAACTTTATCACCTTCAACAACACCAAGATATATAAGTCTACCGGTAGCTTTAGAAGCAACCGATGCTTTTCTTTGTGCAACGATATAACCGCTTGCAGTTAAAACTGCATTAGTTTCTGCTTGAGTTCTTTTAAAAGCTGTTGCAACTTTAACTTCTATTTTATTTGAAAAAACAACAGTCCATAATAAAAAACCAAGTGCAATAATTATTATTATAAATAGAACTATAAATGTCGCGACAATAAATTTCTTTTTATACATCGTAGAATTTTTAGGCTTTCTTCTTTCAATTTTAAGAGATGACAGATCTGTCATTTTATTTTCCATAAATTATTTGATCCGGGTAAATTCCTACTAATTTAACATTCAAAATTAAAATATTCTTAACTAAAATAATAAACCTTTTATCACTGATTCTATTCATTCAAATAAAAAACTATTTATTTATTGCTTTTTGAGCAATATTATCTACTAAAGAAGGAGCAATCAATTTTAGTTTCAATCCAAGTTTTCCTATCAGAGTCATTACTACTTCTCTTTTTCTTTTAGCAATTGCTTTAACAATAATATTAACACAGGTTTTTACATCCATAGTTTTAGCATCTTTTAAATTATTGACGCCAATTTGCTCTCCATCAGCACCAAGTTCTTTTCCTCTAATTTCTGTATTCACAAATCCCGGATAAATCATTGTTACTCCAACACCGGAATTTTTAAGTTCAATTCTAAGAGAATCAAAAAATCCGGTCATTGCAAATTTACTTGCAGCATAAGCTGTTCTTGTGGGTACTCCGGTTCTACCGGTTAAACTTGAAATACCAACAATTGATCCTTTTGATCTTTTCAAATATGGCAGAGCAAAATGTGTGCAATAAACACTTCCTAAATAATTTACACTCATTATTTTTTCAACTAAATCAATATTTGTAATATCTTCAAACAAAGTCCACATTGTTATGCCGGCATTATTGATAAGTATATCGATTTTTCCAAGCTTATTTATAGTTTGTTCAATTAAATTTTTGCAATCTTCTTTTTTACTTACATCAGTTGTAATTGCAATAACATTGTTAGAATTCATTTTACATTTTTCAGCTACTTCATTTAATTTTATTTCATTTCTTGCAGCCAAAGAAAGTTGTGCACCTTTTTCAGACAGTTGTATAGAAAGTTCTCTGCCAATACCGGAAGATGCACCGGTTATGATAATAACTTTATCTTTAAAATTTTTCATAAAATATTTTCTTGTCCTATATTTACAACTTAATTTTAAGCATAAATTAATTAACCAAACAGGGAACAACAAATGAGATTAAAATATGTATTTATATTGTTACTGATAAGCAGTACAATTTTTGTTCAGGAAAAAGATCCAACACTAAATAATTGGATAGCTTCAGCTGTAGTAGGTTTTAACATAAGTCAACTTGCATTAAGTAATTGGTCACAGGGAGGTGAAAATTCTCTTACCTGGTCTTTGGCAGGAGATATTTCTTACAATTATAAAAGTGACGATTTTGAATTTAAGAATAATCTTAAGCTTGCCTATGGCAGAACAAAATTAGGAAGCGATGATTTTAAGACAAACGACAATGATCTTTATTTGGAGTCGGTTATTTCTAAAAATGTAGGTTGGACTGTTAGTCCATATTTTAGTAATACTGTTAGAACATCTATCACAACAGGTTATAATTATGATACAACACCTAAGACTGAAATTGTAAATTTATTTGATCCAGGTTATGTAACACAAAGTTTGGGTTTTTATTATGAACCAAATAAAAAATTTAATACCCGCCTTGGTATTGCAATTGAAGAAGTTTTTACAAGCAACAATACACAATATGCCGATGATGTAACAACAGTAAATATTGAAAATACTAAGGTAGATGCCGGGCTTGAATCCGTAACTGCAATAGAACAAGAAGTTGCAGAAAATTTATTTTTAAAATCAAAATTAAGATTGTTTACAAGATTTAATAATATTGATGTCTGGGATGTAAGATGGGACAACACAATTGTTGCTAAGATAAATGATTTTATGAATGTAAATTTTACTTTCCTTTTGGTTTATCAGGAAGATCAATCACTTAAAGTGTAAATTAAACAAGGATTGCAGATAGGTTTTTTGTATAGAATATTTTAACAAGTTGCAGGTTACAAGTTTGAAAGTTGCAAGTTATTGTTTTAATAATATTTTTATTCCTACAATTCCCTCAATTAATGAAAATGTATTATTAAAATTATTATTTCTAAGTCTGCTTACTAATTCTTTAGTGCGTCTGCCACTTCTACAGTAAAATAAATATGCTTCGTCCTTATTAATATCAGGTAAACAATTTTGTAAAGTACTGTATGGCATATGTTCTATCTCTATTTTATTTTCTCTTAAAAATCCTTCTACTCTTTCAAAGGATTCACGGATATCAACAACTTTAAATTTTGTTAAGTCCATATTTTCATAACTGATTTCAAAATCTTCCATGTGATTATATTTCTCGCTTTTTATTTCTGTAATTTTTTTATTATTTCCACAAAGTGGACAATTATCTTTCTTCTTCCATTTAATTTTTTTGTTAGAAAGACTTAATAGATCAAATATAAATGATTCATTCCTTGAAAGTATGCGCCACCCTAAAATTAATTTAATTGTCTCCAATGCTTGAAATATACCAAATATTCCCGGCACAACACCCAACACACCGGATTCAGCACAGTTACCTACACATCCTTCATCAGGTATAATTTCCCATAAACACCTGAAACAACCGGAAGTTATATCTTCAGCAAAATTGAATACCTGCAGCTGTCCCTCAAATTGATAAATGCTCGCCTGTACTAAATTTATTTTGTTTAAGTAGCAAGCATCGTGAAGAAGAAATTTTGTTGTGAAATTATCTGTACAGTCAAGTACAACATCAAAATTTTTTATTATGCTTTCAACATTTTTTGTAGTGATACTTCCTTTTATTTCTGTAATATTAATAAAGGGATTGAATTTATTGATATTATCTTTTGAAGAGCTTGATTTTTTTTTACCTATTTGTTCATAATCAAAAATAATTTGTCTGTGCAGATTTGTGATTTCAACATTATCAAAATCACAAATCCCTATTTCACCAATTCCTGCAGCCGCTAAATAAAGAATTGCAGGACTCCCCAACCCACCTGCACCTACTACAAGTACTTTTGAGTTTTTTAATCTCTCTTGCCCTTCCAATCCGAAATTGGGTAAGTTTATTTGCCTTTTATAAAAATTTAATTCTTTTTCATTCATTTGTTTTTAATTAATATATATTTCACCGCAGAGGTCACAGAGAACTCAGAGTTTTTTTAATGATAATCTTCTTGACAGTAAACCCATTTTGATTCAATTGATTTATCACAGTAATTTTCTTTTTTCCAAATAGGTACAGCCTCTTTTACTGAATTGATAATAAATTCACAGGCTTTGAATGCTTCTCTTCTGTGTTTTGATGTAACTCCTATCCAAACAGCTAAATCACCAATTTGTAAATGTCCTATTCTATGAATGCAAAATGCATTAATAATATGAAATTTAACTTTTGCATTTTGTAAAATTTTTTCACCTTCTTTTTCAGCAAGCGTTTTATATACTTCATATTCCAAAGAATCTACACATTGTCCTTCATTATGATTACGAACTCTTCCTTCAAAAGTAACTACTGCACCACAATCGGGAGTTAATAATGATTTGCTTTTATATTCTTCTATAGAGTCTATGCTTATCTCAAACATTTTATCCTCCTGCAACCGGTGGAATAAAAACTAATGAATCCATTTCTTTTAATTCAATATCAAAATCTTCATAACAATCATTAACAGCTACTTTCAACTCGCTTATTTCTAAAGAAAAATTATATTTCCTTTTTAAATAATTGTAAATATCTCTTGGATTAGTGAAAGAAATTTCCAGAATTTCATCACTTTTTTTAGCTTGTTCTCTTAAAACAGCAAAATACATTACTTTTATTTTCATTGTAAAATCTTAAAACTATATGATAGATGGATTTTGTATATACTCAATTTTTCTTAATTTAAATTTAAGAATTTAATTGGGGAATTTTCTTATAAATATATTCCAGATTTATAATTTTCCTTAAAATTTTTTAATAACTAATATAACAGGTATTCAAATGAAAAAATTATTTCTTCTTTATCTAATCTTTTTTATCACATTTCCTTCTTTTGCACAAGACGAAGACACAACAAAAAACAAAGATAAAGGACCCTGGAGTTCTTCAACCTTTTCAGGATTAAAATTAAGATCAATCGGACCCGCGTTTACTTCAGGTAGAATAGCTGACTTTGCTGTTAATCCCGATGACCCAACTGAATATTATGTAGCTTCAGCAAGTGGACATGTATGGAAAACAACAAATGCAGGTGTCATTTTCAAACCAGTGTTTGATAATTACGGAGCTTATTCAATCGGCTGTTTAAGAATGGATCAGAACAACCATAATGTTATTTGGGCAGGTACAGGAGAAAACAATCATCAACGAGCACTAGGTTATGGAAACGGTGTTTATAAATCTATAGATGGCGGAGCTTCATGGAAAAATATGGGATTAAAAGAATCAAGACAGATAGGAATGATTCTAATTGATCCAAGAAATTCTAATATTGTTTTTGTTGCAGCCGAAGGTTCAGCTTGGGGACCGGGTGGAGACAGAGGTCTTTATAAATCAATTGATGGTGGAAAAACTTGGAAAAAAGTTTTAAATATTAGCGAAAATACAGGGGTTAACAATGTTGTTTTTGATCCAAGAAATCCAGACATAATGTATGCTACTTCAGAACAAAGAAGAAGACATGTTTTTACTAAAATAGGTGGCGGACCTGAATCTGCAGTATATAAATCAGAAGATGGTGGAAATACTTGGAATAAAATTATGAACGGATTACCAAAAGTTGATTTAGGTGGAATGGGTATTGCCGTTTCACCTGTAGACCCTGATGTTGTTTATTTAATAGTAGAAGCAGCAGAAGGTAAGAGCGGATTTTTTAGATCAACTAACAGAGGTGCTAAATGGGAAAAGATGAGTGATTATTCTTCAAGCGGACAATACTATAATGAAATTTTTTGCGACCCTAAAAATGTTGACAAAGTTTATTCAACACAAACTGTAACAAGAGTTACAACAGATGGTGGAAAAACATGGAATGTTTTAGGTAACAATAAAAGACATGTAGATGATCACGCATTGTGGATTGATCCTAAGAATACAAATCATTTTTTAATTGGCGGTGACGGAGGGGTTTACGAATCATTTGACAGTGGGAAAAATTATTCTTTTAAAACTAATTTACCAATCACACAACTTTACAGGGTAAACACAGATAATGAATTTCCATTTTATAATGTTTACGGCGGAACTCAAGATAACAGTAGTTTTGGCGGACCATCTCAAACTATAAGCAGAGATGGAATAGTAAATTCCGATTGGTTTGTAACTAACGGAGGTGACGGATTTTGGGGAGCTGTTGATCCTGTTGACCCAAATATAGTTTATGCAGAAGCACAATACGGAAATATGGTTCGCTTTGATAGAAAAAGCAGCGAAGCTATTGACATTAGACCTGAACCTTTAAAAGGTGAATTAACATATAAATGGAATTGGAACACTCCGCTAATAATTAGTCCACACAATAATAAAAGAATTTATACAGCAGCTAATTTTGTATTTAGAAGCGACGACAGGGGTGATAACTGGGTAAGAATTAGCAATGATATTTCAGCACAAATTGATAGAAATACTTGGCCCATAATGGGAAAATATTGGAGTATTGATGCTGTTGTAAAAGATGTTTCAACTTCTCTATTTGGTATGGCAGTTTCTTTTGATGAATCTCCATTAAAAGAAAATTTACTTTATGTTGGTACTGACGATGGAGTAATTCAAGTTTCAGAAGATGCAAAGACTTGGAGAAAGATTGATGAATTTCCTGATGTACCAAAGTATACTTATGTAAGTGATGTAATGACATCTAAGTTTGATGAGAATACTGTTTATGCAACTTTTGATAACATCAAAAGGGACGACTTTAAACCTTATGTTTTAGTTAGTCACGACAAAGGTAAAAACTGGGAATCAATTTCGAGTAACCTTCCTAAAAATGGAACAGTTCATACAATAGAACAAGATTTTAAAAATCCTAATTTACTTTTTGTGGGAACAGAGTTTGGCGTATTCTTTAGTCCCAATGCCGGAAATAAATGGATACAATTAAAAGGGGGTATGCCTGATGTTGCTGTTGAAGATATAACTATTCAAAAAAGAGAAAATGATCTTGTGCTTGCAACATTTGGAAGAGGATTTTACATTTTAGATAATTTTACTCCTCTAAGAGATATTGCAGATTCAATATTAAACAAAGATGTTTATTTATTCCCTGTTAAAGATGCTTTAATGTATATTCAACAGAGAGGAAGATACGGTGTAGGTTCTACATATTTTTCTGCTGACAATCCTCCTTTTGGTGCAACTTTTACTTATTACTTAAAAGATATACCAAAAACAAAAAAAGAATTAAGAAGAGAAAAAGAGAAAAAACTTTTTAAAGAAAGTAAAAAAATACCACAACCAAGTTATGAAGAATTGCAAGCCGAAGAAATAGAAATAAAACCATATCTAATTTTTACAGTTTTTGATAATTCCGGTAATGAAGTAAGAAAAATTACAACAAAACCAGGTAAGGGCATTAATAGAATTACCTGGGATTTAAAATACGACAGCCATAATCCGGCTAACCTTAACAAAGGGAAATATGACCCAACAAAAAAATCTTCTTCAGGACTTTTGGCAATGCCTGGTAAATACTCAGTAAAAATAAGTATGTATCATAACGGAGATATTAAGCAAATTGCCGGTCCTGTTTCTTTTGAAGCTAAAGTACTAAAAAATACTACACTTCCTGCACAGGATAGAAAAGAGCTAGTTGTCTTCCAAAGACAAACTTCTGAACTTGCAAAGACAATAATAGGAACAGAAAAATATATAGATGAACTTTCAAAAAGGATGGAAAATATTTTGCAAACTTTAAATGAAACTCCTAATGTGAGTAAAGAATTAATATTAAAAGCTGAAAATATCAGTAAAGAATTAGATGATGTTTTATTTAAGTTCAACGGACAGAAAGCTAAAGCAAGCAGAGAAGAAATACCTCCACAACAAGTGCCTTTAAATGACAGATTAAGTGTACTGATTTATACACATTGGAGTTCTACTTCAGGAATTACCGGGAACCAGAGAACTGCATACAAAGTTTTAACAGAAGAATTTCCTCCTGTCTATAATAAAGTGAAAAATATTGGAGAAGTTGAACTGGTTCAACTCCAAAAAGAAATGGATAAATTAAATTCTACCTGGACACCTGGAAGATTGCCTGAACTTAAAATTAATTAAATAATTTATACCAATTAATGATTCCCGATATTTTATGTAACATCCGTCTTTGACGGAAAAATATCGGGAATCTTCAAATTTTAAAACGGAAGCTGTACACCACCTGTTAGTATAAAGCCATCTTGTCCATAAGCCACCGCTCCTACAATACCTACATTTGGTTTGTTTAATATTCTTATTCCCATACCTGGATTTATATTAAACCTACCGTTGAAACCATCACTGTCAAAAACCTGCCCCATATCAACAAATGGAGTTAATTCCATTGTCATTGGACTTCCCATCAAATTTATCGTAAAAGCCTGATAACGAAATTCTATACTAGCAAAAACTGAATTTTGACCGTAGAATCTACCTTTATCAAAACCACGATTTGAAAGATCACCACCTATATTACCTTGTTCAAAAAATGGAACATACTTACTTGTATTTATCAACCAAGCATTTCTAAAAAGCAAAGTATATTTTTGGTCAATTGTCGAAAAATATTTTCTAAAGTCAGCTAAAAATCTTCCATAATTTGATATTGTATTCGGATTTGTAACAACTTGATCAGTGATTTGATTATACTCTGCAGTAACTTTTGCGTAGAGACCTGCTGTTGGCATAAACTCAGAGTTTCTTCCATCGTAAATAAAACTTATCCTTTCACCATAAACTGTAGCACCTTTAATACCTGGTACATTAGCAAATTTACCACCTGAATTTACTTCTGATGTTGTAAACACATCTATACCACGGCGTGCTTCTGATCCATCATTAACTGCGACTGATCTTACTTTTCCACCAACTGCAATTCTAAAATGCTCTGCAGGCATCCAATAAATATCTAGCACAGCACCGGCTTCACTATGTGTATAATCAGTTCTGTCAATATCTCTGGTACCTGCTCCTAAGCCATAGAACCTAAATCTTGGATCTTTAAAAACATCTAGTTGCAATTCATATCCAAACCTATCGTTTTTACCTATAGTAAAATTTTCTTTATGAAAATGAATTTGTTTACTTTCTCCATTAGTAGACATTTCAGCAGATAACCAGTAGTTATAATATGCTGCGGGACATGAGACTAATTCAACAGCAAAATTTGTCCCTATTACTTCATTGTGCAAAACTCTTAACTGAAATAATCCGGTCATAATACCTTCAGCAGTTAAATCAAATAAAGCAAAACTACCTCCATAAGTAAAACCATTATTTTCTGTATTACCAATGAATGGATTCCAGGCTGTTTGGATATGTTTTCCGTGATTTTCAGGGTCTAGCCAAATCCAATGTAAAAAATTAGGAATTGCTGTATCTTCTTTCCATCTGTATAATATTGAATTCCAAGGTTCATCTAAAACCGTTATCTCTTCTTTAACTAAAAAATCAAAGGGCACTTTGCCTATAAAAGGTTGAGGAATTTTCGCCTGTAGAAATTCTGAGTTTTTATCTATTATAACATTTGTTAAATATTTTTCTTTTATATGTGTTACCAATTGGCCTGCATTTAAACCCGGGGTATAAGTAATTCTTACAGACACATCATAATTTCCATCACTTATATCTTTATCAGTAGTAAAAGGTATTATTACACTAATTTCTTCTTTAAATATATATGTATATCCTTTATGAACAGGAACACCTGCAGCAACTGGTTTTGGGTAAATAGGATTTTCAAAATTGAAATGCTCCAACGGTTCAACTTCAATTAAAGTTGTTGCTGGGTTCCTTGTTGAAGGGTCGCTGCTGCCTAACCAATAACCTTGAGGTATTTTGAATCTTACTTCAAGAGCAGATTTTTCTAACGGTTTAATCGATTTATTAATGTGAGAAAGAGAAATTAGAATAGGATATTTATTAGTCTGAGAAAAAATCGAAGTCTGTAGAATAAAACTAAAAAGAAAAATTAAAATAAAGAATTTAAAAGATTTTGTAACACTTATCATAGTTGTACCTCTTTATAATTTGTGAAATCTATTTTAATGTTGAGCAATCATATTCTTGCCAGTTAAACTATTGTGTAAGAATGTATACTAATTAATAACTCATCTTACGCAAAAAGTGAACAGTGAAAAGATGACATCTTTGTTTCCTGAATTGAATTCAAATAAAATGATAACTCTTTAACGAAATAGAGACTTTATTTTCTTAATAAAAAGATGTCATCTTTCAGCTTTGCGTAACATCAGTTAATAATTCTTTTTCTAAATATAGGAAGATTTTCTACGAAAGTGTAAATCCATTGACAGAATTCTTTTCTAAATTTTGATTTGTCAGCTAAATTACAAATTGCTTGACTATATTAATATCCATTTGGTTTTCTTTTACAATCAGGACATTCATTTATATTCTCCCCCTTTTTAATTAATATTTTAATTTTATTACAATTTGTAAAGATGATATCTCCATCCACATTAGAAATGTCCCACAGATAGAATTTTAATTTTATACTTACAGATGAATAAATTGATACAAAGAATGGTACAAAAATGTTAAAAAGAGTTTTAAAAAGATTGGTCCTATTAAATTCAAAATTAATTAAAACAGTGAATTGATTGATTACATTTAATATCAATCCAACAAATATTACAACCTTCTAACTGTTGATTAAATGCCCCTTTTTATTGCAATATTATAAATTTAATTTATTTTTCTTTTAAGCTTCAAATTTATTTTTTATTGGAAGAAAAAATATTTTTAATTGAGTCTAAAATTCCATAAATAAGTATAACTTTTTTCTGAATATACCAACCGAGTAAAAGACCAAAAGTTATGTGAGCAAGAGTTACAGTTATAGGAAATCCTATTCCGAAATCAACACCAAATTTACCTACACCTAAAGCTACAACAACAGGGCTTACCATAAATACAACACCTAATAAAACTCCATAAATTAAACCGTACCAAACCTTTCCTTTTCCTATTAAAATAATATAAATTATTCCAAATGAAGCACCGTTCCAAAAATGATATGACCAGCCGGCAATATTTGACCAAGTATCAGGTCCAAGTGCAAACCTATCTAGAAGCAATACTCCCATTAATTTGGGTAAATCACCCGGCATTCCTCCCAAATGGAAACCAATTTCACGAACAATTTCTAGTCCAATAGTGCCAATTAAACCGGCAACTATTCCGGTTAAAATTTGTTTGCTTGTATCTTTTTCATCAATAACAATACCTGCTCCAATTAAAATGAAAATAAAAATTATTGACGGGATAAGAAAAGAAACAGCAAGATCACTTAGATTTGCATATCCTGCTTGTGATATTACGAAGAGGTTTGGACCAATACCGGCTGCGACTAATGCAAGCAGGCTTAATATAATTCTTTTAATATTTTTATTCATAGGTAATATATTTTTTGTCACTTTAAATACCAAAGCGGTTAAAACAAATTTTTAACCGCTTTATAACTTAAATAATTATGATTACATAGATATCATACCTGTAAGCATAGCAAGTTTCTCATCCAGCATTTTTCCGATCATATCAATTTCTTCACTATCAAATGAAGCTAACTGAGATGACGGTTTAACATAGTTTACATAAGTTTTTCCATCAGTTCCTTCATAAATATTTACTCTAATTGGTACAGCAAGTCCGGTTCCACGATTAGCTGTAAAGAGTTTTTTCCCTACTTGAGGATTACCAACAAATAAAGCTACACCATTAATATCTAATCCTGTCATTGATAGAATTTTACCGTGATTTACTTCAGCTAAAACCATCATACCATTTTTTGCAATTAATTGGCGCAAAGCACTAACAGTATCATCAAATGATTTTTTAGATTGAATTGTAACCACCCCACTATCATGTGCATAAAGTAAATTTGAATTTGTTAAAGAACCAAAAAACAATACAGTAATTACCACTACTGTTGTTAAAATAAAATTGATCTTTTTCATTGATAAGTTCTCCTTTTAATTAATGAATAATATTTTGTTATTAAAATCTTTTGTTATTAAAAATTTTTATAAACAATTTCTGTGCTAACATAAAAAGGGTTGATGGAATATTTTGACAAGAGGATTACACTTTCTTGGTTTAATTCTTTAATTACTTCCTATTTAAAAATATTTGTAAAGTGAAAGACATTTTTATAAGCACAACCGTAGATTTAAGATTTAGGAGTGACTACTTAATCTTTTATTTTAAATAATAAACCCAAAAAATTCATTGGAAATGAATTTTTTGCCGAAGGCCGCTCATAAAATGTTTTTATAAAACATTTTATATAGCGGGGTTAACCCCTGGCAATTTGTAAGAAAAACATATTACTCAAATAACGAATTCCGAGATTTTTATATA
>Ga0210044_10004236_pt1 | contig 20074 bp, 19 predicted proteins | sample CryGey13umfilter_2_FD_183959 | JGI IMG/M metagenome (GOLD analysis project Ga0210044, IMG submission 183959) | Groundwater microbial communities from aquifer in Utah, USA - Crystal Geyser 4/9/14 3 um filter (SPAdes) (version 2) | ecosystem: Environmental > Aquatic > Deep subsurface >... | reverse complement strand
CTGAAGGTCGCAAAATAGGCAGGAATTTAGCCGGGAAGAAGGTGAGAAACAGAGGTTAACTTTACGGCTGGCCCACATTGTTTATGGGGCCGTACTGCCTTAAGTTTTAAATTCCTTCTGTCCATAGATCCCTAAATCCCAGCTAAATTTCTGCCTATTAATTTAACTGTTGTAATTTTTATCATAATAAATAACCGAAAAAAGGAGGCCCTCCTCCTTTTTTATTTGCAAATATTTCGAACAAGATCAGTTTAGCAGCTTTTCTCCTGATTGTCAATATCTGCCAGAATTTTTTCGATGTCAGCAATATTTTTCACCACCACAAATTTTTTTCGTAATTCCTTGGCTCGCGAATAGCCTTTAAAATATGCCAGAAGATGTTTTCGCAGTTCAACAATCCCCTTTTTGCCTTTTATTTCAAACGCCAGCTTCGCATGTTTGATTATTGTTTCCTTTTTCAATACCAATTTTTCCGCAGCTGGTAATTTCTCGAAATCTGGATTAAAAATAAATGGGTTGCCAATTGCACCGCGCCCGATTGCTACTCCATCCAGATTTTTCATACTTTTTATGATATCATCATACTTTTTAATATCTCCATTACCGATGACTTTGACATTTGAGCTTTGGATTTTGGATTTTACGGCATAGATATTTTCCCAGCGTGCATTTCCAGAAAACCCATCACAATACGTTCTACCGTGAATAATCAACGCATCAGCACCAGCTGCAATTAATTTCGGCCCGAATTCTAAAATCTCATCATCGCTTTCCCAGCCAAGACGAGTTTTAACTGATAGCGAAAGCTTCGTCGCTGCTCGAACAGCTTTTATGACCTCGACTCCCCTGTTTTGATCTCGTAAAAGTGTCGCCCCATGATCCGAGCCGACAACTTTTCTCGCCGGACAACCCATATTGATATCAATTCCGGCTGGTTTTAGATTCTCTTCAATCCACTTCGCCGCAACTGAAAATTTCTCCGGATGCTTTCCGAAAAGCTGAACAATAATCGGCATCTCCTCTTTCTGAAATTCCATAAGTTTGTATGTCGGATTGGTTTTAAATTTTGGAACGTGAGATTTAGAATTTATTTCGACATTCGGATTTCGACATTCGGATTTCCCTGCGAAATGACTGATTGCGTCCGCAGAGATTAATTCAGTCATAAGCAGGGCGGCTCCCTGGCGTTTGCAGATAATCCGAAAAGCACTGTCCGTATATCCAGCCATCGGCGCAAGCAAAAGTATTGGTTTTTCCATTAGAGTAAATTATTTTTTATAAACTCTAGTACTTTCTCCGGAATCTTCAATGCTATATCCTAAACTTTCAATTTGTTCTCTCAATTTATCCGAAAGTTCAAAGTTCTTTTCACTCCTAGCTTTTTGTCGGTCTTTAATTAATTTTAAGACTTCAGCAGGAATTTCTTCATTACTTGTTGTTGCCGCCGGATTTATTATATGAGCTTTTACTTGGAGAGTTTTAACCCGAACTATAACATTAGATTTGCCCAGATCCAAAGCAAAAATCTTATCTATCTCTAACGCTGTGGCTTTTTTTTCACCGGATGATAATTTTTCATCTCGTAACATTTGCCAAAAAGCTGACAGTGCTCTCGGGGAATTTAAATCATTTTCCAAGGCTTCTTTGAATTTTGCAATATATTCGTCATTCACTGCGCCGCCGTCAGGACTTTCCGAAACGATTTTTCTCGCCCGTGCCAAAGCGTTACGCGCCGCCTCGAGCGAATCCCAGGTAAAATTTAATTTATCTCGCCAGTGTGCCGAGAAACATAAATAGCGAAAATCCAACGGATCGTAGCCTTTTTCAACTAAATCACGCAAAGTATAGAAATTGCCCAGACTTTTTGACATTTTTTTGCCATCAACTAAAAGATGCTCAGCGTGAAGCCAATAGTTGACAAACTTTTTGCCGGTACGTGCTTCACTTTGGGCAATTTCATTTTCATGGTGTGGGAAAATCAGATCTACTCCGCCAGCGTGAATATCAATCGTTGGCCCAAGTTTATCCTGTGACATTGCCGAACATTCAATATGCCAGCCAGGCCGACCTTTGCCCAGCTCGGTTTCCCAGTAGATTTCACCGTCTTTCTTATCCCAAGCTTTCCACAAAACAAAATCTGCTGGATTTTCTTTTGAATATTGGTCCTGAGAAACTCTAGCGCCAGCTTGAATACCAGATTTATCCAAATTTGATAATTTGCCGTAATTCGTAAATTTGGCAATTGAAAAATAGATTGAGCCATCATCGCCTTTATAGGCATAATCTTTTTTCATTAACTCTTTGACAAAAACGACGATACTCGCGATATACTCCGTTGCTCGTGGAGTTTCCTCTGGCTTTTCGATATTCAATTTCGCTAAATCCTGCCAAAATTCCGCCTCAAATTTCCGTGTCAATTTTTCAAATGCGGCTTTTTCGCCTTTGCCAGCAGCAATAGTCTTGTCATCAATATCAGTAATATTCATTACTTGCTTAACTCGGAAACCAAAATATTCAAGAGTCCGTCGCAAAATATCCTCAAAAATAAAAGTTCGCAGATTGCCAATGTGCGCATAGTCATAGACGGTCGGGCCGCAAGTATAAAATTTGACGTGATTCTCTTCGATCGGAGAAAATTCCTCAATTGATTTCGATAATGTATTATATAGTTTCATAGCTAAATAGTAACACAAACTGGAGGCTGGCAGCAAATACCATTTTTGGCAAAAATTTTTATCTTTTGGCTACGACATCATAAAAATTTTTCAACGTATTGTCCAATATGTTTCAAAATTTTTATTTCGTCTCGCCAAAAATCTAAAAATTTTATCTCAAAAGAGCATTTCCTGCCAGCCTCTTGTGAAATTCAAAAAGGCCAAAATCTTTACTATTTTTGGCCTTTTTTCATAATTTATGCCGCTTTTCTCTGAGGAATCCTCTCGCCGCCATCATCTATATTTTCCTCAACAGCTTCAGCTTCTTCGGAAAAGTCTTTGGCGGGGTATTTTTCGACGGCTGGCAATTCCTCAAGCTCCTCATCAGCACCAATTTTCATCATCGTTGTACCACATTCAGGACATTTGCCGCCAACATTATCTGCATATCCGCAATCGCAGTAATACTCATTGGGCATTACCCTCCTCCTTTACCCCAGTTAAATGCTGGAAAAATTAACGGGGTTTATTTATTACAAGATACAATAGTTGCCCGAAGGGCATACAAGGCGTAACAAGTGACCAGAGGTCACTTATATTTTTTTCTTCCTTCCAATGAACGAGACAGAGTGATTTCGTCGGCGTACTCAAGATCACCGCCAACTGGCAAGCCGCGGGCAATTCGAGTGATTTCGATATTGACCCTGAGTTTTTCAATTTGAGTTTTAATGTACACCGCTGTTGCTTCGCCCTCAAGTGACGGATTGGTTGCAAGAATTACTTCTTTTATTTTAGGATTATTATTAAGTCTGTCAAGTAGCTGTCTAATTCTTAAATTTTCTGGACCAATTCCATCAATCGGCGAGATTGCACCACCTAGCACATGATATAGACCATTGTAGGCGCCACTTTTTTCAATTGCCACAATATCTAGTGGCTCCTCAACGACGGCTAAAAATTCTTTCTGTCGTCCATCATCCGAGCAAATTTCACAAATTTCCGCATCTGTAATAGAAAAACACTGACTACAATATTTAATGTTCTCCATCAGCTCATTTACGGCATTACCGAAAGCTAAAACATCAGTTTTTGGCTTCTTAAGCAAATAAAAAACTAATCTAGCTGCAGTTTTCGGTCCAATCCCTGGCAGCTTCGAAAATTCATCAATTAGATTTTGAACGCTTTTCGGCAGCACTTTCTAATAAATTTGAAGTTTAAACACTCAAAAAATAAATCATTCTATTGTTTTTGATCTCTATCTGTGTCTGACCCATGTTTAGAATCCGTGTTGCTGGGATCATTCCAGGTTGCATATTTACAATCTGGATAAGTGGAACAACCCCAAAATGTTCGGCCGCGCTTTGTTCGGCGCTCAACTAAAGTTCCCTTTTCGCACTCCGGACATTTCACTTTGGTATCAATCACAATTGTCTTAGTATTTTTGCATTTTGGATAATTCTCACAGGCCAAAAATTTGCCAAATCTTCCCTCTTTCAAAATCATCTTGCCTTGACATTTTTCGCATTTTTCACTCTCAACTTCCGAGACCTTTTCCTTTTCTCCGTTTTCCGCCACCACGGCGTTTTTCATCTCCTTTTTATTTTCCACTGGACGGCTGTATTTGCATTCAGGATAACCGCTACAGGCGATAAATTTGCCAAATTTCCCAAAACGTTCAACCAGTGGTTTGCCGCACTCCGGACATTTTTCGCCGACTTTTTTCTCCGGTGCAATGTCTTTTTTATCCAACTCCTTGTTTTTTTCCGATAATTGCTTCGAAAATGGTTGATAAAAATTATCAATTGTTGTTTGCCACTTTCTCTTACCTTCAGCAATCTCATCCAATTCATCTTCCATCTGGGCAGTGAATTTATAATCAAAAAGATCGGCAAAATGTTCAACTAAAACATCGTTGACAATTTTACCAATCTCCTCCGGCAGAAATCGCCGATCCTCTAATCGAACGTAACCACGTTCCTGAATTGTTGACATTGTCGGCGCATAGGTTGACGGTCGACCGATACCCAACCCTTCCAATTTTTTCACTAATGTTGCCTCGGTGTAGCGCTTTGGCGGTTCGGTAAATTTCTGCTCTTTGAATAACTCATGAAAATCAAGCGCTTCGTTTTTGGAAAGTTCCGGGATTTTAATCACCTCAGGTGCTGTCTCGTCATCTCGGCCCTCGGTATATACTTTAATAAAGCCATCAAATTTAATGCTTTCACCGCGAGCGAGAAAAACAAATTTTTCCTTAACTTGAGCCAAAATTCTCGCCTTGATCACCTCCATCAGCGCGTCAGCCATCTGCGATGCCACTGCTCGCATCCAAATCAGTTCATAAAGATTCTGCTCGCGCGGATCGTTGGAGACCCCCTTGCGCTCGAAATGCGTTGGCCTAATCGCTTCGTGAGCTTCCTGTGCATGTTTAGCTTTAGTGACATATTTCTGCGCCTCGGCTGGTAAGTATTTTTTGCCGTATTCCTTTTCGATCAGCTTTCTGATTGCCGCAACTGCCTGCGACGAGAGATTTGTTGAGTCCGTGCGCATATAGGTGATTTTCCCTGCTTCATATAATCTCTGCGCCAACGACATTGTTTGTTTCACTGAATAGCCCAATTTTCTCGACGCCTCCATTTGTATTGTCGAAGTCGTAAACGGCGCTGAAGGATGCCTTGTCATATCATTTTTATCGACCGACAGAACTTTGTATTTCGCTTCTTTTAAACGCGATTCAATACGTTTGGCATCTTTCCCAGTCTTTATTCCTAATTTATCTATCGGCTTGCCGCCTTCTTCAACTAAAAAGGCTTTAAATTTTAATTCCTGCCTGCCGGCAGGCAGGGCGTCTTCTTTTTTTGACAGAAGAACGGCCAGAATCCAATATTCTTCCGGTTTAAATTTTTCAATCTTCCGTTCACGTTCAACAATCAGGCGGACTGCTACAGTTTGAACACGACCGGCAGAAAGACCAGATTTTACTTTTTTCCAAAGCAGTGGTGAGAGTTTATAGCCAACCAAACGATCAAGAATTCGGCGCGCTTGCTGGGCATCCACCAAATTTATATCAATATCTCTTGGATTCTTAATCGCTTTCGTAATCGCCGATCGAGTAATTTCATTAAATGTAATTCTCTTGTAGTTTTTAGTTTTTCCGCCTCGGCTCGCGCCAGGCGAGACGGGTAGTTTTTCGTTTTCAGTTTGCAAGCCAAGGGCTTGCACAATATGCCAGGCGATTGCTTCTCCTTCACGATCCAAGTCTGTCGCTAGGTAAAGCTCCTTGGCTTTTTCCTGCTCCTTTTTTAAGAGCGCTATGGTTTTTTTCGAGTCCGATGGAACAACATAAGTCGGCTCATAGTTACGGGCAACATCAACTCCGAGTTCTTTCTTCGGCAAATCGCGAACATGGCCAAAAGAAGCCAGTACTTTAAAACCCCCTCCCAAATATCGCTCAATTGTTTTGGCTTTGGCTGGTGACTCAACAACAACCAGATTCATTTTTCTCCTTTATTTTTAATTTTACCCCTCAATTTAAAACCTTTATCACTTTTCTCTACTTTACCAGAAATCTCCAACATCGACATCAGGGAATTTATAGTCACAATATCTAAGTTAGTTGATTTGGCGATTTTGTCAATTGCGGCCGGGCCCTTTTCCAGCAGGGAAAAAATTAATTTCTCTTCCTGATTTTCCGGCTCGATGATTAAATCTTCCACTCTCGCAGATTTGACATTCAATGCCTCTAAAATATCAACCCTATCAGTGACCATTGCGGCGCCCTGCTTGATTAGCGCATTTGTGCCCTCGGAGGCAAAACTATCAATATTCCCAGGCACAGCAAAAACTTCCCTACCATATTCATTGGCGAGTCCAGCTGTGATTAATGAGCCGCTGTCATGGCGGGCTTCGACTACCAGCGTCCCGACAGAAAGCCCAGCAATTATCCTGTTTCTGAGTGGAAAATTTTGTTTGAATGGAGGAGTCCCAGGCGGAAATTCAGAAATTACTAGCCCGTCATTTTTTAAAATCCTTTCTCCCAGCGATCTATTCGATGTCGGATAAACCGCTTCGACCCCACAACCCAGAACTCCGATAGTACAACCTGCATTTTCTAATGTTAAATAATGCGCCAAACCATCAACGCCTAAAGCCAAACCAGAAACTATTGTTACTTTGGCCTGTACTAATGATGGAATAATTTTTTCCAACACTCCTCGAGAATAATAAGTATGCTTACGGCTACCAACAATTGCTAGTGAAATCGTGTTGAGCAGCTTAACATTACCGCGACAATACAATATCATCGGCGGATCGTAAATTTCGGAGAGTAGTTTTGGATATTCTTTATCAGCCCAAAAAACGGTTTTAATGTTAAAATCGCGAAAAATTTTCTTGTCGAGTTCTTGTGATCTGGCGGCTAAAATAATCTCCGCGCCACTGGCGCCGAAAAATTTGGTCAAATTTTTCGGCGCATCTGAAAGAACTCGGGAAACATCATTTTTATAATGGTGAATAATTTTTTTCAACGTTTTAGCGCCAATATTTTCACTCTGATCAAGCAAGAGCAAGGTATCTTTTTCTTTCTCGGATAGGATTTTGGCCATTTTTCTCCATAAATAAGCAATGTTTTTTATTTGTGAATATCTGTGGCATAAATCTGTGGTCGTACACTTCTTATTAATTTTTTTGTTATATTTAATATAGCTTAATTCTAAAAAAATTGGGAGGAGTTATGAACGGAAGAAACCCGGAGATGAACCATGGACAACTTGAATTCGACGAGTTTGCAGCGCCAAAACCTAAACCTAGAAAGGTGAAACTCCCAGCGGATGCTAAACTCGGCGAACCAAAACCTAGAGAATTCGATCCCCATGGAGTAAAAGGCAATCACGAAGACAAAAGATATACCTAAATTTTTACATAAAAATGCCAGTTATCTCCGCTCGGCATTTTTTATATTGACAAATTTTTTATGATATCATTCAATTTATCAACAGACGATCGGAGTGATACGCATGGACTTGGAACAGATGCTAGATATTCTGGGAAGGTTATTCACCGTCTCGATTCGCTGGAACCCGGATCGGGAGTGCTGGCAAGCCGGTGGCAAATGCATCGGTGAAAACATGAACATCCGGAACAATCCGTATGAGCAGATTGTATCCCCCTGTTTGGGCTCAGGTCCAAAGGTCGAGGACGCGGTCACCGATCTGTGGAATCAACTGACAGGACTGCCAGAAGACGGACGCCTCCGGGTCAGCCAGTACTTCCATGTTTGGATCGAATACCACTGGAATGGGAAAGAGTTTGTCGAGGTCCAAAGGCAGGGTTGCTGATGCTGAAAGTCCAATGCCCGGTTTGCTCCGCGGATGTGAAAGCAACTATCAGTGGTGGTAAGTTGGTCATCGGACAGCACTCCGATGAACACGGTCGCGATTGTGACGGTTGGGGAAAGTCCCTTGACCTCCCCACCGGCACAATATTGTTTGCCGATGAAAGTGCTGAAGACGGCGGCCCCTATGGTTTCCGAGACCTATAGCACCCCCACAGGGGTGTTTTTTCTTATCAATATTATTTATCAAGCCATATAGTGAGTGATTTGTAACGATCGTTACAAATCACTCACTATATTATGAGTGTTTCAATCTCTCAACTGCCTGATTTAGAAGTTTCGTATATAATATCAATCCTAGTTCTTCCATATTCCCGTGCTGTTGGCGGCCGAGGATATTGCCGCCGCCGCGAATCTCTAGGTCTGAATAGGCAATATCAAAACCACTGCCCAAATCAGTTTTTTCAATTAGGATTTGCAATCTCTTGTAAGCATTGCCAACCAAATTCTTTTTGAAAGTAAAATAGGCGAATGCTTGGTTTTTGCCACGACCAATTCTGCCGCGGATTTGGTAAAGCTGTGACAGACCAAAATTATCCGCATCTTCAGTAATCAAAGTATTTACCGTTGGAATATCGAGACCATTTTCTATAATCGTTGAGCAAAATAAAATATCAATTCCCCCAGCAGCAAATTCTGCCATAGTTGTTGCCAATTTTTCTTCGGGCATTTGTCCGTGGGCAATGGCAACAACTGCTTTTGGGAAATATCGTTCAAATTCTTTGGCTTTGGCTTCAATGGTTTTGATGTCGTTGTGGAGAAAATAGACCTGACCACCTCTTTTCAATTCCCGAGATATATACTCTTTGGCTCTTTCGACTTGATATTTTTCGACATGGGTTTGAATTGAAATTCTGCCAGCCGGTGGAGTTTTAATTATCGAAATTTGCCGAATCCCCGAGAGCGCAATAAATAAAGTTCTGGGAATTGGAGTTGCCGATAAAGACAAAACATCTACATCATTTTTCAGCCCCTTCAATCTTTCTTTATCCTTAACTCCGAATCTCTGCTCCTCGTCGATAACCAGAAGTCCCAGATTTCTGAAACAAATATCTTGTTTCAGCAGCCGATGCGTTCCAACAATCAGATCAATTTTCCCAAGACTCAGATCCTCAATAATTCCTTTTTGCTTTTCCTGGCTGACAAAACGAGAGAGTTCAGCAACTTTAACGGGGAAATCTTTCAATCTCTCTGCTATAGTGACCAAATGCTGACGAGAAAGTATCGTTGTTGGTGCCAATATTGCTACCTGAGCTCCATTACTAATAACCTGGGCGGCAGCCCTGACAGCAACTTCAGTTTTACCAAAGCCGACGTCACCGACTAAAAGCCGATCCATTGGTATGCCGTGTTCTAAATCAGAGTAAATCTCAGTAATTGTTCTCTCCTGGTCAGGCGTTTCAAAATGCTCAAATGTAGCTCTTAGCTTTTGATCCCAATCCCAATCAATGTGATATCTCTTACGTTTGATTATCTCCCTTTTAGCATATACTTCCAGAAGTTCTTTAGCTAAAGCCCAAATACTAGCCTCAACCTTCTTTTTAGTTTTTTCCCAAACAATTGAGCCAAGTCGGGAAAGTCTTGGCACTCGACGACTTACACCGAGATATTTAGTGATTTTATCAATTATATTCAATGGCAAATACAGATAGTCTCCATTAAGATATTCGATGGCAATAAATTCTTTAATTTTTTGGTTAATTTTTTTTAATATCTTCCCACGATATATACCAATTCCGTGATTAACATGGACAACTAGATCGCCATAACGAATTAAATTACCATCAATTTCGATAATGTTATCTGGGATATCAATCATCTGCAGATTATCAATTTTAGTGTTAGTGGCTAAGTTATATGAGTAAATTTTTTCAATCTGGTTGCCAAAAAAATCTACTATAACGGGGTTTATGACAGCAGCAGAATAAATTTTTATCAGCCCGCCAGTAACCAAAAACTGGCCGAAATTATTGAGATGTTCTACCCGCTCGTAACCCAAATTATGAAGTTGTATGATAACTTCATCAAATTTGATTTTTTGCCCGATAGATAATTTTAACTTCTGAAATTTAATTGACATTTGGCTTCTGGTTTTGTTAGAGTTTATAACAGTAATTCCATAATTTTGAATTTTGATTTTTAAGTTTTTAATTTTTGTCTTGTATCTAGTTTGCTACTTACGCATCACGAAAGCCTTTGCCCCTCCTTTGGCTTCTCGGGTCGTAGGTAGCAACTAGACACAACTGATCTATTTTAGCAAAAATCCCCTACCGAAATTCAGGGGATTTTTTTGCTACTAGGGCGGGGGAATTGATTTTTTGCAGGTCGGCATCTGCGTCTAATTCTTGGTGGAAAATTTATCGGAAGAGATATTTAACATGTCTGATACAGTATAACACGAACCGAAATATAGGGCTGGTGTGGGAGACCGGAGAAAAAATTAATCCCCCGCCCTAGTATTCATTTCTCAACTTCAATACCCATATTTCTGGCAGTACCCTCAAGAGTTCTCATTGCTGCTTCAACATTTTTGGCATTAAGATCTGGTAATTTTTTTTCAGCTAATTCTCGTAATTTCTCTCTGGATATTTTCCCGACTTTCTCTTTTTTTGCACTGCCAGAGCCTTTCTCGATGCCCAGCGCTTTTTTGAGCAAAATTGCAGCCGGGGGATTTTTCAAAATAAAAGTATAACTTCGGTCTTCAAATATGGTAATTTCTACTGGAATTATTGTATCGCCCATTTCTCTAGTTTGTTCATTAAAGGCGTTACAAAACTCCATAATATTAACACCATGCTGTCCCAAAGCTGGACCGACTGGAGGTGCAGGATTTGCTTTGCCTGCTGGACATTGAAGTTTTACAATTGCTTTTATTTCTTTCATTTTTATTCCTAAGCAATTTAAGTTTCTTAAGTTACTTATTAAATTTTCTTCACCTGAAGAAAGTCCAGATTTACCGGTGTTTCGCGACCGAACATGTTTACTAATACTTTGATTTTGCCCCTATCGTGATCAATTTCCTCAACCTTGGCCTCAAAACCTTTCAGGGCACTATCAGTAATTCGAACCAAATCATTAATTGAAAATTCAATTTTATATTTCGGCTCTTCAACGCCCATTCGTTTTTTAATTCGCTCAATTTCTTCTAGCGACATTGGCGTCGGCCGAACGCCGAAACCGATGAAGCCGGTAACATTCGGTGTATTACGGACAACATACCAGGAATCATCGTCAACAATCATATCAACCAAAACATAGCCAGGAAAAATCCTTTTTTCCACCGTTCGCCTTTTGCCGTTGCGAATTTCAATCTGTTTCTCTTTTGGCACAATGACATCAAAAATTCTATCTCCCATATCAAATGATTCTATTCTTTGATTTAAATTATCAGCTACCTGCTCTTCATAGCCGGAGTAAGTATGAATTACATACCAGTTACGCTCCCCTGATTGACGAAAAGTTTTCAGATGTTTTGGCTTTTCTTTCTTTTCAGCTTCACTAGAAATCTTTTTGGATTTTTCATCTAATTCTGCCCCGGCCTTTTCCGGTTTTTCCTTTTCTGCTTTTGAGCTCTGCCCGCTTATTTGCGAGACAGGAGCTTTTCCGCCAGAGGCGGATCGGCCTTTGGCCGAGAGCTTTGAGCTTTTCATATTATCCTTTGATAGATATCAAGTATTCAATTAGTTTAGAAAGTCCCAGGTCAATTACTCCGACAAAAGCAGTGACAACGACTGCTGAGATGATAACAATTGCCGTATCTCGAATCAGCTGTTTTCTTGTCGCCCAGGTGACTTTTCTAAGTTCCTGATAAGAATCAATAAAATATTTTACGACTTTGTTATTCCTCATTTATTTTTTTAATTAATAATATCGTTTGATCCTGGCGATGCCCCCTAACTCTTCGGTATCTCTTTTTCGGATGATGTTTGACAACTAAAATCTTATCGTTTTTGTTTTCGGCGATAACTTCCGCTTCAATTGAAGCACCGGTAACCAAAGGCTTTCCAACCTTTGTTTGTTTCTGATCAACAAGTAACAAAATTTCCGAAAGCTTCAATTTTTTCTCTTTCGCTTCTATTTTAGCATCAATTTTGATTTTTTTGCCAACTTCAGCAATCTGCTGCTTGCCGGCAATTCGGACGATTGCGAACATTTGACAATTCCTTGCCATTCCCGCGGAGGCAGGAATCTATAAATTATTTATACCCCTAAATCTAAAAAATCCCCGTTGGAATACATTTTGATCTTAACAAAGTCATCGTAATTAGTCAATAGATTAAAAAAGCGTGTAAAAAAGAGCGTATAGGTAATACGCTCTGGGAATACTGCTAGAACACAGGTTCGCGCTTTGGCCAGTCCATCTCTTCAGCCGGTTTGCGGAGACGGTGACCAATGTCAAGCAACACTAGGTGTAACTCATTTCCGTAGTCCGGATCTATCGGCCACTCCCATCCATATTCGTTACCGATCGCATTTCTGGCCTGCTTTACTACCTCAAAACCGATTTCGGTGGGCACATCTGTTAGATAGCGTGTCATTTGAGTCAGAACACAGGCCCGGCAAACTTCCGGAGTTTGCCATGATCCTCTGTGCCAAATCTCCTCTTGATCACCCTGAATACGTCAAAAGTTAGGGTCAGAGAAATCACGATATGCTAGCAAATGCGCGGCATGTTCTACCATTTTTTGAGCAACCTCCAGAAAAGGTTGCTTTGTAGCAGGATAGGTGTGATGGCTAGCCCATAGGGCGATGAACTTTTGAACCATCTCTCGATAAATCGGCGGCGCTAGTGGGTAGTTCCAGGCGTCCAAGTCACTGTAGTGCTCATGTACCATAACCAGCCCACTGCTGTGATTTCGGTACATCGGTTCTGCCATGGAGATTACTGCCTTTAGAGCGTAGTAGCCAACATTCCTGTCAAGAGATGAAAACTGTCTTAGCTCCGCTAGGGCAATGTCGATGACAAAAATCATCGGAAGACAGAAATTGGCCATCTTCTCTTCTTCCGGACGAGATAGTCGGGCATCAGAAAAAGGCCATTGGTTAATCTTGGGGAGTAGATGTAACAAACTACAAGCAAGAAACTCGAGACGCCTACCGCTGGCATTTTCTTCCCACAACGACAATCACTCCTCCCAGCTACTAATCCGATTCCATTCTCTCTTCTCGGTCATTCTTCTCACCCGTTTCTTCTGATTTCGCCCCAGCTCTTTAGGGGCTGTATGAATAAGATAATATTAACCTAATTCAAAAAGTCAACAAAAAATGGTTCTGCAGCTATTCTGGTATTCTGCAGAATGTTGGAATATTATGTAACCCTATTTGCCAGTTCTAGAACATTAAAAGTTGATTTTCTTCCGGTGGATGTAAATGCTTTGGAGGATACCAATCATAAAAAATGAAGTCAGAAGTGATGAGCCGCCATAACTCAAGAATGGTAAAGGAATGCCAGTGACAGGAAGCAGCCCGATATTCATTCCAATATTAATAACAATTTGAAAAATAAATGTTGATCCCACGCCAACTGCTACAAGATAGCCAAAATTATCCTTCGCTACTTTTGAGATATCCATAATCCTAATAATTAGGAATAGAAATGCTGTAAGTAGTATCAGGTCTCCAATCAGGCCAAAAGCTTCAGAGTATCCGGAAAAGATAAAATCAGTCTCCGGCTTTGGTAAAAATTGCAGCTGGCTCTGGGACCCATGGCCGAGTCCACGGCCAAATACTCCTCCAGAACCAATGGCAATCAAAGCCTGCTGGACATTGTAACCCCGACCAAATGGATCTGAACTTGGATTGGCAAATGTAACAATACGCTGTCTTTGATAATCTTTTAGTAGCGGGCTGAAGGGTTTTACATCATATACAGATAAACTGAAAACTGTTATTGCTACAATGATAAAAATAGATATTGCCGCGTATTGTTTGAGAGTTAACCTCGAAAATAAAACTAACGTTGTCCAAGAAAAAATGATTACTAAAGCAGTGCCAAGATCGGGTTCAATCAAGATTAAAAACAATGGCGGCAGAAGCATGAGGAACATATAAATGATATCAATAATTCTGACTCTGCCAATTCGCCGGGAAAAAAATGAGGCCAGAAAAATAACTGAAACAAACTTATAGAACTCTGATGGTTGAAGCTGAAATATTTTAAGGTCAATCCAGCGGGTTGCTCCGCCGCTAGTCTTGCCAAATATATCAACAAATATAAGTAGCACTATTGCTCCAAGATATAAGTACCAGCTAGCGTCGGAGAGAATCCGGTAATCTACAGCGACGATTAAGAGCATAATCCCCGCCGCGATCAAGAAAAAGATTAGCTGCTTGAGTGCCAAACTACTTTCAGTTTCAGAAAAAACAAGACTGTAAATCAAGGCTATACCTGCAATGGAAAGAAGAATTGGAACAATCAATAGGCCAAAATCGAGATTCTTTAACTTTGAGAGCATAGATTATTTTTTCCTTCTCACCCCAAGCCAAATATTTTCGCCATCAATATTAAAACTGCCAGAAGTTTCTATTGAATCATCTTTTTTGTCCTCTATCTCCGCTGTCAATGTGTCTCTTAATATATTTTTTAGATGCTCACCAGTGAAAACACCCTGAAGCTGTTTACTGTCAGTAGAATAATAGGTTTCGATACGATCATCAACCTCAAAGTCAGCTTTCTTGCGTAGAGATTGAATCGCTCGAATCATCTCCCTTTCTTGGCCCCCAGCTATTAGATCAGCGGTAATTTTTGTATCAAGTACAATCCCCTCTTTGGCTTTTTCATCATTTACTACCTTTTTGACATTGACTTCATCGGCAATAATTGACTCTAGCTCTTTATCTAATTTTTTTCCATGATAAGATAGACTTCCTAGGGGCTGTCTAACCCTAATCTTAGCTTCAGCCCGTTTTGCTAATCCCTGCTCGACAATTTTCCTAGCACGACTCATCTCAGCTATTAGGTTTGAATCAATCAGATTCCCTTGCGCTTCAGGGAAATTAGCCAAATGGACAGACTCCTCATTAGCTAAATTCTTATAAATCTCTTCGGCAATAAACGGAGTAAATGGAGCTAAGAGTTTTGACAGTTTCATTAAAACATAATGCAAGGTTGCATATGCATCTTTTTTATCTTCGTCATTTTCTGACTTCCAGAATCTTTTTCTTGAGCGACGTATATACCAGTTTGATAGATCGTCAACAAATTCAGGGAGAAGCCGGGCAGATGTTACAAGATCATAATTCGTCATACTTTTGTCTAGATCGAGATTCAATTTTTCAACTCTGGAGATGATCCAGCGATCAAGGAGATTTTTCGGTTTTATTTCATTAGATTTTTTCGGCTGCCAGCCATCAACATTGGCATAAAGTATGAAAAAGTAATACGAATTCCAAAGCATTCTGAACATCCCCCGCTGAATTTCAACCAGCTCTTTCTCAGATAAACTTAAATTTTCCGCAGCCATTACAGGAGAAGATAAAAGATAAAATCGCAAAACGTCAGCGCCGTATTTATCAAAAACCTCCATTGGATCAGGATAATTTTTCAGCCGTTTTGACATTTTCTTACCATCTTCGGCCAAAACAATTCCATTGACAATGACATTTTTGTATGCCGGTTTTTGCATTACTGCAGTTGCCAGAATGTGCAAATAATAAAACCAGGCGCGGGTTTGATCCGAACCTTCGGCAATAAATTCTGCCGGGAAATTAGTTTCAAACTTATTCTTATTTTCAAACGGGTAGTGCATCTGAGCGTAAGGCATTGAGCCGGAATCAAACCAAGTATCAAGAACATCGGGAACTCGTTTCATTTCACCTTTGCACTTACAACATTTGAATGTTACTTTATCGATAATATGCTTGTGCAGGTCCGTAACTTTTTGATCGCTGGCTTTTTCTAATTCCGCGACTGATCCAAAAACTTTTAATTCCTTGCACTTTCCACAACGCCAAATTGGCATCACTGACGCCCAATAACGCTGCCTTGAAATTGACCAGTCTCTGGCTCCTTCTAGCCACTTGCCGAACCGGCCGCGTTTGATGTGTTTTGGAAACCAATTTATCTCTTTCGCTGATTTTATCGCTTCTGGTTTGACTTTTTCGACTGCGACAAACCAGGAAGATGTGGCGTAATTTATCAGTGGTGTCTCGCAACGCCAGCAGTGCGGATAGGAGTGAGTATACTCTTCTTGCAAAAATAGTAAATTTTTTTCTTCCAGATATTTTATGATTTTTTTATCGGTTGCCTGCAAATCATCTTTCGGTTTGACCGAAAGTCCGGAAAATTCACCAGCTTCTTTTTTGATAATTCCATCCATGCCAACATGTTGAATAAATGGTAGATTTTTTTCGCGCCCAAGTTCCATATCTTCTTCGCCGAAAGCCGGAGCAATGTGGACGATGCCAGTGCCGTCTTCGGTGGTCACAAAATCTGCAGATACAATTTTCCAACCATTCTCATGGTTTTTCAACTTTTTGTCGCTAGAATAATAATCAAAAAGTGGTATATATTTTTTGCCAACTAACTTTTTGCCTTTAAATTCTCTTAAAATTTTTACTTCTGCATTGTTGCCCTTGCTTTTTTCTTCAATCTCTTTCTTATAATTTGAAAAGTCCTGTTTTGAGGTGATATATACTCCGTCGGAAATTCCCGGATAATTTTTTACTGAAAACTCAAGATAGTCAATATCATCCCCGACAGCCAATGCTACGTTGCCAATTAAAGTCCAGGGGGTTGTTGTCCAGGCAAGAATTGAGGTATCAGGCTCATCAGCTAACTTAAACTCTGCCGTCAGTGACAAATCCTTTATATTCTGATAGCCTTCTGTCACTTCGTATTGTGAAAGAGTTGTTTCGCAACGTGGGCAGATATGCATTGAACGATAGCCTTCATAGATAAGGCCTTTGTCCCAAAGTTGTTTAAAAACCCACCAAACCGATTCCATGTATGATAGATCCATCGTCATGTAAGCATTATCCATATCAGCCCAGCGGCCAAGACGGTGAATAACCTTTTTCCATTCATCGACATAACCCAAAACTTTTGAACGGCAAAACTCGTTGAATTTATCAACGCCCATTTTTTCAATCTCTTTTTTAGTTTTGATTCCAAGTTCTTTTTCGGCAAGGTTTTCAATCGGGAGTCCATGGCAATCCCAGCCCCATTTTCGCTCGACAAGCCGACCTTTCATCGTCCAGTATCGTGGCACAACATCTTTCATCAAACTAGCAACAATATGGCCATAATGCGGCGTGCCGGTGGCAAACGGCGGTCCATCATAAAAAGTATAGAGCGGCGCATCTTTGCGAATTTCCAAACTCTTTTCAAATATCTTATTCTCATCCCAAAATTTGAGGATTTCTTCCTCTAATTTCGGCAGATCTAATTGCGGATCAATTTTTTTGAACATAATCCGTCAAATAAAAAACACCTTATATTAAGGTTACACTGAATAAATCATATCGAATTTAGCCTTAAATTTCAACAACTTTATTTCTTGAGGTCAGGCCGGAAATTATTTTAACCTGGCTTTTTGCGACATCAAAGTGTTTTGACAACAACGCAATCAAGGCCTTATTTGCCGCCCCTTCTTTTGGGCGAGCGCGAATCCAAACCTTGAGCGAACCATCAATCGCCTGCTGGATTTGTTCAACTTTGGAGTTGGGTTTCACTTTTACAAAAATTCTTATCATAATTGACGGGATCCTTCGACTTCGCTCAGGACGACACCTTGTGTCGCTTTGATCGAAATTTTCATAATAACTATTTGTGGATTCCCGTCTTCACGGGAATGACAGAAAAGATTGCTTCGTTCCTCGCAATGACGAAAACACGATAAATCGTGAGCTACAGATCACCGTCCAGCGCCTGATTGACTAATTTATCAGCCAATTTATTCTCTTCTCGCCGAATATGGATAAAAGAGATGTTCAGGTGCATTTGCGAAATCATCTGCCGCAGTTGAGCTATTAACAATTTTATGTGGTCCTGTTTGATTTTGTAATTGCCATTAATTTGCTCGACGACCAGTTGCGAATCAAGCCGGCAAATTACCTCTTTGTCGGCAATATTATTTTCGGCAAACCACTTTGATTGCATTAGGATTTCCAGCGCTTTTATAATTGCCTGATATTCGGCTTCATTGTTGGTCGTCCGACCGATACATTTCTGGTAATGATGGATCTCTTTTCCATTAGCATCAGAAAAAACAATTCCGATCGCTGCCGGACCGGGGTTACCGCGAGAACCTCCATCTGTATTGATATAGATCTTATCCATCAAATTCCCAAACCAATTTTTGATTTAACTTCTGCAAGGGTTTTTTGGGCGATTGGTGCTACTTTTTCGCTACCATCACGCAAGATTTTTCGCAATTTTTCCTTGTCGGCGATAGTTTCTTGATACATTTTTTGTTTCGGCTCTAAAAACAGAACTATTTCTTCCGCCAAGGCTTTTTTGAATTCACCGTATCCCCTACCCTTAAAATCGGCTTCTAAGCTTTTTATATCGCGACCAGAGACACCGGAGAAAATATTAAGCAAGTTTGTCATTGCCGGTTTATCTTCGCGAGTAATGATTTCATCGCCGGAATCAGTTACTGCACGCTGGATTTTTTTTCTGATCACGTCAGATGAATCATCAAGGGCAATATAATTATATCCGCTTCCGGCTGACTTTGCCATTTTTTTTGTTGGATCATCAAGCCCCATAATTCTTGCTGATGATGATTTAATTACCGGCTCAGGAATTGTAAAAACCTCACCGTATTGGTTGTTAAATCTCACTGCAACATCGCGTGCCAACTCTACGTGTTGCTTCTGATCTTCACCAACCGGCACATCTGTTGTTTGGTAAAGAAGTATGTCGGCCGCCATCAAAACTGGATAATCATACAGCCCAACGGAAACGCTTTCGCGTTTACCCTCTGACTTCTCTTTATATTGAATCATCCGCGAAAGCTCACCCATAGTGGTAAAACAATTTAAAATCCATGCCAGTTCTGCATGTTCCGGCCGAGTTGATTGGACGAATATTTTTGATTTAGAAAGATCAACACCGCAAGCTAAATACCAGGCGGTCGCATTTAGGATATTGTTCGCGAGATCGGGATCACGTTCGACAGTAATTGCATGTAAGTCAACAACGCAAAATATTGACTCGTCAACATGATTTTGCAGCTCAACCCACTGCTTGATCGCCCCAAGATAATTACCTAGATGCAGGTTGCCTGTTGGCTGAATGCCAGAAAATACTCTTTTCATGGCTTGCGCCTCCTACTAATTACGAATGAATCCCGAAATTACGAAAATACGAATATTCTAACATTGACTTTTTATCTGTGTTAATTCAGCGTAAAAGACCCCTGCCGGCAGGCAGGCAGGCGTGTACGTCAGTAGCTTCGACTGCTGACTTGAGTTTGGAGTTGAACTTTCGCTCGCCGGCCAGCTGCTTTTGCCGAATAATTTTCTGTCTGGACGACAAAATTAATTTTTACAAATGGCGCTACTTTGCAATCTGAAGAATAACAAACTTGGCCAGAAAATTCCAGAAGAGCAATTTCAACTTTGTCATTGTCCAGCGGCTGGAAATTGTAAACGTTGCTTAATTTACCGTTAGAATCAAGTTCTAATGTTGTCGATGCCGCTGAGGCATATTGAATTGTATCACCAACTTTGCGGTAGATTTTAAGATTATCCTTACCAAAAAGTACAAGGCCAGAGGCCAAACAATTACCTTGGGGCGGATTAGCAAGACAACTGTTTGGTAATTTAATTATTTTGTCTCCAGAGTTTAGAAAAGCAATACCACGGATATTTGCAAGATAAGGATTTCCATTTTTTGATGCGTTTCCATTGCCTGTAGCATTAACGACATCATCTGAGATTTGCCGCAAAATCCTATCGGCTTCTTTGTTTGCTTCAGAGCTGGCTGAAATTAAACTCTGGTTGCCGAGAATCATTGAAAATATCCCTGAGCTAATAACAATCGCGAACGAAAATATCACCAAGGCAATCAGTATCTCTATGAGCG
>Ga0210044_10004234_pt1 | contig 20076 bp, 33 predicted proteins | sample CryGey13umfilter_2_FD_183959 | JGI IMG/M metagenome (GOLD analysis project Ga0210044, IMG submission 183959) | Groundwater microbial communities from aquifer in Utah, USA - Crystal Geyser 4/9/14 3 um filter (SPAdes) (version 2) | ecosystem: Environmental > Aquatic > Deep subsurface >... | reverse complement strand
GACGCAATTGCTTCAAAGATTTTTGTTTTTCACATCCTTTTTTCAGACATTTCACATATCCTCTTTTGGTCTTACATACTTTAAAAGAACCGCAGAAAATACACTTTCTACCCCTCAAAAAGTTGGCCGCACAATTGAAAACGTTCTTTTTTTGCATAACCTAGCTGTATATTAACATATGCTAGGTTACTTTTCCCACTAATTACCTAATCCTATTGTATGGAAAACACACCACAAGCATCAGAAACCCCAGACTATGCAAACATGACAGAAGAAGAACGTACTGCGGCGGCGATGAAACAAGCCGGGATGGCGCCAGGAGATGTGAAAAAAATGGTTGCAAAGAACATGGCAAAGAATATGGCCGAGAGTACAGCAAAAAGCTGGGTTCGCAGACTGCTCTCTCGATTTTTGAAGTTCTAGCCTTTTTTGACATTTCCCCATCTTATCCCTAGGTGGAGGACTTGACGGCATCGGTTTCTTCCTATATAATCGACACGCGTAACTTTTACGCCTTTTTTTCCGGCTCTGCAAACGCAAGACCGGACAGGATCGTTTTTTTTGTAAATTCATCCTGTTATTTCTATAAAACAAAGTATCATACCGCTGGATACAAAACTGTGCTGACCACTCAGCCCAGTGCGGTGAATTATGTATGCCACTATGGCAGATTTTGATCGTTCCAAAGCTCACGTCAACGTGGGTACCATTGGTCACGTAGACCATGGAAAAACAACGACCACTGCAGCGATTCTCGCTGTTGCTGGCGCACATGGGCTCATCGCTCAGACAAAAGGTGTTGATGCTATCGACGCTGCACCAGAAGAAAAAGCACGTGGTATTACTATCGCGACTGCACACGTAGAATACGAAACAGAAGCTCGTCACTACGCTCACGTCGACTGTCCAGGACATGCTGATTACGTAAAGAACATGATCACCGGTGCTGCACAGATGGATGGTGCTATCCTCGTCGTATCAGCTGCTGACGGCCCAATGCCTCAGACACGAGAACACATCTTGCTTGCTCGTCAGGTAGGTGTGCCTTACATTGTTGTCTTTTTGAACAAAGTTGACCAAGTATCTGATCCAGAACTTATCGACCTCGTAGAAGAAGAAATCAAAGACCTCTTGAACAAATACGATTTCCCTGGAGATACTACTCCAATCATTCGTGGTTCAGCGTTGAAAGCTCTTGAAAATCCATCAGATGAAGCTGCGAGTAAGCCAATCATGGATCTTTTGAAGACCCTCGACGAATACATCCCAACTCCAGAACGTGACCTCGACAAGCCATTCTTCATGTCTATCGAGGACGTCTTCTCTATTGAAGGACGTGGTACTGTAGTTACTGGTCGTGTTGACCGTGGTGCAGTAAAAGTTGGTGAAGAAGTAGAAATCGTTGGAATGAAAGCGGAAACAAGTAAGACAACTGTGACTGGTGTTGAAATGTTCAACAAGAGTCTTGACCGTGCGCAAGCTGGTGACAACGCAGGTGTCCTCCTCCGTGGTACAAAGAAAGACGAAGTTGAGCGTGGTCAAGTACTGGCAAAACCAGGTACAATCACTCCTCATACTGAATTCGAAGCTGAGGTTGTTGCGCTCACCAAAGAAGAAGGTGGACGACACAAACCATTTTTCAACAGCTACAAACCACAGTTTTACATCAACACAACTGATGTAACTGGAGAAGTTACATTGCCAGCGGGAACAGACATGGTTATGCCTGGTGATACTGTCAACCTTACTATCAAACTCATCGTACCAGTTGCTCTCGAAGAAAAGACTCGTTTCGCTATCCGCGAAGGTGGTCGTACTGTCGGAGCTGGTGTGGTAACAAAGATTCTTAAGTAATACGTTAGGAGGGGGCACGGCCGTGCCCCCTCCTTTCTTTGTTCCGTTCTTTTTTTATGACAAGCACTTCAACAACACAACCAAAAGACGATCCGAAAGACGAAACCCCACAGGGGCAAAAATTGCGTATCAAAATCCGTGCGTACGATAACAAAATTATTGATATCGCGACCAAGACGATTATTGATACTGCAGAACGCAACAGCGCAAAAGTTGTTGGACCTGTACCACTTCCTACTGAGACCGCAAAGTTTAGTGTCAATCGATCTACGTTTGTTCACAAACCTGCACAGGAACAGTATGAAATGCGTACACACAAGCGCCTTATCGATATCCTCTCACCGTCACCAAAAGCAATTGATGCACTCATGAATCTCAATTTGCCAGCAGGTGTGGATGTAGAGATCAAGATGAGTTAGTTGTGGTCACGAATCACGTAACACATAACACATAACAAAAAAACAGTCCGAAAGGGCTGTTTTTTTGTTTGTAAGTTTAGTGGTGCAACCTCGCAACCCATCCCCAACCCCCTCCCTTAAAAAGGGGAAGGGGCTTTTGTATTATTGTAATATGTTGCAGTACGTTCCTCTTCCCCTAATAAGGGGAGGAGGTCAGGAGGTTGGGTTGCGTGGCAGTAAACATATACGTTCAAAAATAAAAAAATCGACCTCTTCAGTCGATTCATGTAATAAAAATGAGTTGGAACCGCCGCGAGCTGCGAGCGATCCCAACTGGTGTCGGGGCGGCGTCGCGGCGGGCGGCGGTTCTGTCGTTTGGCGCTACTTCTTGAGCGCTTCGATGGCCGGCTTGATACCTTCCACCACATCAGGGTGGTGTCGCGCGATCGTTTGCAGACGCACGAGTATCATTTGCCGGGTGTTGGGCCTGATGATGCCAGTGGTATCCGCGCTAAGTATTGAGCAGAGGGCTTCAGCGCGCCCTGCACCTTTCAGGTGGGTCGCTTTGTCATCAAGTTCTATCTGCACTTTTTCGATTTCCCTAAGGACCGTAAGTCCAATGTTCATGTTCACCTCAGTGTGTAAGGTAGATCGGGTAATAAATGAATAATATACACCAAAAAAATATTTGTCAACAATCCAGCCTGCACGGCGCAATTGACTCTCAGCAAAAAAGAACTAGCCTGTCGGGCATAGTTCCTATTAAAAATAGGGACGGCGACCGATGTGGATAACCTCTGAATAATTGCACATATCATCACTTGACAGCCTAGAGAAAGTAAGATACAATTGTGCCGCACTCAAGTAATGAATTTCTGTGCACGATAGCTTCCATAGCTGATCAGATAAGATCTGTAGCACGAGTTGCCCTACGCATGCTCTTGGTACAAGAAAACATCTGTAGAGGCGCAAAGATATCAGGAGAACTCTATTGAAACATTCCAATTTGTCACAAGCCTTCGTAAGTCCGCCTTGGGCGGATAATTACACATAAGGCTAGAAGGAAAGGACCCGATGCTCGTCATCGATATCTTTCTTTCTAGTTTTTTGTTACCCCCGACTCAAGAGTTGGGGCAATAACTTTCGATATGAGATGTATTCTAGGGACAAAAAAATCAATGACACAGATCTTCCGTGAGGACGGTACTGTTGTTCCTGTTACTCGTGTACAGGCAGGTCCATGTGTTGTGACACAGGTCAAAACTGCAAAACGAGATGGTGTCAGTGCGGTACAAGTTGGATTTGGTTCACAAAAAGCATTCCGACTCACAAAGCCACTGAAAGGACATTTGAAAGATATCGACGCTGTACGACATATGCGAGATTTTCGTGCACCTGAGGATCATGGTCTTTCACGAGGTGATAGCTTTACTGTGAGTATTTTTTCTGCTGGAGATCGCGTTCAGGTTGAAGGTGTATCAAAAGGAAAAGGATTCCAAGGTGTTGTCAAACGACACAAATTTCATGGATCTCCTGCAAGTCATGGACACAAAGATCAGCTTCGTATGCCTGGATCTATCGGATCAGCAGACCCAGCACGTGTGTTCAAAGGAACACGCATGGGAGGACATATGGGAGATCAGCAAGTGACGGTAAAGAATTTGGAAATTGTTGCTATTGATGAAGAAAATAATGAACTATTAGTCAAAGGTGCAGTACCAGGTGCGCGAGGTGGCCTTTTGATGATTTCTACTGAAGATGGAAAGATGGAAGTTTCTCAGGCTCTTGAAGTTCCGGAAGTAGCTGAGGAAACAAAGGAAGAAATGGGAGTAGAAGCTGTAGAAGAACCAAAGAAAGACGTTGTAACTGAAGATGCTGACGTCGCTCCTGAAGCGCCAACGGCATAATGTTATCTATATGAAAGTATCAGTTTACAATATACAAGGAAAAAAAGAAAAAGACATGGAATTGAACGATGCAGTCTTTGGTGTACCTGCAAAAGATGCACTCTTGCATCAGGTGTATCATGCACTCGAGGCAAATGCACGACAACCATGGGCTCATACGAAAACAAAAGATGAAGTTCGTGGTGGTGGAAGAAAGCCTTGGAAACAAAAAGGAACTGGACGTGCACGACACGGATCTTCTCGTTCTCCAATTTGGAAAGGCGGAGGAGTTACCTTTGGTCCACGAAATGACCGAAATTTCAAACAACGACTCAACAAAAAAATGCGACAAGTGGCAACAAAAATGGCATTGTCAGAAAAAGCAAAAGAAGAACGATTTTTTGTTGTCGATGGTATGGAAGCGTTGAAAAAAACAAAAGATATGGCAGCCTTGGTCATGGTGCTTCCTCTGAATGGAAAAACAACATTGGTCCTCGGTGGAGAAGGAGAAGATCTAGGATTGGCGGTACGAAATATCCCACAAGTTGATTTGCAACGAGCGATTGATATGAATGTGGTAGATCTATTGCACCATCAGTACGTCATTGCAACAAAAAAAGCAATTGAAACTCTTGAATCACGATTGGCATAAGTATGGGAATTTTGAAACGAAACACAACCAACACGGATGAAAAAGAAATGGAGACTGTTTCTCCTAAAAAACCATCCACAATGAGTACTGCTGTGCTACCTGCACATAAGCGTATTTTACTTGGGGCACACGTCAGCGAAAAAGCAGCGAGTGTGGAAGCTTCTGGTACCTATACCTTTCGTGTGACAACACAAGCAACAAAGGGAGACATTGCGAAGGCAATCCGAACTCATTATGGAGTAATGCCAGTCGCCGTACGCGTGATGAATATCGAAGGAAAGCGTGTTCGATTTGGAAAATCTTTGGGAAAACGAAATGATTGGAAAAAAGCCGTTGTGACCCTTCCAGAAGGGAAGCATATTGATATTCACTCTGGTATTTAATATCCTGCTATGCCGGTAAAAAAATACAAACCAACAACTCCAGGGCGACGCGGCGCAAGCGTACAAGATTTTTCTGATATCACAAAAAAGCGTCCTGAAAAATCCCTTACAAAAGTGCTCCAAAAGAAAAGTGGACGAAATAATACAGGGCAAATCACGGTTCGACATCGTGGAGGCGGCGTAAAGCGCCTGTATCGTATGGTCGATTTCAAACGATTTACGTTTGATAAGCCAGCTACTGTTGAGGCTGTTGAGTACGACCCAAACCGAAGTGCACGTATCGTCCTCGTACAATTCGAAGATGGTTCAAAAGCATATTACATCGCAGCAAAGGGACAAAAAGTAGGCGATGTACTTCTTTCTTCACAACAAAAAATTGAGGCAACGGTTGGAAATCGCATGCCACTTGAACATATCCCCGTTGGGTTGTTTGTCTACAATGTAGAGCTTTCACCTATGACTGGCGGATCTATTGTCCGAGGAGCAGGGACGAGTGCACAGCTCCAAACGATAGAAGGTGGATTTGCACAATTGAAATTTCCTTCTGGTGAAATCCGATTGATCCCAAAAAATGCGCTTGCAACTGTGGGAACCGTAAGCAATTCTGAATACAATCTTGTGCGCCTCGGGAAAGCGGGACGTATGCGTATGAAAGGATGGCGCCCAACGGTAAAAGGACGAGCCATGAACCCAGTAGACCATCCACACGGTGGAGGAGAAGGACGAACGAGTACGGGTCTTAAAGGTGGTCCAAAGACCCCATGGGGAAAGAAAGCAATGGGTGTCAAAACACGAAACAAAAAGAAAGCAAGTAACAAATTTATTCTCCATCGCCGTAAAGGCAAAAAATAATAATTCAAAGTTCACGGTTCAGAGTTCTTGGTTCATAGATAGACATATCTCTAAGCCAAGAACTTTGAACGAAGAACTAAGAAACGTTTTATGTCACGAAGTTTGAAAAAAGGTCCTTACGTTGACCCACGAGTGGTCACAAAGGTCGTGAACGCAAAAAATAACAATGATCGCACGCCTATCAAGACGTGGTCACGATCTTGTACTATTACGCCAGACATGGTCGGTGTAAGCTTTGCTGTGCACAATGGTCGGAAATTTATCGAGTTTACTGTCGACGAAAATATGGTCGGACACAAACTAGGAGAATTTTCACCAACAAAAACATTCAAAGCGCATAGTGGAAAACTTGCAAAAGAAACAAAGCCAACAAAATAATTGACAAACAGTAACAAACAGCGTATAGTGCGCCCACCTATTATATACATATGAAACGGCAAGCAACTGCAAAATTGAACAACCTCCGTGTTGCACCACGAAAAGTGCGACTGCTTGTTGACCTTATCCGTGGCATGCATGTTGCTGAGGCACTCATGCAGCTCAAATTTTCAAAAAAACACGCTGCAACATCTGTCATGAAATTGCTCCGAAGCGCTGTTGCAAATGCAGAACACAACGCAGATATCGATATTGATACCCTCATCGTGAAAGAAGCATACGTAGATGGTGGTCCAATATTGTATCGATGGATGCCACGAGCATTTGGTCGCGCAGGGAAAATTCGAAAGCGCACCAGTCATATCACGATCGTGCTCGAAGGTGATGAAAAAACAAAGAAAGCAGCAAAAGAAAAAAAAGAAACAAAAAAAGAAACCAAGAAGACGAAAGAAAAAAAAGGTACAGAAGAAACAGCATAATTCTGAATTCAATATTCTGATATGGGACATAAAGTTCATCCAAAAATTCACCGCACAGGTGTCATCTATACATGGGACTCACGTTGGTTCTCAAAAGATGACTATGCTACCTATGCTCGGCATGATATTGCTATCCGCACATATCTCCGAAAAAAATTTAAGGATGCACATATTGATCGTGTCAGTATTGAACGTGGTCCAAAAAACCTTACCGTAACTATTCTTGCTGCAAAGCCTGGATACATTATTGGACGAGGTGGAAAAGGATTGGACGATGTACGAAAATATATTGAACGAAAAATTCTCCAGATGAGCATGAAGGTGAAATTGAATGTTCGTGAGGTCACCTCACCATCACTTTCAGCTATGGTAGTTGCACAGTCTATTGCTGGAGATTTGGAAAAACGTATTCCATTCCGACGATCAATGAAACAGTCTATCCAGCGTGTGATGGAATCCAACGCAGGTGGGGTAAAAGTGCAGGTATCTGGACGACTCAATGGTGCTGATATCGCACGTTCTGAAAAACTTGCTTCTGGAAAAGTACCGTTGATCACATTGCGTGGAGACGTTGATTATGGATTGGTAGAAGCGCATACGACTTACGGTGTGATTGGTGTGAAAGTATGGATCTACCACGGAGAAGTATTTGGACAGAAAGATGCGTTTGAAGGATCTGATGAACCACAGAAGAAGTCCGCTCATAAACGTCGGAAACGTCCTACAAGACGGCCTGAAGCTGATAAGAACTAAGAAACGGTATGCTTATCCCAAAAAAGGTAAAACATAGAAAATGGCACAAACCCCGACGTGGAAATAAAGGGACTGCCAGCAGAACCAATACCATTGCATTTGGTACGGTCGGTGTTGTCGCAACGACGCACAGCTGGGTGACATCACGACAGATTGAATCTGCTCGTCGTGTCTTGACTCGATATGTCCGACGTGGTGGAAAAGTGTGGATTCGAATTTTTCCAGATCGACCTGTTACCAAAAAAGGATCGGAAGTGCCGATGGGAAAAGGAAAAGGTGCACCTGACCACTATGTGTGTACGGTAAAGCCAGGAACGGTCATGTTCGAAATGGGAGGTATCCCTATCGACAAGGCAAGCGAAGCCCTTGAGCTCGCTGGGCACAAACTCCCTGTAAAGACCAAAATTATCACCAAATAACCTTACGTATGGAACTTGTTGAACTGAAGCAAAAAACAACACAAGATTTGAAAACGGTTCTAGCAGAACAACGAGTTGTATTGAGAGTCCTTCAGTTTCAGACACATGAAGGACAGCTCAAGCAAGTACATACTATTAAAAAAACAAAAAAAATAATTGCACAAATTTTGACACTGCTCAATGCGCAAAACGCACAGCAATAATCATCCTATGACTACTCAGACACAGACGACAAAAGAAGCACAGACCATCAAACGTGAATTTGAAGGTGTTGTTGCATCATCAAAATCAGAGAAAACGATTCATGTTCGTGTCGAAACTGTCAAAATGCATCCAAAATATAAAAAACAATACGTCACTAGTAAGAAGTACTCTGTGCATGATGAAAAGAATGAAGCACGTGAGGGAGATATTGTCAGATTTCGAGAGTGCCGACCATACAGTAAAACAAAACGATGGTATATGACAGCAGTCGTAAAAAAAGCTGCATAACGAGTGATATATGATACAAGATGAATCAATGCTCAAAGTAGCAGACAATTCAGGTGCCAAGAAACTCAAAGTTATTCGAGTGCTCGGTGGATATAAAAAACGATATGGGCATGTCGGAGATATTGTGACTTGTGCAGTAAAAGAAGCTGCTCCACGAGCTGCGATCAAAAAAGGTGACGTGGTCCATGCTGTTCTTGTTCGACAACGAAAAGAAATGCGTAGAAAAGATGGTACCTATATCCGATTTGATGAAAACGCTGCTGTTGTGGTGGATAAAAAGAATAAGGAACCAAAAGGAACGCGTATCTTTGGACCGGTTGCCCGTGAATTGCGTGCAAAAGGATTCCAAAAAATTGTATCGCTTGCTCCAGAAGTATTATAAATATTGAGCATTACGAAATTACGAACACACCGTATGAAGATAAAAACAGGAGACAATGTAAAAGTCCTCACCGGGAAAGATCGCGGAAAGACCGGGAAAGTCACACAAACACTCTTTCATGAACAAAAGCAGCGATGGTTTGTTGTGGTCGAAGGGTTGAATGCAATGAAGCGACACATGAAGCCACGACAGCGTGGTGAAAAAGGACAGGTATTGGAATTGTCACGACCTGTGGATGCGAGTAATGTCATGGTGATCGACCCATCATCAAAAAAACCAACTCGCGTTGGGTACAAAAAAGAAGGATCAAGTAAAAAACGTATTGCAAAAGTTAGTGGGGAATACCTCGACTAGTAGATATATATGACAGAGCCAACACTCTACACACAATATAAAACAACCGTTGTCCCAGCACTGAAAGAACAGTTTGGGTACAAGAATGTTATGCAAGTCCCACATATTGAAAAAGTGGTGATCAATGTTGGCTATGGTCGACATGTAAAGGACAAACAGTATATTGAACAAATCGAAAAGACGTTGACACAGATCACTGGACAAAAACCAGTACACAATAAATCCGTCAAATCTATTTCAAATTTCAAAATCAGAGAAGGGATGAACATCGGTGTATCTGTCACATTGAGAGGTCGCGGGATGTACGAATTTTTAAACAAGCTGATCCATGTTACATTCCCTCGTGTCCGAGATTTCCGTGGTATTAATCCAAAAAGCTTTGATGCACAGGGGAACTATGCCATTGGATTTAAAGAAAATATTGCGTTTCCTGAAATTGGTGGTGATGCGGTAGAAAAGATGCATGGACTCGAAGTAATCATTACAACAACAGCGAGCAACAAAGCGGAAGGATTCGCACTTTTGAAAGGACTTGGATTCCCATTTCGGGACAAATAATATAGTGGTATGGCAACAAAAGGACAAATAGCAAAATCAAAACGCACTCCAAAATTCAGTACGAGACTCGTACGCCGATGTTGGCATTGTGGACGAAAGCGAGCTTTTATGAGAAAATTTGGGCTGTGCCGTATTTGTTTCCGGGAAATGGCAAATGATGGGAAACTTCCTGGTGTCCGTAAATCAAGCTGGTAAGACGATTATTCTATGATGACCGATCCAATAGCAGACATGCTCACCCGTATCCGAAACGCTGCTTCTGCACGTAAGCGGACTACTGAGGTACCTTTGTCAAAGGTAAAAAGAGCGCTCGCAGACATTCTCAAAAAAGAAGGCTATCTTCAGGATGTCTCAGAAATAGATGGCAATCCACGTATGCTTATTCTTACGCTTGCGTATGAAGGAAAGCAGTCAAAAGTTCAGTCTATTACTCGTGAGAGCAAGCCAGGACATCGTGTATATCGAAAAGCTGATGAAATGCCTCGTGTGCTCAATGATTACGGTATTGCGATTGTTTCAACATCAAAAGGAATTATGACAAATAAGCAAGCACGAAAAGATGGTATTGGAGGAGAAGTGCTTTGCAGTATCTATTAATGTATGTCACGTATAGGAAAAAAGACAATTGAGGTACCACAGGGAGTGACTGTCACTATCCTCGATGGTGTTGCCAAGGTACAAGGACCGAAAGGCATGCTTGAGCGTGCCATCAATCCTCTTGTTACTATTTCTTTGGTGGACAATATTGTGACCGTAGATGTAGCGCAAAAAGAAGATAAAAAAGAACGATCATTGTGGGGAACATTTGGTGCGCATATCAACAACATGATTGAAGGTGTTACCAATGGTTTTAAAAAACAACTCGAAGTGAATGGTGTGGGATATAAAGTAGCGATGCAAGGATCCAACATCAAGCTTGATGTTGGATATTCACACCCCGTTATTTATAAGATGCCTCCTGTTGTAGAAGCAAGCGTGGAAAAAAATGTGATTACCCTTGTCAGTGCTGACAAAGAAATGCTTGGCGCAACAGCTGCAGAGATCCGAGCTATCCGAAAACCCGAGCCGTACAAAGGCAAAGGAATTAAGTATATGGAAGAGCAGATCAGACGCAAAGCAGGAAAAGCAGCCAAGGCTGCAGGCGCATAAGGATACTAGATAGAAATTTTGTATGAATACTACACATCAGACAAAAGAACAAAAGCGAGACCGACGACGTGCTCGTGTTCGAGCTCGTATCATCGGAACAGCAGCGCGTCCACGACTTGCCGTATTTCGTAGTCTTCGTGGTATGTATGTTCAGCTTATCGATGATAGCGCTGGCGTGACACTTGTGAATGTACACAGCAAAAAAGAAGGCAATGGTATTGATGCTGGTGAACGAACAGGCAAAGAAGCTGTTGCATACGGACTCGGAAAACTTCTTGCTGAAAAAGCTACAAAAGCAAACATTAGTACGGTCGTTTTTGATCGTGGTGGGTACGCATACCATGGTCGTGTAAAAGCTGTTGCTGATGGTGCACGAGATGGTGGTTTGATATTCTAATTTCGATTTCATATGTCACAACCAGAAGGAAAACGAAGACGAGGCTCACGAGCCCCAAAAGAAAAACCAGAGTTTGACCAACAGATTGTTGACCTTGCTCGTGTTACTCGTGTGACAAAAGGTGGAAAACAAATGAGTTTCCGCTGTTGTGTTCTGATTGGTGATAGAAAAGGACGAGTCGGATACGGTATTCAAAAAGGAAAAGATGTCCAGATCGCTGTTGAAAAAGCAGTCCGACAAGCAAAAAAACGAATGATTGTGGTACCGTTGGTAAAAGAAACCTTGCCACATGCCGTGCACGCAAAATTCAAAGCTGCTGATGTGTTGCTCAAACCTGCGCCAAAAGGATCTGGAATTATTGCAGGGTCAGTCATTCGTACTGTCCTCGAGATGGCAGGAGTACCAAATGCATCATCAAAAATGCTTGGGAAGACCAACAACAAAATCAATAATATCAAAGCAACCTTTGATGCGCTCCAATCATTTCAAACAAAGGCTCAAAAGCCAAAAAAGACTGTCGTTGTATCTCCGGTAGCAGAAAGCGATGGTGACTCAAAACCAAAAGCATAATTATATGGCAATAGGCGCACACACAATTTCAAATACTCCGGGTTCTCATCATCGACAGAAGAAGCGTGTTGGTCGTGGAAATGGATCACAAAAAGGAACATACTCAAGCCGAGGAATGAAAGGACAACGTTCTCGTTCTGGTGGAAAGAGTAGCCTGAAGCTTCATGGTGCAAAACAATCAATCCTAAAAGTACCAAAACTTCGTGGATTCAAAAGTATGCATCCAAAGGCACAAGCTGTGACGTTGGCAACACTTGAACGTGTTGCTGAAGAAGGTGTCACATTGACTCCTGCGTTTTTGAAAAAGAAAAGCGTTATTAAGAATACTTCTCATCCTGTAAAAATTGTTGCTGGTGGTGAATTGAAGAAAAAAGTTACTCTGTATGGGTGCGTCGCAACAAAAGTCGCAACTGTTGCAATTGAAAAAGCAGGTGGTACACTCAGTTTCTAAAAATACTCAGTTTTCTTGGTCTGTGCACCCTCCTCGGAGAAATGAATACCTCTGCATAAGAGAACTGACGTTACTCAGCCAACTAAGTTCACTCAGTATACTATGTTAGAGACACTTCGTCGCATTTGGAACATCAAAAGTTTACGCCAAAACATCTTGTTTGTTCTTGGCATGCTTGTTATTTTTCGTGCAGCTGCACATATCCCAATTCCTGGTGTTGATATAGAAGCATTGCGTAGTTTTCTTTCTGGTAATCAGATTTTAGGACTCTTGAATATCTTTTCTGGTGGTACTATTGAAAACTTTTCTATTGTGATGCTTGGTGTTGGACCGTATATTACAGCTTCTATTATTTTCCAAGTATTGACGATGGCAATTCCTCAGCTCGAAGAACTCCAAAAAGAAGGGGAGTCAGGACAGCGAAAACTCAACATGTATACACGTCTTGCCACGATTCCACTTGCGATACTCCAAGCGTTTGCTCTTTTGAGATTGCTCGGGTCTACAGCAAGTCAGGCTGGTGGGAATATCCTTGGGGTAGCATCTTCATTCCAATGGATATCGATGATTACGGCCGTCACCGCAGGAACTATTTTTCTTATGTGGATTGGTGAGCTTATCACTGAGAGAAATATTGGAAATGGTATTTCTATCCTTATCTTTGCTGCAATTGTTTCTGGACTTCCAACCACCGTTCAAAATATTATTGTAAACTACAATCCAGCGGATCTGCCAACATATATCATGTTTCTTGCTGTTGCGATTGTGACTATTGTGGGAGTTGTCTATATTACCGAAGGACAACGAAACATTCCTATTACCTATGCACGCCAGGTGCGAGGACGCGCTGCTGCTGGTATGAAAAATCATTTGCCACTTCGTCTGAACATGGCAGGTGTTATTCCTATCATCTTTGCGGTATCGGTCGTCTTGTTTCCTCCAATGATTGCACAATTCTTTTCGAATAATCCTGGTACGAGTGGGACAATTGCTCGTGCTATTATTACGTTTTTCAATAACCAAGCATATTACGGTTTGCTGTATTTTATTCTTGTCTTTGGCTTTACATACTTTTATACTGCGATTATTTTTCGACCAGACAAAATGGCTGAAAATTTGCAAAGACAAGGTGCGTTTATTGCCAATGTTCGCCCAGGAAAGCAAACAGAAGAATACCTTGGCAAAGTTATGAATCGTCTTGTATTCAGTGGTGCACTCTTCCTTGCTCTTATTGCCGTGTTGCCACTTATTGTACAGGCATTTACGCATTCTCAAGTATTGGCCGTTGGAGGTATTAGTCTCCTGATCGTGGTCAGTGTTGCTATCGAAATGGCAAAGCAAGTTCAGGCGCAGCTGACAATGCATGAGTACGATAGAGTATAGTGTAGTTTCCCGAGACAACATATATTACACAAAACCTCTTCTCTGAGGTTTTGTTATTTCTTGTCTTGTTGGGAGGGGTATGTATCTTGATTTTTTTGTCTCAGTATACTACACTGTCTGTATTATAATGCATATATATGGGATTTTTTGAGTACATCTTTGGGAGTCATACGGCATATTCTTCGGATATGAAATCACTTTCAAATGAACAAATACGCGTGTTTGTTTCTCAGTCTCGAGTACGCACACTGAATAGTCACGAAGAAGAGGCTATTGAACGTGCTCTTGGTGATGCGCGGCAAAATGGAAAAATTTCGTTGCGGAAAATAGATAAGACACTGCAATCATTGGTATCAAAAAGAACGATTAGTATCAATGACAAAAACGGTATGATGACCGTGCTCAAACAGTATTTTGAATCGATCTAAGATATGAAAAAAATTATTATCCTGCTCGGTATTCCGGGTAGTGGAAAAGGAACACAAGCAATGCGTCTCGTAGATCACTATGGATATGAACATATTTCTACAGGAGATCTCCTCCGTGGATTGCAAGGAAAAAAAGATCTTGACGAAGAATTGCAACAAGCAGTAGACACCATGCTAGAAGGAAAAATGGTAAAAGATGATGTCGTGTATCGACTAGGTTTTGATGCTATTCGTGATGCACTTGATGCAGGCAAGGGAGTTGTCCTCGATGGTGTTGTCAGAAATAACGCACAAGCAGAGCGGTACCACACATTTTTTCAAGAGCTTGGTGTAGCAGATGATGTACAGGTGATAGAAATTGCACTCGATGATGATGAAAGTTTTGATCGACTCAAAGCGCGCATCGCGAGTGGGTATCAATCACGACCTGACGATACTGAGGACATTCTTCGTGAACGTATCAAAGTCCAAGGCAATGCAGCACTCGAGCCTATCAAAGCATTTTATACCACACATGACCTGCTGGCTGTGGTGGATGGACGACAATCAATGGATGCGGTGCATGACGCTATCGTACAGATTCTCGCATAAACAGAATTAAAAAAAACGACCGTACTGGAGTCCAACGTGAGGTGTACACCTCGCCGTTTCGTCTCAACAGGAATGGTCGTTTTTTTTTGCCTTTCGGCAATTCTCTAGAGAATGTGTCGCGATACACTATGTGCACCGCAAAAGAGCTTGCATATTATATATGCATATTGCGATATTGTCCATGTGGAGCTATGTGGACATCTTGATTTTTCTACTACATATGCTAGACTACCGACATAAAAAGATATATTATGGCGTATGTAAAAACACAAGAAGAACAAGATGCAATCCTCAAAGGAGGACTACTCTTGGGTGCGATTTTAGAAGATCTTGGCAAGATGGTAGGACCGGGCATTACGACACTCGAGATTGATATTGAGGCAGAGAGACGGATTCGAGACGTTGGTGGTATTCCGGCGTTCAAGGGCTATGCTCCTTCTGGATACACACCGTTTCCTGGGACTATTTGTGCCTGTGTTGATGATGAAATTGTGCATGGTATCCCATCACATCGAGTCTTGATCGAAGGACAAATTTTCAGTATTGATATTGGTATGCAATATCCTGCGAATAGTGGCCTTGGTCAGGGTGGCAATGGATTTTTTACTGATACTGCGATTACCGTTCCTGTGGGTGAGATCAATAGCCAGGCGCAACAACTCCTTTCTGTGACAAAAAAATCACTTGATAACGCTATCGCTGTCGCTACCAATGGAACATCTGTTGCAGACATTGGTCGTGTTATCGAACGATATATCGAGCCACAGGGCTATGGCATTGTGAGAGACCTGGTAGGACATGGAGTGGGGCACGAGGTGCACGAAGATCCTGCTGTCCCAAATTATTATGAATCATATCTAGAAAAGAAAATATTGGTGCCAGGTGTCGTCATTGCAATTGAACCGATGATTACGGTAGGGGATTATCGTACAGACGTCCTGGATGATGGATGGACGATCGTGACGGATGATGGGAGCTTGGCAGCACATTTTGAGCATACGATTATTATTACTGCAGAAGGTGAACCTATTATTGCAACAAAGCGTCCATCAGAAAAATAATATGGGAGTGACGTTTTTCTCCTCAACTTTTTTTTCAGCATTGCCTCGAGTATTTTTTCCTGCAATGCTGTTTTTTATTCTCTTGATGGTGCCACAATCTGTACACGCCCAAATGGATGAATTTCCTATTTCATTGCAAGGGGTGCCAGAGTCATCTGTTTCTCCAGAGCTTTTTGCCTGTGTGACTGTTGCAAATGAACGATATCTTCGTGATAACTCTGTGCAATATTCCGATTGGTTGTTTGAAGCATCGCAGTGTTATAGAGTGTACAAACAAGAATCTTTGTTGCCTGAATTTTTACAAACGTATGATTTTTCTACTGCGTCATCAGATTTTGCACTTGAAAATTGTAATGCTGACGTGCAACGCGGACAGAATGAACGTATTGCTGGGTGTTTGTGGATTTCTGGAAAAAGTCAGCAGCAGTGTTATGCAGAAGAAAAACAGACAACGGTACAGTTGTTGACGCAGTGCTATCGAGAGAAAATTCCCGAAGATAGTATTTGGCAATTGTCGTTCATGCAAAAAGAAATTGCGCATATTCTCGGTGATGCTGATTATAATGAGCTCTCCATGCAGACAAAATATACCCTTGATGCATGTTTGAAAGAGACTCTTGCCGGAGAAAAAAACGATACGATTGATACAAAAAAACAGGAGGCTGTTGCCGCGTGCTATGCCAACGTTGGGTTGGATACGGTCGCCGCATTTTTCACTACCTCAAAAGCGGTCGTTGACTGTGCTGGAGAAGTGGCGCGGGGGAGAGGACTCACTGATATCAAAACATTAATTACCTCACGAACAGCAGAAGATGAATCGTATATAGAACAGTGTGTGATCAAAAAAACAGCGCCTGTTATCTTGGGGATAGCGGCGGTCAACATCCCTTTTGTGGCAGGATTTGCGCAGGTGCTCCTGTATCTGCAATTTTTGATTACACAGCCACTCCTGTTGCTCCGAGGCTCTCGGAGTAGTTGGGGGCGTGTGCTCGATGCGCTGAGTGGAGATCCTATCGATCTTTCCGCTGTGCGACTTATTGATGAAGAAAAAAATCAGATTTTGCGTAGTATTGTAACGAATAAAAAAGGTGAATACTTTTTTCTTCCACCACGTGGAACGTATCGTGTTGAAGCCAGCAAGCAAGGGTATGCCTTTCCTTCGACGCTCTTGAAGGGGAAAGCATTATATTACTTTGGGCATAGCTTTGCCGTGGATTCAAAGGGTGATGTAGTAGACAAACATATTCCGCTAGACCCTGCAGCAGAAGCGGTATCAGTCCGAGCATTCTTTCTCAAAAAATGGCGTTATCGTCTTGCGACAGTCCTCTCTGCTCTTGGGCCAATATCATCGCTCATCTTTTTCTTTTTTGTCCCAAAGTGGTGGGTCGCATTGCTCCTGTGTGGACATGTTCTGCTCTTTTTTGTCTTTCGTCGTTTGGCTGCGCAACCAACAGTAAAACAGTTTGGGATTGTCAAAGGGGACGATGGCAAACCGCTATCCGGCGTGAAAGTATTTTTGTTCAATGGACCATACAAAAAATTACTACATTATTATGTCACAGACATGTTTGGGCGATATTATTTTCCTCCCGTTGTTGGTTCATTTTTGATACGTTTTGAAAAAAAGGGACTGATCTCGGTGAGTAAAGAAGTAGAAATTACGCCGAATAACAAGGTGAAAACATTGAATATTGATGTGACGTTAGAACACGTATAAACAATAACAAACAGTGTATGAACATTCTCGCAATAGACTTTGGACAAAAAAGAATCGGCCTCGCATGGTTGCAACCTGGTATTGATGTGGTGCTCCCATTTGGGGTGGTTGCTCATGATGTATGGCAAACAGAGTTGCCAAAGTTGATAGAAGAAGAAGGTATACAAAAAGTAGTCATAGGAAATCCACTCGGCATGGATGGTGGAGAGAATATGAATACCAAACGTGTTCAAGCATTTGGTGAAGAACTCGCATCTCTCGTAACAATTCCTATAGATTTTTTTGATGAACGATTTTCTTCAAAACAGGCCGATGCGATGGGAGGGACGGCCACGAGAGACGAAAAATCTGCCATGGTAATATTGCAGAGTTATATTGAATCGGGTAATCGGTAAATAGCAATTTGTAAATAGTGATTGCTATTTTCCTGTGTCATTCTGAACTTGATTCAGAATCTTTCCTACGAAATATGACGCTCGGTAAGAAAGATGCCGGATCAAACCCGGTATGACAGAAATATACAAATTACTATTTACTCATTACCATTTACTATAGTATGTACGGTATTGTTCTCTCCCGACGTGATTTTCGCGAGGCAGATCAAGTGATTGCTATCTTGACGGCAGAGGAGGGGAAACGTGAATATATTGCACGCGGGGTAAAAAAAATTACCAGCAGAAATACATCCAATCTCGAGCCTGGCATGCTCGTGAGTTTTGGTATTGCAGAAGGAAAAAAGGAATGGTCCTATCTGACCAATGTACAGTCTGTAGAATCTTTTTTTCATTTCCGACAATCGTTGCCAACACTACATATTATCGGTTATAGTCTCGATGCACTTCTGGCTATGCTCAGAGAAGGAGAGCAAGATACCGAGATATATCATTTTTTTATTTCGTACCTTCGATTTCTCGATCAACAGTCTGCTGTGAAGACACTTCTCCTTGATGCATTTTTGATACAACTGTTTTCCCATCTCGGATATCATCCATCACTCGATGCGTGCGTGGTGTGTGAAAAATCATATAAAGATATTGGACTAGAATTTCTCTCTGCATCAGAACAAAAACCTGGTTTTTATTTTGCTGGTGGGGGAGTGATATGTGCGAGTTGCAAGAAAGAAAAGCAACGCATAGGAGAAAGTATCTATCCGTGCGGTATAAAGGAAATTAACACGCTACGTTTTTTGTTGGCTTCTTCATGGCAAGATGTTTTTTCGTTTTCACTTGCCGAAGAAGAATACAAACTCGTGCACAAACTTATCTATGAATTCATGTTGTATCATAGTGAGCGGAAGTGGGAAGATTGGGGGAAGATTTCTTTGCTCATGACATAACCTGAGCAGAGAGATCCGCGGAAGGCTGGGCCTTCCGCAACTGTGGATGAGGTGTTCGTTACATTTGCCCCGTTGCCTCGAGGATCCATCCGAACGCCGCGATGGCAAGGGCAAAGATCACCAGCCTGATGAGGCACCCGCCGGTAGTCTTGACTGTCTTGATCGGGTGGAACAGGAGGTTCCAAAAAAACAAGACCACAAGAAATCCCAAAATACCAAGAATCCACATGTGTTTTCCTCCAGTTTCGTCATGCATAGATACAACTCGAATTCTATACGTCCATGACAAAACTGAAGAGCCGTGGATTATATACTATATTTTTTTTTCTGTCAACCTTGCTATGCTCTTCTCATTTTTTTATGATTCAGGAAGATTGGGGGAAATTTTTGAAATAAAAAAACCAATGTAGAAATTGGTTGGGGAGCGGCAGCGACAGGTCGTGAGACCTGTGCTGCCGCTCTTGATGGAAGCCTCCGGGGAGGCTAGCGCCGGTTCGGCGCTAGTTGCTCATCTTGAGCCACCGGAACTCCTCTCGGCTCTTGAGGAAGCTGGTGGGCGCCATCTTCTCGATGGTGCTCTCGATGAACTCCTTGAGCAGCTTGTCCGACAGCCGCCGTCCGGTCTTCTGCCGGAACTTGACGAGTTTCCTGGTGACCATGTCGGCCACCCGCTCGCAGTTCAGGCAGAAGATCTCGCTGTTGGCCTCACAGAAGTACCAGTACTGCTCGGCGGCCCTCAGATCGAGCCACGGCTGGTTCAGGTGTAGCACGAGTGCCACTCCCTCGACCGTGGGGGTCTCGGGCATCAGCGAGTAGTTGCAGTACGTCCACGTCTCGTTCATGTTCCTTCTCCTTCTGCGTGTTCGCGCAGAAGGATTGGATCATGCCCCCGGACCTTCCGGGGGAGTCTTCTACGCGTTGTTGAAGTTGGCAGTGTTAGCTACTATACTTCATGTCTCACCTCCTTTGAAAAAGAGACAGCTTAATGTAGCAAAAAAATGAATTTTTGTCAAGTGTATGTACAGTCACCCATATGCGGTAACACTTTGGTACACTAGAGGTTACAAAGGGTAACCATGAAGTATAACCAGAGTACATATGGCAAATAAGTATGCACACCCACCAAAGGAGCTTCGAGGGAGATGGTATTTAC
>Ga0210044_10004233_pt1 | contig 20076 bp, 19 predicted proteins | sample CryGey13umfilter_2_FD_183959 | JGI IMG/M metagenome (GOLD analysis project Ga0210044, IMG submission 183959) | Groundwater microbial communities from aquifer in Utah, USA - Crystal Geyser 4/9/14 3 um filter (SPAdes) (version 2) | ecosystem: Environmental > Aquatic > Deep subsurface >... | reverse complement strand
TTACTGCTGCCGCTGAAACCGTCTCCGGATGGGAGCCCAACGGATTCGAAGGATGTGGATCGCGGCATACGCGTGGACGGTGCGTGGACGGTGCGAGACGGTCCACGCAATCTGGATGCGCGTCTTGATGCACCCTGGGTCCCAGATCGGGCCTGTCTCGCGAAGACGGTGCAGCTCGTGGCCGAGGCCGACACCTGCCTCATCTCCGGCGGCGGCGCGGGTATTCCTTACGGCGGCGCGGCGATCTGCAACATCGGCGTGGGGATCAACTCCCGGGGGGTCTTTCGCTTCGACCTGTCGTCGGTCCCGGCCACGGCCACGATCCAGCGGGTGGAGCTGAGCCTGGGCTACGCCAGCGCCGACACGGCATGCAAGCCGAGCTGCGGCAGCTGCGACAGCATCGAGAAGGTGGGGACGCTGCAGGCGATGTACATGACCACCGCATGGGTCGAGGCTCAGGCCAACTGGACCCTGGCCCAGACGGGCACCCTCTGGGAGTCGCCCGGGGCCAGCGGCAGCACCGAGCGGGGCTCCGTCGCGGCCTCGACGACCCATGTCCCGAAGCAGTCCGTGGTGTTCGACAGCGACATCGACGCGGCCCTCGTGACCCAGCTCAAGCTGTGGCTCTCGCCCACGCGACGGGTCGCGCTGCAGGTGGCGCCGGCCAACGGTGGCGTGTTCATCGCCGCCACGCGTGAGAGCGGGACCAAGGGCTGCCCGGCCTACGCCAAGCCGACGCTGGCGGTGAGCTATTGCCCCTGACGGTCAGCTCCCCAGCTGGCCCAGCTGCTTCAGTCGTGCGAGCGGATCCGTGATCGCCTCCGCCGCGTCGAGCTGCGCCGCCTGCCGGGACGCGCCTGGCCTGTTGCGCAGCCGTCGGGCATAGGCCCGGGTCAGGGTGTCGAGTAGCTGCTCCAGCTCGTAGGGCTTGGGCAGGTAGCTGAAGGCTCCCATCTGGGACAGCTCCACCGCGCTGCGCAGTGAGCCGTGGCCGGTGAGGATGATCGCCTCCAGCAGCGGGTCGAGCTGCTTGAGCGCGCCGAGCACCTGGCTGCCGTCCATGCCGGGCAGCTTCAGATCCAGCAGGGCCACGTCGAACGGCTGCTCGCGGGCCAGCGCGATGGCGTCGGGCCCGTTGGTCGCGGTGCTCACGTCGAGCCCGCGCAGCCGCAGCCGCTGGGCGATGGTCTTGAGGAATCGGCTCTCGTCGTCGATCAGGTTGCTCAGGTTCACCAGGCGCTCACGCAGGAACAGGTCCAGCGTGTTGGCCTGTTGCTCGGCCATCACGCTCAGGTGCGAGCGCCGGCTGTCGTCGGTGAAGCGCCAGTACTGCAGGTTGAAGTAGGCGGCCAGCGCCAGCAGCGGCAGGAAGTAGAGCACCAGCTGGCGGCCCAGGGTCTGGCGCAGGAGCTCGCGGTAGTGGCTTCGCCGCCCGCGGCGCTTTACGGCGGGACCGGCCATGTGGACACCTCGTTGTCCGTACGTTGACCACGTTCCCGGCAGCGGCGCAAGGGCCGCGCGGGTGAATCGGTTTCACCAGATCAGGGGGCGAAGGGGTCGGTGGTCTGGCACTTGTAGCCGGTGTTGAACGGGCCGGCCTGGAACTCGATCTGAGAGGTCGAGGAGTTGACGGTCAGGATGAAGACCCACTCCTCGCCGTTCTTGATCTCCCCCGTGAGGGTGCCGGAGAGCAGGGTCTGCGACCCGTCCGTCACCGTCACCGGCAGACTGAGGCCGGTGGGGATCGAAGGGCAGGCGATGCCCGTCACCGGGGAGCACGCGCCGGAGTAGGCCTGGAACGTGGCCTTGGACGCGCCGCTGCCGATGGTCATCACGGCGGTGAAGCTGTTGCCCTCCAGCAGCACGTCGTTGCAGAACTTGCCCACCGGCGGGCCGGTGACCAGCGGCTTGTCAGGCTTGGGCGTGGAGTCCACGGGGAACACGGGAAAGTCCGCCAGCTGCTGGAAGTCGCTGATCCCGATGTCGGGCTGGCCGCCCTCAGGGATGATCACGCCGATGTCCGTGGTCGTCGAGGCGCAGGCCGCGATGCACTTGACCATGCTCTGCTGCCCGGCCGTGTCACTGCCCATGATCGCAGCGCAGTCGGCGTTGAGGGTGCAGCTGGCCTGGCATTGCTCGGTGGACGAGCAGGTGGTGCTCAGGGTGCAGGGCGGGGCGCCCCCGGTCTCGCCGTAGCAGTTCTGGACCTTGGTGCAGGCCTTCTTGCACTTGTTGGCGGAGGTGCATCCAGTCAACGCCGTCAGGGCCAGCAGGCCAATCATCGTCAGTCGGTACATGGGTCCCTCTATGACCAGGAGTTATGAGCTGATGATACCTGTTTTCAGTCACGATGCCAGGGTCCGGTCCGCGGGACTACTCCGAGAGCTGTACCAGCTTCGCGTGCAGCCCCGGCGGCAGCTGGGTCGTGCGGTGTTGCGCGTAGTCGAAGGCGGCCATACGCACCTCGAGCAGGGCGACGTGGCGCTCTCCAGCCACCACCTGCACGGCGAGCCGGAACGAGGCCAGTTTGATCTGCACCGGTCGGATGCGGAACGACAGCCGGTCGCCGAGGAACGCCTCGCCGAGGTAGTTCACCACCAGCTCGGCCGTGATCAGCCCGGTGGCCCCGTCGCCCAGATCCATCTCGCTCACCCCGAGCTGGGACAGCAGGCGGATCCAGGCCTCGTGCGCCAGGCCGGCGAGCGTGTCGAAGCCCAGGTGTCCACCGTAGTTCAGGTCGCCGACGCGGACCGCGAGATCGACGGTGAAGGGATAGCGTGGCTGTGGCTGGAGGCGGGTCATGGCCTGCACATAGCAGCTGCCCGTGCGCCAGACAAGAGGCCAGGATCTCGGGGGCGGGTCACGGTGACGCGAACGCTGCTAGAAGTCGAGCTCCGGCGGTGGCGGTGGCAGCAGGTCCTGCACGTCGGTGATCTCCAGCCCCAGCTCGCGGTAGGTGTCGACGAAGGTCGGCACCAGGGCCGGATCGAACTGCGTCCCGGCCTGGGACGTGATCTCGCTCAGCGCGTCCTGCGCGGCGCATGCCTTGCGGAATGAGCGGTCGTGGGTCATGGCGTCGAAGGTGTCGGCCAGCGCGATGATCCGACCCTGCTGCAAGATCTCCTCCCCCTTGAGGTGTCGCGGGTAGCCGCGGCCGTCGTAGCGCTCGTGGTGGTCGACGATGCCGGGGAGCACCTCGGACAGCTGCTGCACCGGGCTGAGGATCGAGGCCCCCAGCGCCGGGTGCTCCTTGATCACCGCCCGCTCCTCGTCGGTGAGTGGCCCCTGCTTCTTCAGGATCGACTCGGAGATGGCCAGGTTTCCGATGTCGTGCAACAACGCCGCAATGCGCAGCATGTCCCGCTCCTGGTCCTCGAGCCGCAGCCGCTGCGCCATCACCACGGCGAGGTACGCCACGCGCCGCGAGTGGCCCAGGGCGAACTGGTCCTTGGCGTCGATCGCCGTGGTGAGCGACTCGATCGTCGCCACCAGCAGCTGGCGGATCTCCTCGTACAGCCGCGCGTTGTCCAGGGCCACTCCGCCCAGCCGGGCCAGGCTCACCAACAGCTGCAGATCGCGGTTGGAGAAGGGCTTGTCTCCGTCCTCGCGATCGTTGACGTTGATCACGCCGATCAGCCGGTTGCGCACGATGATCGGCGCGGCGATGATGTTGCGGATGGGGTTGGTCTTGGCCACATAGTCCGGACAGTGCTCCACGTCGTTGACGATGCGCGGCCGTCCGTCCCGGGCCACGGCGCCGGCGATGCCCTCCCCGATCTGGAGCCGGAACCCCCGCACCACGTCGGGGCGCAGTCCATGGTGGCAGCGCACGTACAGATCCTTGCGCCGTGGGTCGAGGGCGAAGAAGGTCCCCTCCCGCGCATCCAGCATGTGGGTCACGTCGCCCAGAAAACGCGTCACCACCTCCTCGAACGCCGCCAGCTGGCACACCTTCTCCGAGAAGTCGAACACCAGGGACAGCCGCTTGCGCTCGGCGTCCAGCGCCTGCAACTGGACGCCGCTGCTGGTGCGCTGTCGTACGGCGTTCTCGATGATGTGCGCCACCAGCTCCAGGTCGCGCGCGGGCAGGGCGCCCTGCAACCGGGTGCCCGCGTTGCCCGGGATTTCCACCGGAACCTGGTGCTCCTCCCCCTCGCGCGGGTGGGGCGGGTAGGCCTCGAAGAACACCCGACCGTCGGGAAACACGATCCGCAGCCGCACGCCGCCGACCTGGGCGTGGGAGTCCAGCAACGCGGCGATGGTGTCCACGTCCAGCGCCCCCGCCACCACGGCCTGCGGCGCGCTGACGATGCTGCGGTAGCGGATGCGGCTGCTCGCCGGCATGGCCACGCCCGGCGACTCCCGGGGCAGCTCGACCTCGGTGTCCGTCTCGCCGCTCACCGGGCGCGGTCGATCGTCATCTCGTCCAGGCATCCTCACTCCTGAGCGTGAGTTTACCACCGCGACTGGGCGATCTACAGCGGCGCGGCGCGGCTCACGAGCTGCTGGATGATGATCGCAGACTCGAGGATCGGCTTCCCGTCCAGCACGAGGCAGGGGGCCTGTTCCTTGCCGATGAGCTGCTTGAGCTGCGCCATGGCGGACGGGTCCTCCGTCACGTTCTTCACCGTGATCTGCTGCTGCAGGTGCAGGTTGTCTCGCGCCAGCAGGGCCGCCCGGGAGAAGCCGCAGCTGCTCTTCACGTACAGCACCGCCTCGTTCGACACCCCGGGGATCTTCTGCACTGGCTGGAGCGCCTGACCATGCTCGCGGTTTACGCCCTCACACAGCGCCGCCAGGGCCTCGATGTCGCGCTCCCCGGAGGGAGTCACCGACGAGGCGTGTCGCACCACGCCGGCGGCGTCGATGATCACCGTGGCTCGATCGGTGATCCCGGCGTCCGGCAAGTACAGCCCGTAGCGCCCGGCCACCTCGCCCTTGGGGTGGAAATCGGCCAGCAACGGGAAGGAGATCCCGCCCAGATCGCGACCCCAGTTGGCGTGGCAGTAGACGCTGTCGACGCTGACGCCGAGGACCTGGGTGTTGGCCTGAAGGAAACGCGCTTGCAGCCGTTCCACGGCTGGCACCTCGCGGCTTCAGGTGGGGGTGAAGTCCAGCGGGTAGAACAGCAACATCACGTGACGCCGGCCGGCAAACTGCTTCAGGTTCACCTTGCGTCCCAGATGGTCCGATAGCTCGAACTGCGGGGCCTTGGTTCCTGCCTCTATCATCATCGTGCTCCCTGTGGTGGTTTCTGATACCAGCAAGACTGACACGGATGCGGCGGTCGGCAACGTCGGGTCAGGTCTACTTGGGCTTGGCCTTGAGGATCGCCCGTCCGGAGCGGATCACCACCTGGAACTCCACGCCGCGGCCCTGGTACATCTGCTGGATCTTGGGCATCTGATGCTCGATGCTCTTGCGCAGGGATTCGATGCGGACGCCGCTGGTATCCTCGCCGCACAGCTCCTTGGCCCGCACGAAGCGCTGGTACAGTGAGCTGATCTCGGCCTCCGAGGGTCCGCCTCCGCCAGCAGGCGAGCGAGGGCGGAGGTTGGGCGAGGAGGGGGTCCGCGGCGCCTGGACGTTGGGCGAGGAGGGGGTCCGCGGCTGCATCGCCGGAGGATGCGGGGCCGGGCCCGGCATGCCCGGTCGAGCGGGCGCCAGGTGACGGTCGGTCTTCTCCTCGTCCTCGTCGAGGTCGATGGCACCCAGCGCCGGTTCTGGCCGGGGTTCTTGAAGCCGCTCACGCAGCTCGGCGGCGGACGCACCCCGCACTCCGGCGGCGGGGGCCGGGATCGCCATGCGGTCCGTGTCCTCCTTCTTGGCCTCTTGCTGCTGGGCCACGCTGGATATGGCGCGTTCCACGTCGGCCACGCTGCGCAGCCGCCCGGCCTTCGGGATATCGATGCCCTCGCGAGCCAGGTGGCGTTGCAGCCGGGCCAGATCCCGATGGTAGGTCCCGCGCTCGATCTCGCGCAGCGTCCGGTGCCAGTAGGTGCGGTAGGTGTTGAAGCGCTGCACCAGGGTGCGATAGCGGAAGCGAAGACCCGTGTTACGGATCTCCTCCTGTTCCAGCGAACGCATGACGCGCACCACGTCCTTCAGCGCCACGGATGGCTCGCGCTTCTCGATCCCCATGAAGTACTGCTCGTAGAGCGTCTTGAGCCGGTCGAGCTTCTTCTCGAACTCGCCGATGACGCCCTCGATCTCTCGGGGGTCGTGGCCCTTGCCCTGTTGTGCGTCGGAACGAAACGCCATCGCCGTCCATCATATCATGTCTTGTTTCGCGCGGCCCGCTGGCCGTGCCACAACGCCCGCTCCATCTCCCGCAGCAGGGGTCCCAGGGTGTCGTGGTCGACGGCGCTGATCGACACCGCCTCCTGGTCCCGCAATCGGCGGCGCCGCTCGTCGGGCGGCAGACGATCGAGCTTGTTCAACACCAGCACCTGTCGCGTGTGGCCCAGACCCAGATCCTCGACGATCTGACGCACCGCCTGGATCTTGTCCAGGTAGTCGTCGTCCGAGATGTCCACCAGATGGAGCAGCAGGTCCGACTCTGCCACCTCCTCCAACGTGGCGCGGAAGGCGTTGGTCAGCTCCGGCGGCAGATCGTGGATGAACCCCACGGTGTCGGTGAGGATCAGCTCGCGATCACGAGGGAAGCGTAGCCGACTGCTCTTCGGATCGAGGGTGGCAAACAGCTTGTTCTCCACCGGCTCCGTGCTCTGCGTCAGCGAATTGAGCAGCGTCGACTTGCCGGCGTTGGTGTAACCCACGATGGCCACCACCGGCAGGCCGCGGCGCTGGCGCAGCGCGCGGCGCTGGCCGCGACGCTTGGACAGCTCCCGGATCTGGTGCTCCAGGCGGGCGATGCGCTCCCGTGCCCGGCGGCGGTTGATCTCGAGCTTGGTCTCGCCCGGGCCACGACCGCCGATGCCGCCGGTGAGGCGGCTCATCATCGTGTTCTTCTCCACCAGGCGGGGCAGGGTGTAGTTCAGCTGGGCCAGCTCCACCTGGATCTTGCCGTCGCGGCTTCGCGCACGCTGGGCGAAGATGTCGAGGATCAGCATCGTCCGGTCGATGACCTTGAGCTCCGTGGTTTCGCTCACGGCACGGGCCTGGGCCGGGGAGAGAGAGGGGTCGAAGACCAGCAACTGCGCGTCGAGCTGGTTCGCGCGCAGCACCAGCTCCTCCAGCTTGCCCCGGCCCACGACATAACGTGGGTCGGGCTGATCCCGTCGCTGCAGCACCACGTCCAGCACGTTCACCCCGGCCGTGTCACACAGCGCCCTCAGCTCGGCCACGCACACCTCGACCGATCGCGTCACGCGCGGCGTGTGCAGATGCACCAGCAGCGCTCGCTCTTGCCCGATGGTCTCGGCCAGCTGGACCCCCGACTGCCGGGCGAACTCATCCTCCAGCGAGCGTATCAACTCGAGGAAGTCCAGCGACGTGTCGTGCACCGAGAACGGGGGCAGCACGGTCCACATCTGCCGCTGGGGACCCTCGGGCAGCAGGTGCGCACACTGGACCTGTCCCGGCTGGCCGTCGCCGTTGATGCTGACGGCTGCCACCAGATCGAGCCGCAGCAGCGCGAGGTCGGTGAGATCGTCGCTGGACAGCGGCTCACCGCGCAGGTGGGTGTGCACCAGCCGAAGCCCGCGCAGGCGACCCTTTCCTGCGCGCAGCCGTCCGAAGTCCGGCAACCACAGCTTGCCGGCATCCCCGACGAAAACGTGCTCCGGGTGGCCGCGCCGGTCCACCAGCATCCCCACCTGACGTCCGATCTCGTGTGAGACCTGGCTCAGGGTGGTGGCCAGCTCCGGCGACACGACCTGGGTTGGCCGCACGCGCCGGCGGTACAGCCGCTGCACCGCGCGCAAGGCGCTGGCCTTCAGCCCGCTCGTGTTGCCTGTGACCTGCTGAGACGTGGGATGCTCCGACCCGCTCCGGCGCTAGGCCGGCCGGTCCTCCTCGCCATCTGTCCCCGACAACTTCTTCTGCTCCTCGAGCAGCGTCAGCGCCACCGCCATGGCGCGTCTGGCCCTGTCGGCCAGCACCTCGTCGTTGCGGATCTTGTCGAAGGCCTTCATCAGCTGGTCCTGGTACGCCTCGGCCTGACGCTCGTGATCGCGGATCACGTGCTCCTGCCCGTCGATCTGCGCTCTCGCCTGGCCCAGCTCCGTGTCGAGCTTCGTGGCGCTGTCGACGCTCTGCCGCAGCTGGTCCTGGGTATCGGAGAGCTCCTGCTTCAGGTCCGCGATCTGGCTCTCCCCCTGGCGCACGGTACCCTCCAGCTCCTCGATCTCGGCCCGGTGACGGCTCTCCATCCCGGCGATCCGATCCTGCTGGTCCTGCTCCAGCTGCTCCTTCTCCTGCCGCTGCTGCTGCCCCAGGCGGTCGAGCTCGGCGCGATGCTCGGTCCGAAGCGCCTCCTTCTCACCGGCGAGATCGACGTCCTTCTGCGCCATCTGCGCCTCATGACGCTCGTTGAGCGCCTCCACCGCCTCCACATGGTCCGCGCGGAGTCGTTGCACCGCCTGATCGTGCTCCGCCTTGAGCCCCTCCAGCTCCTCCGCGTATTGCTGCTCCAGCTGCTGCAGCGCGGCCTTGGCGTTGATCCGTTCCTGCTCCAGCGCGGCCGCGGCCGCGGCCCGCTCTTCTTCCAGCTTCTGTCCATGCTCGGATTGCAGGCTGGTGATGTTCTCCTGATGGCTGGTGCGCAACGCCTGCTGCTCGCTGGCGTGCTGCTCCCCGAGCCGAGCCGTGTTCTCGTCATGCTGCTGCTGCTGCTGCTCCAGTGCGCGCTGGTGACCCTGCTCCAGCTGGGCCAGCTCCTGCTGCTGCGCTCGCGTCACCTCCTCCAGCGTGGCGGCGTTGTCTTCCCGCAGCTGGCGCTCGGAGGCCTCGTGCTCGGCCTTCATGCGGTCCAGCATCCCCGTACGGCGATCCTGCTCCGCGGCCAGCGTCGCCTGATGCTCCTCGGTCAGCCGCTGCAGGTCGTCCTCCGTGCGCTGCTTGATCGCGTCGATCTCGGCGTAGGCCTTGTCGATCTCCTCCTTGGCCTCGCTCAGACGCGCCTTGACGCTGCTCTCTCGCTGCTGCAGCTTCTCCTTGTCGCCGGTGAGCGCGGCGATGCGTTCGTTGGCCGAGAGCATCTCCCGCTCCACCGCCAGCAGCTTCTCCTCCATGTCGCGCGCCTTGCGCTCCAGCTCGCGGACCTTGTCCTTGTGGTCCAGGATCTGGCGCTCCTTGGAGTCCGCGTCGTCGCGCAGGTCGAGGATCTCCTTCTCCTTCTTGTTGATCACCTCGCGCAGCCCCAGCAGCTCGCGGTCCCGTGAGATGCCCCCACCACCGCTCACCTCCGGGCGCGCCGCGGCCAGCTGCAGGTCGTCACCCAGGCGACGATTCTCGCGCTCCAGCTCGTCGATCCGGCGCTGCAGCTTCTCCTCGACGGCCCGACCGGGCCGGCCGGCTGGCATCTCGTCGTCGTCCAGGGCGACCCCCTGCGCCTCGGGTAGATCGGGGGCCTCCGGCTCGAGATCCGCATCGATCGCGTCGATCGGCTCCGCGATCGGAGACTCGTCGATCACCTTCTGCGCCAACGAGGATGTCTCGAGCTCCATGCCGTGGTTCTCGTCGGACAGGTCGAGCGGGTCCACCGGCGGTGCGGTCACCGGTTCACCCTCGGTCTGCATCCCGTCCGCCACCGCTGCCTCCGATGGCAGCAGCAGCTCCATGGCGTCAGCCCGACGCGTCGCCTCCTCCTGTGGCGGCATGTGCTCATCGATCTCCAGCGCGGCGAACGCCGCGTCGGTGGCCATCGCGATCTCCTGGTCCACCAGCCGGGTCGGATCCTCGGACATGTAGCCGTCGTCCACCTCGAACTCCTCGGCCGACAGCTCGATGTCGTCGTCGCCCACCTCGACCTCGACCTCGTTCACCGACGAATATTCGTTGGTCGGGCGCTCCATGCTCTCGTAGGACCCGCTGGCCGACGTCGAGGGCGTGATGTCGATGAGTTGGGCCATCTTGGACATCAGCTCGCTCATGGTGAAGGGCTTGATCAGGTAGTCCTCGGCCCGAGTCTTCAGCTTCTTGTGCTGCTCGAAGATGTCCGGAGTGGCTTCGGCGGACATGATGATCAGCGGGATCATCTTGAGCTCGGGGTTCTTCTTCAGCTTGTTGCAGATGGAGTAGCCGCTCATGTTGGGCAGCTCCACACATAGCAGAATCAGATCCGGAGGATTGCTCTTGGCCTGCTGTAGCCCGTCGGTTCCGTCGCTGACGACGTCAACGAGTAGCCCGTTGGGCACGAGGGCATCACGGATCTCCTCGGCAAAGGCACTTTCGCTTTCCACCACCAAGATTCGGCGCTGCATCAGGTTCCTCCCGGCCGGCATCCCGGTTCATCTACTCGTACTGTCGGTTGAGACCAGGCGCGTCATGTACCCAAGAGCGTTGAGCGGGTTCAAATTATCCTATGGCGGGTGGGACGAGGTGTCAAACGTATCCCCCTCAATCCGGAGGGATCTACCAGACCCCCGCTACCAGGAGACCAGACGTCCCAGCTGCTCGGGCTCCATGTCGGTGGTCACCGCATAGCCCGTGCCGCGGGAGGAGAACAGCGCGACGTTGTAACCGCGTAGCCGGCGCCAGTGGATGCCCTGCTGGACCTGCTGCACATCCAGGGCCTGCGGATCGAAGATGAAGACCGATACTCGACGGCCGTCGACCTGGTACGTCAGGTAGGCCGCCTCGTGCTCCCTCAGGTTGGCCAGTCGTCCCCCGACCAGCCGGGCATGCTTGCGCCTGAACACCGGCGGTCGCACGGCGAAGGGCACCTTGTCGGTGAAGAACCCCCGGACCGCACCCGGGGTCGTGGCCTGCACGTCCAGCGGCAGGTTTCGCCGGTGCCACTGGATGCTGTATTCGGCCAGCGCCTCCCGCGGCGGTTCGTCCCGACGTCGAGACACCACCACGCCCACCAGCAGGGTGGCGGCGGCGGCGGCCGGAATCAGCCAGCGCAGGCCGCGGATGGTCCAGCTCTCTGCTGGTTTGCCCACCTCCACCCGGCTCAGCGCACCGCGCACCCGCGCCACGAGGTGTGGGGGGGCTGGCTGTTCGACGGCCAGACTGTCGCGGACCTTCCTGCGAAAGGCGCTCTCGAATCGGAGCTGCCCGCCGCACTCGTCGCAGACCTGCAGGTGGGACGCCATCGCGACGCGTTCTGCCTCGTCGAACTCGCCGTCGAGGTAGGCATGCAGGAAGCCCTGAACCTCCTTGCAGTCCATCAGGCGCCTTCCTTCCGTCTGCGATAGGTCTCGAAGTCTGTCATCGTACCATCGGCTGTGGGCCGAACATAGCCCTGCTCGACAGCATAATCGAACAGCCTCTTCTGCAGCAGACGACGTCCCCGGTGCAGGCGGCTCATCACGGTTCCCACCGGGCACTCGAGGATCTCGGCGATCTCCTTGTAGCTGAAATCGTGAACGTCGGACAGAATCACCGCCAGTCGAAACTCCCGGGGCAGCTGTTCGATGGCGGCCTGGATCTCCTGGGCCGCCAGCCGGTCGAGCAGATCGGTCTCGGCGTTTCGTCCGGCGGTCGTGGCCGCCGACAGGAACAGGTCCAGGTGACCGTCGGTCTCGGCCTCTGTATGCAGGCGGTTGATGTTTCGCTGCTTGCGAATGGTGTTGTAGAAGGTGTTGACCAGAACCTTGAACAGCCAGGCCTTGATGTTGCTCCCGCTCTCGAATCGATGGAAGAAGCGGAAGGCCTTGACCACCGCGTCCTGCACCAGATCTTCGGCGTCGCGTTCGTTGCCGGTCAGCCGCATGGCCATGCCATACAGCGCATCCAGGTGTGGCAGCGCCTCCTTCTCGAACTCTGTCCGATGCTGACGCGATGTGTTCACGGTTACGTCCTGCTTCTAGCCGCAAAACCCAGGTGCGGATGATCCTATTCCAACCGTCGCCACACTGTAGGGCGCAAGTTGGCCCACGGGTGGCGAAAACGATACAATCCTTCCGTCCTGATGCAAGCTCGTCTCCTGCTCTGCATGCTGTTCCTGCCAACCATGGCACATGGCTCGGATCTCCGCTCGATGGTTCGAGGCTGGACAGATACCCATGGGGTCCGGCTCGAACCGGATGTCCGGCTGGACCGAGTGGCGCTGAACAACAGCCGCGCCCTGGCTGAGCTTTCGGGGCCTGTCCCCGACGGAGCATCCACCTACCTCGGGTTCCTTCTTGAAAAAGAGGGGGTTACAGACGCGGTGGTGCATGGTGAGGCCATCGTGGTGGGGGACAGGCCCCTTTCAGACGAGGTGGGGGCCCTGCTCGCGCGCCGGCTGACCCACGACCACTTCACCCACTTCGGCATCGCACGTTCAGCCCCCACCCGACATCATCCGCGAGGGATCCTGACCGTGGTGCTGGTTCGTCGGCTGGTCCAGCTCGAGATCCGACATGGGCGGCGCCGCTACCACCTGTGCCTGAGGAAGAAGGCCCGGCGACCTACCCTGTTCGTGACGGATCCCGGCGGCCAGTTGACGGAGCGCGTGTTTTCACCGAACCACCCCTGCCTTCCACTGACGCCCACCCGGCCGGGTCGCTATCAGGTCGAAATCATGGTTGATGGATCCCATGGCCCGGAGGTCGCGGCCTTGTTTCCGCTGTACGTCGGTGCCTCGGCCCCCTCACGACCCACCCACAAGCTCTATCCCCTCACCAATCGCGAGCACGTCGAGATCCGCCTGATGCATCTGATCAATCGGGCCCGTCGGGCTCGGGGCCTGTCCCCCCTGAAGCCCTCGGGGCGGCTGGCCGCCGTGGCTCGCGACCACAGCCACGACATGCTCGTCGGTGGCTATTTTGGTCATCGTTCTCCGACGCAGGGCGACCTCGATCAGCGTCTCGTCCAGGCGGGTATTCGCTGCCAGCAGGCCAGCGAGAATCTCGCCATCGCGGTGGGTCCAGGCCGGGCCCACGACAGTCTGATGGCCAGCCCAAGCCATCGCCGCACCCTCCTCGATCCGGCCTCCACCCTCGTGGGGGTCGGCGTGGCCACCGACCCATCGCGTCAACTGCTCTACGTGACCCAGATCCTCGCTCGACCGTAGGGCTGTGCCATAGCGTGCCACGATGTCAGCTGTGCCACGGTTTTCCATGAGCCGTCTGCAAGGCCTGCCGCAACTGATGGATATGAGGCAGACAGGATCTGGCTCGCTGATTGCTTGAAGGATCGAGGCAGATGACGTCAGCCAAGGAGAGACGGATGTCAGCCAACGCAATCGCCCGCGCAAACCAAGCTGATCTCGACGACCTGCTGGTGTATCGCGTGGCCAGACGTCCACGAAGCTCGCTTCCGACCGCCGTGGAACGCCTGCTGAGCCATTTCGACGGATCCCGAAGCCTGGTGGAGGCCTGCGAGTGTGCCCAGATTTCCGTGGCAAAGGGCGAGGCGGCTGTCAGAAAACTCACACAGATGGGGATTGTCGAGCCGGTCTCGACGACCCGAATCACGGCATCCATGTCAGCCTTTTCGGCCGAGGAGGAGGCGTTCTTCGCCTCGGAGGTGGAGCCCATCGATCTGTGTAACGAGCCGTTCGAGTCGGTGGGCGAGAAGGTCAACCTCTTCGTCTCCGAGCTCATGATGCGCGTCATGGGCAGCCCGGCGATCTAGATCCGCACGCCACCCCAGAACAACCGATGAACAGATTCTGGCTCGCCACCGTATCATGTACAGCGGTGGGTCTCGTCTTGGCGTGCAGGGATCACACCGCGTGACGTTCAGGTCTGGAACACTGGAGCGCGGTGGACATGATCAAGCCCACATGCACGTTGACACGCTTCGTGCGTACGCTCTACTCTTTGTGGGCTCCAACAGCGCCAAAGATGCTCCGAGGACCAGTCCTTGAGGTCATGTCTGTTGGGTTGCACGCCGGATCCCGAACCATCAGGAGGATGAACGATGAAACGCTGGGCATTGCCGCTGGGGATGTTTGCTGGGCTGCTACTCGTCAGCTGTGGTGGTGAGATGGGGCCTGACCATCCGGTACATGGAGTCAACCCCGATGGCAGCCCCAAGTGGGTGAATCGCGGCAGCGGCGCCTATGACGGCGAGCACGGAAAGTCGTTCTACGGCGTGGGCGTCCTGGTCGGGATCCAGAACCCGGGCCTGGCGCGTCAGACGGTGGACAACCGGGCGCGCGGTGAGATCGGCAAGATGTTCGATCTGTACATCGCCGCGATGATGAAGGACTATCAGCGATCCACCACGGCGGGGAACTTCCAGGCCAGCGCGGAGGAGCAGGATGTGGTCTCGGCGCAGAAGACCATCACCGAGGTCACGCTGCGAGGGGTCGAGGTTCGCGACCACTGGACCGATCCACAAAACGGCACGATGTACGCCCTGGCGATTCTCGACGTCAACGGCATCATGAAGTCGCTGGAGGAGGCCAAGCAGCTCAACACCCGCATCCGGGACTATGTCAGAGCCAACGCCCGCCGTGCGTTCAACGATCTGGATCGGGAACTCTCCAAGCGAAGCGCCCGCACCCAGTAGCCAGCACCTAGGAGGTTCGGATGAGACGGAGCGTGACATGGGTCTGGGTCCTGTTGCTCCTGGCCCCGGGCACCGGGCTGGCGGACGTCGAGCCCCCCGCGGGCAAACCGGTTGTCGCGGTTCTGCCCTTCACCTCGCCCACGCCGTACAGCATGATGGGCCGCAATGCCCAGGAGGCGTTCGTGACCCAGCTGGTGAACACGCGCAAGCTGCGCGTGGTGCAGGCCAGCATGGTGACGCGCATGCTGCGTCGACACGGCCTGCACTGGACCGGCACCGTCGACCCCCGGCTGCTCAAGGCCGCGGGCCAGTGGCTCAAGGCGGACTACGTCATGGCGGGCAAGCTGCGCCACGGCGGCGACGCCTACACACTCTCGGTCCACGTGATGAACGTTCGTACGCTCGAGACCACCATGGCCGAGGACGTGGACTTCCGCGACGTGCGCAAGATGCGGGTCGCGGTGCGGGTGGCGGCGAAGAAGATCGCGGGCTCGGTGACCGGCACCAGCTCCGGCGGGGGCAAGGCGGATCTGTTCCTCAACGTCAACCCCCGCGCGTTCTATGACACCTCCGACGCCGGGATCCGGGCCATGAGCTACATCGTGAACCGGTTCCACTTCACCGGCACCGTGGAGTCCTCGGACGATTCGACCAAGACCATCACGGTCAAGGGCTACACCGGAAACCTGGTGCAGGGCGTTCCGCTGGATGTGCTGTCCACCAGCGGCATCGGCGAGGCAACGAAGGTCGCGGTGGTGTACGTGACGAAGATGATCACGGGCGGGTTCGAGGCGCGCTACCGCATGGCGACGGAGGACGGCATCGAGCTCGGTGCGAAGGTCACCAACAACGACCACCGGTGGACCGTCGCGGTGGGCAAGATCGAGGACGAGGCGGAGGACAACGAGAAGCTGGTGGAGCGCTTCCGCTCGGCGCTGCTGGAGAAGATGTCCGAGGGCACCAAGTTTCAGCAGATCGAGGGCGGCTCCACCGACTGGCTGGCCAAGCTGTCCAACCGTCGCACGCGGTTCATGGCCTTCCGCCAGCTGTCGGACCGGGGCATCGACCTCGTGCTGGAGGGCAAGTTCTATGGGTCGAGCGGCTCGCGACGGGCGCACTTCAAGATCTACTCCACCGTGTCGGGCAAGGTTCTCGGGGAGCCCAAGTTCGAGACCAGCTTGTAGCAACCATCAACCATTCGGTTAACCAGGAGCAAGGAAACGATGAGCCTGATGACGCACTTGATGCCACGCACGGCGCTTCTCGCCGTGGCCGCACTCTCCCTGATGATGACCAGCTGCGGTCCCCCTCCGGGACCGAACACCTCGGTTCAGCGCATCAACCCCAACGCGCAGGTGGACCTGTCTGGTGAGTGGAACGACACCGACGCGAACCAGGTGGCGAACGTCATGATCCGCGACTGCCTCAACCGGCCCTGGGCCACCCAGTTCAAGGCCGCGAAGGGCAAGGAGCCGGTGGTCCGGCTGTATCCCATCCGCAACCGGTCCTCCGACCACATCGACTATCGCTTCCTGACCAAGCAGGTGGAGATGGAGCTGATCAACTCGGGCGCGGTGAAGGTCGTCTCCGATCTGGGGGAGGCCGGCACCCAGCGCCTGGAGCGCGCGGATCAGGCGCGCAACGCCTCGGATGCCACCGTCAAGTCCCAGGGGCAGGAGACCGGCAGCGACTTCACGCTCAACGGCTGGATCCTGACCCAGAACGACGCGGCCGAGGGGCAGGAGGTCCGGGCCTACGTCGTCACCATGGAGCTGACCAACTCCGAGAGCAACGAGAAGGTCTGGATGAAGGTGCACAAGATCAAGAAGGTCATCACCCGAGCCGCCCAGGAGTGGTAGGCTCTCCCTTCCGTCAACCTCCTGAGGAGTGCGCAATGTCTCTTTCCCGGAAAGTGGTGCCGCTGTGCGTGGCGGCTGGGCTCGCCGCCTGCGGTCAGACCAAGATGGTGCAGACCACGGGGCAGATCCGCGACCAGGTGATCGCGGGCAACTACCCCGGCGCCCTGGCCACCCTGCGCCAGAGCAAGAACGAGGGGTTCAAGGAGCAGGACCGTGTGGTGTTCTGGATGAACGAGGGCATGCTGCTGCACCTCACCGGCGCCTACAAGGAGTCGGCTGCCGTGCTGGAGAGGGCCGAGCAGCGCTCGAAGGAGCTGTACACCAAGCGCATCTCCAAGTCGATCAAGGCGGCCTTTACCTCCGACGCCGCGACGGACTACGAGGGCGAGGACTACGAGAAGGTGCTGATCAATGTGGTCAAGGCGCTGGACTACCTCGGCCTGGCAAACCTGCAGGAGGCGATGGTCGAGGCGCGCAAGATCACGGAGAAGCTGAAGCTGTACAACACCAAGTACCAGGGCAAGAACGTCTACAACCAGGATGCCTTCGCCCACTGGATGATGGGGCTGCTGTACGAGATGGAGGGATCGCAGGACGACGCTCGCATCGCCTATGTCCAGGCTGACGAGCTGTACCAGAGCGACTTCGCGGGGAAGTACAACATGAAGCCCCCGAGCTACGTGGCCGAGGACGCGGCGCGGGCCGCGCTGGCGTCGGGCGACCAGGAGGTGCTCCAGCGCTACCGTGAGAAGTACGGCCCCACGGCCGGGCAGTCGCTGGAGAAGATGAAGACCATGGGCGAGATCGTACTGGTCAACCTCAACGGCGAGGGGCCCTCCAAGAGCGACTATGTCGTCACCTGCTGGTTCCTGTCCGCGGTCAACTGGGCCTGCGACGGCGAGCCCGGCGGTGAGTTCATGAAAAAGACCACGATCACGATCCCGTCCAAGGGCACGGTGATCAAGGTCGCCTTCCCTGAGCTGCACATCCACGAGCCGGTGAACGGTCAGATCGAGATCGGCGTCGGCACCGCGACTGCGCGCAGCGAGCCGGCGCTGCCCATCAGCCGCATCGCCATGCGCGTGATGGCGGACAAGATGGGCCGCATCTGGCGCGACGCCATCATCCGCGTGATCACCAAGACGCTGACCTCCAAGGCCGCCGGGGCGGTGGGCAAGAAGGCGGGCGGGAAGTCGGGCGGGGGTCTGCTGGGCTGGGCCGCAGAGAAGGGCACCAGCGCCGTGATGCAGGCCTTCGAGGAGGCGGACAAGCGGGCCTGGACCACGCTGCCGTCGCGCATCGACGTGGCCCGGCTGCTGGTTCCACCCGGAACGCACGCTGTCCGCGTGGGCGTTCCCCGGGGCCGGGGCGGCACGATCCCCGGCGTGAAGGTGGAGGCGGGCAAGCGCGTCGTGATCACCTGGCGCACCATTCCCTGAGCGACGGGAGAACAGGAGCGAACGATGAGCAGGGTATTCAATCTCGCCGTGTTGGCAGCTGGTCTGATGCTTGTCGGTTGTGGTCCCCCGGCACCGGCGGTCTATGGTGGCGGGCCAGGGGCCGTGGGGCCGGGAGGCAAGCCGGGCTGGGTCGAGACCGGCCGCTCCGCGCGCTTCATGGACACCGAGTACCTCACCGGCGTCGGGCGTGGCCCGGACCAGACCAGCTGTGAGAGCGACGCGCGCGCCGCTCTGGCCAAGATCTTCGAGGCCCAGATCTCGCAGGTCTCGCAGGATTGGCAGGGACACTTCTCGCGCGTGGGCAGCATGGGCCTCAACATCAAGGTTGAGGCCATGAGCGTGAGTCAGCTGACCCGGGTCTCCACCGACAGGGTGCTCAAGGGGACCAAGGTTCTGGAGCAGTGGGCCGGCGAGGGGACGCATCACTGCCTGGGTGGACTGGAGCGGTTGCCGGCGGCCGAGACGCTGCGGGACCAGATCAAGCTCATCGACGCCGAGATCAAGGCGCAGATCGACAGCGGCGATGCGGCTCCCACGCCCACGGCCAAGTTCATGGCCTACGCCCGGGCGATGGAGCGTCTGCAGGAGCGGGAGGCGCTCAACGTGGACCTGCGCATCGTCGATCCGCGAGGCGTGGGACAGCCCTCGGCCATCGACTTCGCCGCGCTGGTGAGCAAGTTCACCGCCCAGCGGGGCAAGATCAAGGTCGGGCTCAAGCTGGTGGGGACCAAGGCGTCCCAGATCCAGACCTGCCTCGCCGAGGAGCTGTCCAAGCGGCAGATCGACGTGCTGGAGAACACCAGCGACGTGGACGTGATGATCCATGGCGATCTGAAGTACGAGAAGGCGGGGTTCATCAACGGCTCCGAGATGGTGCGGGCCGACGTCAATCTGCGGCTCACCGACATCGAGAACGGCCGTACGCTGTCGGCGTTTCACGACAGCATCCGGGTCGGCCGTCCCACGCTGCAGGCCTCGGTGCAGCTGGCGGTGTTCAAGCTGTGCCAGCAGGTGATGCCGCAGCTGGTGGAGAAGATCCGCAGCCGCTTCAAGTAGACACCCTCTTCGACGCCCTCGCGCTCACCCCAGAAAATCGATCAGCATCGCGGCCAGCCCCACCGGGTTGGTGGCGTGCAGCGAGTGCTCGCCCGCCAGCCGTCGCGTTCGCAGTAGCGGGAGCTGGCGCTGCAACCTCCGCACCTGGGACTCGAAGGGCATGACGGAGAAGGTGGCGCGGATCAACAGCACCGGCATGGTGACTGTGGTCAGCGACAGCGGCGATGGTCGCCGCAGCACGCCCTGGAACAGCGCTTCATACGCCGCCGGATCCAGCACCGGGTGGATCGTGCCATCCGCGCGGGTCGTGAAGTTGGCGTCGAACGCCCAGTGCATCCACACCTCGGCGTGCCGCAGCCAGGAGATGGTGCGATGCGCCGCCTCCAGCTGCCCCCGGTCGCCAAACGGTCCGCGCTCCGGGGCGAAGACCGCGCGCTGCAGCGCTGCGACGCGCTCGAAGAACGGATGCAGACCCTCGGGCGGCACCGGGTCCACGAGGATCAGCTGGCGGATCGCGGCGGGCCGGGCGGCCGCCAGGTCCGCGGCCACCTTGCCCCCCATGGAGTGGCCGATCAGATCCACGGGCTCCCGCTGTGACGCCTCGAGCCAGGCGAGCAGGTCTGTGCGCATCGCGGCGTGGGTGTAATCGGCCGCGCCTCCCAGCGGGCCCGTGCCGCCGTGGCCGCGCAGATCCGGGGCCAAGCACGCGATGGCCGGCTGCGGCGAGCTGACTGGCCACGCCGGTCCAGTAGCGGGCGTTGGCGTTGATCCCGTGCAGCAACACCACCGTCGAACCGCGTCCCCCCGCGTTCCAGGTCAAGGTGTTCAGGGAGGCGATCATGACCCCGGGCGGCTCCACCACCCCGGGGACCGATTCCCCGTGCCCCTCACGTCCGCGCAGCATGGCGGCGGCCAGGCTGGTCGCATTGTGAGCCAGACGGGCGCGCCAGTCGTCGGGTCTCATTGCGGGGCATCATACCGAAAGATGCACACGATTGGGACGTGAGGTGGACCCCATTCTTCAGACCAAAATCCGGGTCTGCTAAGAACCAGCCTGCTTTGGAAAAGGGATCAAAAAGATCCTCGTACTCATCATAGTGTTGCTCTCCGGAGGCGACCGAAGGGAGCCT
>Ga0210044_10004231_pt1 | contig 20086 bp, 21 predicted proteins | sample CryGey13umfilter_2_FD_183959 | JGI IMG/M metagenome (GOLD analysis project Ga0210044, IMG submission 183959) | Groundwater microbial communities from aquifer in Utah, USA - Crystal Geyser 4/9/14 3 um filter (SPAdes) (version 2) | ecosystem: Environmental > Aquatic > Deep subsurface >... | reverse complement strand
TAAAAATTAAAAAAGTATTTTTAAAGCCAAAAGCCAGAGCCTATCCTCAGGCTATTGAGGCAATAAAAAAAGCTGATTTAATGGTCATTGGCCCGGGCGATTTATATTCTTCCCTCGCCCAAATTTTATTGACCGAAGGTATCCCTGGAGCTATCAGAAAAAGTAAAGCGAAAAAGGTTTATATTTGTAATTTAATGACAAAACATGGTGAAACAAATAGTTTTACTGTTACAGATTTTATAAAAGAGATAGAGAAATATTTAGGAGGAGAAGTAGATTACGTAATTTATAATACAAAAAAACCTTCGTCAAAACGCCTGGCAATGTATAAAAAACAGCACCCTGAGTTATTAGATTTAGTAAAGTTTGATCAAGAAATAATTGACGATAAAAAATTTATCGGGACTGATCTTTTACTTCCCTCTGGACCAATAGTTCATCACCCAGATAAATTAGCCAAAATTATATTAAAACTATGCAGGCCCCGTTAGAAATTTTAACTAATGGGGCATCTTAAAAATATGAATGAGAAATTTCTAACGGGGCAAGCGGTAATTTTGGCAGCCGGCGAATCTTCAAGATTTTGGCCGCTCAATCAAAAACATAAATCCCTGATTAAAATAATGGGCCGGCCTTTGATTTTCTATACGATTGAGAGCTTAAAGAAAGCTGGAATTAAAGATATTATTATTGTTCAGGGTCCCAAAAAAGATATTGAAGAGGAATTAAAAGATTATCAACCCAATATCAAATATGTTATTCAGGAAGAGCCAAAAGGAATGGGTAATGCTTTATGGCAGGCAAGAAATTTAATTAAAGGACAATTTTTATTCTTAAATGCTGAAAGAGTTGATTGTCAAGAAATAATAGAAGAAATTAAAGAGGAAAAGGCAAAAATCGTTTTAGTCGGGCAACACACAGATAACCCTGAGCTTTATGGAATGATGCGGCTTAGAGGGGCTCGGGTTTTGGAAATCATTGAAAAGCCCAAAAAAGGAAAAGAACCTTCCAATGTGAAGGTGGTTGGGGTTTATCTTTTAGAGCCAGAATTTTTTAGCTATTATCAAAAAGTGAGAAAAGAAAAATATGATTTTGAAAAAGCCCTTTCCAACTACCTAAAAGAAAATGGAGCTAAACTTGTTTTTTTAAAAACACCTGAAGTATTTTCTTTGAAATATCCCTGGCAACTTTTTGATATCCAAAGATATTTATTTGATAGATTTTTGAAAAGGAAGATAGAAAAATCAACCCAAATTTTAAAAAATGTGGGCATTGAAGGAAATGTCTGTATTGGCGAAAATACCAGAATTTTTGAAGGAGCAACAATTAAAGGACCTTGTTATATTGGTGAGAATTGTATTGTTGGTAACAATAGTTTGATTCGAGAATATACGAATTTGGAAAATAATGTTCTAATTGGGGCTTTTGCCGAAGTGACTAGATCTATTTTTCAAGAAGATATTCATACTCACTCAGGTTATTTTGGCGATTCAATTTTCGGTAAAGGTTGTAGGCTAGGGGCTGGAACTATTACTGCTAATGTCAGAATTGATAGGGGTGAAATAAAAGTAAAAATTAAAAATGAAAAAGTAAAAACTGGATTAAATTCTTTAGGTGTAATTATGGGCGAAAATAGCAAAACCGGTATTCACTGCTCTTTGATGCCCGGTGTTTTAATTGGCTCAAATTGTATTGTCGGTCCAAACTCACTTGTTTTTGAAAACATTGAAGACAATACAAATTTTTACACCGAATTTAAAAGAATTAAGAAATAAATAATGTTAAAAGTAAACCCCGTTAGAAATCGAAGATTTCTAAACGGGGTAAATCAGAAATATGTAATTGGGGTTGATGGGGGAGGGGCAAAAACAGTAGCTGCTTTAGCTGATTTATCTGGAAAAATTTTAGCCAGAGCTAAAACTGATTCTTCTAGTCCCCGAAATATGGGATTAAAAATGGCGATGGATAATGTGGCTCTGGCCATTAAAAAAGTTTTGGGAAAAAGGACTCTAACCTCTAAAATTTCGGCTACTTTTCTTGGTCTGCCAACAATGGAAGAGGAGTTTAAATTTAAAAAAAACATTATTAAAAAAGAACTTTTAAAACACAAAGAAATTTGGCCAATTTTCAAAGGAAAAGTAATCATTGGTTCTGACCAATTGGTTGGCTTTAGGTCAGGAACAGATAAAAAAGAGGGAATTGTTTTAATTGCCGGTTCAGGCCATGTTGTTCATGGTTGGGCTGACAAAAAAGAAATAAAGGTTTCAGGTTGGGGTTATTTAACAGAAAAAGGTTCAGCTTTTTGGGTTGGCCAAAAGGCGCTTCAAGCAATTTGGAAAGAATTAGACAGTCGTGGTCCAAAAATTTTAATTACAAAACTGGTCTTTCGAAAATTTAAAATAAAAAACAAAGAAAACCTTATTGAGAAAATTTATTCTAAAAATCCTACCGAGATTATTCCTCCCCTGGCAGTTTTAGTTGACAAAGCAAATAAAAAAGGAGATAAAATTGCCAAGAACATTTTGATTGAAACTGGCAAAGAATTAGCCTTATCTACTAAGACGGTAATCAAAAAACTAAATTTTCAAAAGGTTAAATTTCCCTTAGTTTTAGTCGGCAGCATGTTTAATTCAAAAACTGTTTTAGATACTCTAAAAAAAGAAGTTAAAAAGCTTGCGCCGAGAGTAAATTTTATTCGGCCAAAAGTAGAACCAGTAATCGGAGCAGTGAAATTAGCCATTGAGCAAGTTAAAAAGAATGAAAATACTAAAACTCTCCTCTAAAAATCAGAAAGAAATAATTGAAGAGGTAAGGAAGGCGATAAAGGAAGAGAAAGTAATAGTTTTGCCCACTGATACGGTTTATGGATTAGTTTGCGATGCCACTAATGAAAAAGCAGTTGAAAAAGTTTTTAAAATAAAAAGGCGCAAAATTGGAAAACCGATTCCGATTTTCATTAAAGATTTAAAAATGGCAAAAAAGTTAGCTTTTGTAGACAAAAGGCAGGAGAAATTTTTAAAAAAAATGTGGCCGGGAAAAGTAACAGTGATTTTAAGACCAAAAAGATTGCAACCCACCCTTCTTCCTCCCGTCCCCTCCGGGGGCCCAGCGGGCCCCTATAAATTTCCAAAGGGAATTGGCAAACCAAAAAAGGAAATTGGTTTAAGAATTCCTAATTATAAAATGATTAATCAATTATTATTGAACATTAATCGGCCTCTGACTGGCACTTCAGCCAACATTTCCGGAATGCCTCCCTCAACAAAGATTAAAGAAGTTTTAAAACAATTCAAAAACCAAAAATATCAGCCAGATTTAGTCATCGACGTCGGTAATTTAAAACCCAGTAAACCGTCAACAGTTATAGATATAACAACTTCACCACCAAAAATTTTACGACAATGAAAATATTAGGCATTGATACCTCATGCGACGACACTTGCGTCGCTTTACTCGAGATTAAAGATTTAAGATTTAAAATACTAAATAACGTTGTTTCTTCACAGGTAAAACTTCATGCAAAATACGGAGGAGTTTATCCCTTTTTGGCAAAAAGAGAGCACCAAAAAAATTTGCCAATCGTTTTCAAAAAAGCTATCAAAGGAATCGATATCTTAAAGATTGATTTAATCGGAGTAACTGTTGGTCCGGGCTTGGAACCTTGTTTATGGCAGGGAGTAAATTTCGCTAAAGATTTAGCAGAGAAGTTAAAGAAACCATTAGTTTCTGTTAATCATATTGAAGCTCACATAGTCGCCAACTTCCTAAATCTTAAATCTGAAATCTTAAATCTGAAATTTATCTTTCCGGCGGTTTGTTTAGTGGTATCTGGGGGACACACGCAGCTAATTTTGATGAAAGCTATTGGGAAATATAAATTGATAGGGGAGACGAGAGACGACGCAGCCGGTGAATGCTTTGATAAAGTGGCTAGAATTTTAGGGCTGGGTTATCCGGGAGGGCCTGCTATCGACGCAGAAGCCGCAACCTTAAACCTTAAACCTTTAACCTTAAACCTTCGTTTGCCTCGACCAATGATTTATCAGAAAAATTATGATTTTAGTTTTTCAGGATTAAAAACTGCCGTTTTATATGATTTTAGAAAGCAGAAACCTAAAATCAGAAAATCAAGAGAATACATTAGAGAAATGTGTCGGGAAGCTCAACAGGCCATAATCGATGTTTTAATTCGCAAAACCATTAAAGCTGCTAAAGATTACAAAGCAAAATCAATAATTCTTGGCGGAGGGGTAGCTGCCAATGATGAACTGCGTCGTCAATTCGCCTTAAATCTTAAATCTGAAATCTTAAATCTAAAATTTTTGGTTCCACCAAAAATTTTCTGTACTGACAATGCCGCCATGGTGGCAGCTACTGCTTGCTTCCATCAAGAAGACTACTACCTGCCCACCACCCTCCCGCCTTCGGCGGGCCCCTACTTAAAAAATTGGCAAAAAATCAAAGCTAATGCTAGTCTAAGGATATAGATATGTTTGTAGAAAAAACTGATCCTCAAATTGCCAGACTTATTAAGAAAGAAACTAAGCGTCATCAAGAGACGCTCAATTTGATTGCTTCGGAAAATTATCCATCAAAGGCAGTCAGGGAGGCGTTGAGTTCGCTTTTTGTGACTAAATATTCGGAAGGCAGGCCGTATAAAAGATATTATGCCGGCCAGGAAATTGTTGATAGATTAGAAACTTTAGTTGAAGAAAGGGTTAGGAAAGTTTTTGGCTTAAATAAAAAATGGGCGGTCAATGTTCAACCATATTCCGGTAGTCCGGCAAATTACGCGGTCTTACGAGGACTTTTAAGGCCAGGAGACAAGATTCTATCTTTGCCTCTTTCTCACGGCGGACATTTAACTCATGGAGCACCGGTTTCTCTTTCTGGCCAGGATTTTAAATTAGTTAATTATTTTTTAGATAAAGATGACCTTCTGGATTACAAGGAAATTGAAAAAATAGCTAAGAAAGAACTCCCAAAACTGATTATCTGTGGTTTCACTGCCTATCCAAGAAAAATTGATTTCAAAAAATTTAGCCAGATTTCCAAAAAAGTCAATACCTATTTATTGGCTGATATCGCCCATATTGCTGGTTTAATTATTGGCGGAGTTCACCCAAGTCCTTTTCCCTGGGCTGATGTGGTGATGACTACTACTCACAAAACTTTAAGAGGTCCTCGGGGAGCAATTATTATTTGTAAAAAAGAGTTAGAAAATAAAATTTTTAAAAAAGTTTTTCCCGGACTTCAGGGCGGTCCTCACGGGCATACGATTTGTGCCATTGGAGTGGCTTTAAGAGAAGCAATGAAACCTAGTTTCAGAAAATACGCCCAACAAATTGTCAAAAATGCTAGGGCATTAGCAGAAGCTTTGGAAAAATATGATTTTAAACTAATTTCTGGCGGAACTGACAATCATTTAGTTTTGGTTGATTTAACTAATAAAAACATTTCCGGCAAAGAGGCCCAGGATTTGCTTGAAATAGCCGGCATTGTCTTGAATAAAAATACCGTTCCTTACGACCCCCGGCCGTCCTTTGACCCTTCAGGCATTAGATTGGGAACGCCAGCATTGACAACACGGGGAATGAAAGAAAAAGAAATGAAAAAAATCGCTTTTTGGATAAATGAAGTAATTTCTAACCCTAAATCCGTTCCAAAAATCAAACAAGAAGTTAAAAAGCTCTGTAAAAAATTTCCCATACCATGAGCATTCTTGATGGTAAAAAGTTAGCTGAGAAAATTCTCGGAGATCTTAAAAAAAAGATTGAAGATAATAAATTGAAATTGAGATTGGCAGTGATTTTGGTTGGAGATAATCCGATTTCCCAAATTTTTATTAATCAAAAGAAAAAGGCCTGCCAGAAAACTGGCATCAATTTTGAGTTGTTTAGATTTCCAGCAAAAATTGGAAAGTTGGAATTGAAAAGAGAAATTGAAAAAATTGTCAAAAATCCAGAAAACTCAGGAATAATTATCCAATTGCCTTTACCCAAAAAATTTCTTCCGGAAGAGTTTCTAAATCTGATTCCTGAAGAAAAAGACATCGATGTTTTATCAGAAAAAAGTTTGGGGAAATTTTATCAAGGAACCTTGAAAATTCTACCACCAACCGTTTGCGGAATTTTACACCTTTTAAAAAACTACAAAATTCCCCTCTTAGGGAAAAATGTTGTCATTATCGGAGCAGGGAGATTAGTTGGCTTTCCTTTGGCCATTCAATTATTAAAAGAAAAATCCACCGTCTCTGTTTTAAATGAATTTACCAGGGATACCCCATTTTTTACAAAGAAAGCCGATATCTTAGTTTCTGGAGTGGGTTGGCCAAATTTAATCAAGGGTAACATGGTTAAAGAAGGAGTAATAATCATTGATGCCGGAACTAGTATAAAACGAGGTAAGTTAGTCGGCGATGTTGATTTTAAATCAGTTTCTAAAAAAGCAAGTTATATTACACCCGTTCCAGGCGGAGTCGGTCCAATGACCGTTACCTGTCTGCTGGAAAATTTGCTAAAACTTAACAGAAATGTTTAAGGTAGAACCTTAAACATTATTTTTACAAGGAGTCCGCGATTGCTGGCTTTCTTAATAGTGCCGGAGGAGGGACTCCAACCCTCACGAGGTTTCCCTCAATGGATTTTGAATCCATCGTGTCTAGCAGGTTCCACCACTCCGGCATATTTAAAATTTTAGCAGTTTTTTATTTATTTTTCAACCCTGTAATTACACTCTTTATTTGAGCATTTGATTTGCTTTCTTTTTGTTTTAACTAAAAGCGACTGACATTTTGGGCAGAGCTCTCCGGTTGGCTTATCCCACAAGGCAAAATTGCATTTGGGAAATTGATTGCAGCCGTAAAAGATTTTATTTTTCTTGGTTCTTTTTTCAGTTATTTCTCCTTTTTTACATTTTGGACATTTTATTCCCAAAACGTTTTCTTCTAAGGACTCGGTGTATTTACACTTTGGAAACTTTGAGCAGGCGTAAAATTTCCCATATTTTCCAAGCCGAATTAATAAAAGAGCGCCACATTTTGGACAGCTTTTTTCGGTTGGTTTCTCAGTGATTTCCTTTTTTGAAACTTCTTGATATTTCTGTTTTAAATTTTCTTCAAAGGGCTCATAAAATTCCTTACACACCTTAACCCATTTTATTTTACCTTTGGCAATCTCGTCTAAATCCCTTTCCATTCCGGCCGTAAAACCCACATCAACAATTTCTGGAAAATGATTTACCAAAAGGCCATTAACTACAATTCCAATTTCGGTCGGCCGGAATTTTTTATTTTCATCTTTTTCAACATAATTTCTTTCTTGGATTGTGGATAGAATCAGGGCATAAGTTGAGGGCCGGCCAATTCCGTTTTGTTCTAAAACTTTAATTAAAGTGGCTTCAGTGTATCTTGGCGGAGGTTGGGTGAAATGCTGGGAAGGAATGAGTTTTATCAATTTCAAAATTTCATTTATTTTCAGGAAAGGTAATTCAGTTTCTTCGTATTTGATAGGATAAACTTTTAGAAATCCGTCAAATTTCAAAATTTGGCCTGTTGCCCGGAAGATATAATTTCCCGCACTAATATCTACTACTGTTGAATCAAAAATGGCTTGACTCATCTGGCAGGCAATAAATCTTCGCCAGATGAGATCATAAAGCCGAGAACACTTCTCGTTCAATTTAACCTGGGGCTTTAATTTTTCGGGAGTTCGATCGGGATAAGTAGGTCTGATTGCTTCATGGGCTTCTTGAACCCTACCTTTAGCTTTGTATCTTCTTAAAAATCCTGCCCAATATTCTTTTCCATAATTTTCAATAATAAATTTTTTAGCGGCAAAAAGAGATAAATCAGAGAGATTTAAAGAGTCGGAACGATGATAACTAATGTAGCCTCTTTCATAAAGTTGCTGGGCTACTTGCATTGTCAATTTTGCCGGCCAGCGAGATCTCTGCCAGGCCTCCTGCTGCAAAGTGCTGGTGGTAAATGGCGGTAGAGGATTTCTTTTTACTTCTTTTTTTTCAACATTTATTACTTTATATTCGGCCCCTTTTAAATCTTTAACAATTTCCTCCGTCTCTTTTTTTGACTTGATGCCTAATTTCGGAATAACTTTCTCATCTTTTTTTATTAATATCGCTTCAAATTCATTATTTTTGATTTTTGATTTTTGATTTTTGATTTTGAGGAGCGTAGCGACGATTGTCCAATATTCTTGGGGAACGAAATTCTGGATTTCTTTTTCTCTTTCACAAACCAATCTTACTGCTACTGACTGAACTCTGCCTGCTGATAATCCCCGGGCTACTTTTTTCCATAAAAAAGGGGATAATTTATATCCGACAATTCTGTCTAAGACTCTTCTGGCCTGTTGAGCATCGACCAGTTTTAAATCGATTTTTCTCGGGTTTTTTAAAGCTTGTTCTATTGCCTGTTTTGTTATCTCGTGAAAAACAATTCGTTGATAAGGTTTTTGACCGTTTAAATCTAAAATTTGAGTCAGATGCCAGGCAATTGCCTCTCCTTCTCTATCCTCATCAGTGGCCAAGATGATTAAGTTAGCTTTTTGGGACTCTCCTTTCAAAAACCGGATGGTTTTTCTGGCTTTCGGAATAACAATATATTTTGGCTTAAAATCCTTTTCCGCTTCCACTCCAAATTCATCTTCCGGTAAATCCCGAATATGGCCATAAGAAGAAAGAACCCTGTATTCCGGGCCTAAAAATCCCTGGAGGGTTTTACTTTTGGTTGGTGACTCAACCAGAACTAATTGCATAGATATTTCCTCCTAAATTTCTTACTTTACCCTTTATTTCCAAAATGGCAAGGGTACTAGCCACCTTTGAAGCTGGTAAGTTTGTTTTCTCAATAATTTTATCAACATCTAAAGCCCCTTCTTTTAACACTCCTAAAATTAGATTTTCTCCCTCATTCTCTCCCTTTATTTCCTTTCCAAGGTGGAACCTTGGAAAGGGGAGGTTCAGTTCTCTTAAAATGTCGTTGGCATTTTCGGCTAACTTTGCCCCTTTTTTAATTAAATAATGAGGCCCTTTGGAGTTAGAGGAATGAATTGGGCCGGGAACCGCAAAAACCTTCCGGTTTTGAGAGAAGGCATGATGGGCAGTAATTAAGGCTCCGCTTTTTTGCTTTGCCTCGACAACTAAAACTCCCAAAGATAAACCGGAAATTATCCTGTTTCTCTGGGGAAAAGTAAATTTAGAACCCGGAGTTCCCGGAGGATATTCAGAGATTAAAGCCCCACCAGTTTTTAAAATTTTTTCTGCTAATTTTAAATTTGATTGAGGATAAATTGATTTTTCATCCAAACCTGTTCCCAGGACCGCAATGGTTCTTCCTTTCCTTTCCAAAGTTGCCTGATGGCAAAAAGTGTCAATTCCCGGAGCCATACCTGAAACAATTGTTAATCCTGCTTCTGCCAAATCTCCAGCAATCTCCAAAGCCACCTGCTTTCCGTATGACGAGGCCATTCTGGTACCGACCACGGCAAAAAAAGAATCATCAGGTAAAATCTCCCCTCTCACATAGAGAATTTCCGGCGGATCTTTAATTTCTTTTAAAAGTTTCGGATAATTTTTATCTTGAATATTTATAGTTTTTATTTCATCCATTATTTTTCTAATTTAACATTATTTTTTAAAATTACAAAATTCTCGGGGTTGACTTTTTTGAGGAATATTTTATCTTTTAAGTAGAGGGAATCGCACTTTAAAACTAAAGAAGGAGGGAAAGTGAAAGCAATCGTTGAAGTGCGAGAAGGCTTTTATGAAAGGAGGAAAATATTATGGTGAGGCATGGCATTTGTTCTGAGTGCCAGAAAGGGCCAAAGCATATTTACTATCTTCATCCTGAGACAAGACTGGCCATTTGCTTGAGTTGCTCTCGAAAGCTTAGGCAAAAAGAATTAGCACCGGTAATTGAGTTAGAGCCGAGAAGCCAGCCGGAGATAGAACTTTCTCAATGGTTTTTGAGTCTAACTTTGAGAGAAGCAGCGAATTGGATTCTTGAGACAGCTCTGGCCAGTCTTCAGAAAAAACCAGAGTTCACCAAGGCTATTGAAGACTTAGATAGGTTAGTGGAAGATGAGCCAGAAAAAGTTAAGGAGATTTTAAAAGAGATTTATTGTCCAGCATATCCAGCGGCTGGTAGGATTTTGAGGATATTTAAAGAAACAGAGGAGGGAAAAAAACTCAAGAGTTTAGGAGTTTAAAGACGATAGGCTAGCCTAAGAGGTTAGCCTATTTTAATCTTTTTTATTGCTTTAGAGAGCCCCCCGAAGGGAAGCCTTTGTAGGAAAATAGGGACGTGTACATTTTTATGTCACGTCCTTTTTAATTTTTCGATGGCTTCACTCAACATTTGGCAATACAAATTTAGACCGACTTGATTGATGTTTCCGGATTGTTCTTTGCCTAAAATGTTGCCGGCGCCGCGGATTTCTAAATCTTTTAGAGCAATTTTGTAACCAGAACCCAGTTCCTCAGCCTCTTTTAAGGCATTTAATCTCATTCTGGCCCGCCCAAATTTTGTTTCACAAAACTTAGGCGGGTAAACTTTTTCTGAAATCTTTTGGCCACTTGCCCGCTTAAATTTTTCGTCAGAAAATTTTGGTGGGTATAAAAAATAAGCGAAGGCCTGAATATGAGAACGGCCAATTCTACCCCTTATTTGATAGGCCTCGGCCAGGCCTAAGCGAGTGCTATCAGCTACAATTAAAGTATTAACGTTGGGAAGGTCTAAGCCATTTTCAATAATGGTTGTGGCCACTAAAATATCTATTTTTTTATCTTGGAAATCGTTCATCACTCTAACTAATTCTTTTTCTTTTAATCTTCCATGAGCAACCCCAATTTTTACCCTCGGCCTAAAGCCCGACATTAGACCCTCTAAAAGATTTTTAGCTGTTTCAATTGTTTCAACCCGGTTATGTAAATAATAAACTTGGCCCCTTCTTTTGACTTCATTTTCAATTGCTTTTTTAATTATTTTTTCTGAAAAAGACAAAATAAAAGTTTTAACTGGTAATCTTCCAACTGGAGGAGTTTGAATCAAGCTAATATTTTTTAGAGAAGAAAGAGCCAAATAGAGAGTTCTGGGAATGGGAGTGGCAGAAAGTGATAAAACATCCAGAGAAGTTCTTATTTTTTTTAACTTTTCTTTTTGCCTGACACCAAATCTTTGTTCATCGTCAATAATTAAAAGCCCTAACTTCTCAAACTCAACATCTTTTGATAAAAGGCGGTGGGTACCAACCACAATATCAATTTTCCCCATTTTTAAATTTTCAATTATTTCTTTCTGTTCTCTTTTCGATTGTAATCTGGATAAAATAGCAATTTTAATTGGGAGTTTTCTCAGGCGTTGCTTAAAATTTTGGAAATGTTGATTAGATAGGATTGTCGTTGGGCAAATCATGGCTGTCTGGTAGCCAGACTTTACCGCTTTTATCATTGCCCTTAAAGCAACTTCAGTTTTTCCAAAACCGACATCGCCACAGACAATTCTATCCATCGGCTGATTAGTTTCTAAATCTTTTTTAATCTCTTCGATTGTTTCAACTTGGTCAGGAGTTTCTTCATATCGAAAACCGGAAGCCAATTGAAAGTCAATTTCGTCTTCTGGCAGATAAGGGGGTCTGGTGGTAATTTCTCTTTGGGCATAAATTTCCAGGAGTTCTTTGGCTAATTTTTCTGTCTCTTCTTTAATTTTTCTCTTTGTTCTCTGCCAGATTTGGCTACCCAACCTTGAAATTTTCGGCTCAACAAAACCAATATATCGGGATAGTTTTCTCTCCAACCCAACCGGAACAAAAAGTTTATCCCCCTGAGCATATTCTAAGCCATAACTTTCCAAGGTTCTACCTTGGAAAATTAGGGTTGAAAGGCCAATGAATTTTCCAACACCGTGGTCTAGATGGACTAAATAATCTCCGGGTTTTAATCCTTTTAAATCAGAAAATAATTTCTGGGATTTTAATTTCTTTTTTAGAATTTCTTTTGCGATTAATTCATCTTCAATTTTTATTGGAAGTGCAGAAATTTCCTCAATTTTGTTTCCCAAAAAATCAAAGCGAATTGCCTGATTTGAATTAATGGGAAAAACATCAACAATACCTCCTCTTTGGGAAAACTCACCGGGTTCGGAAACCTGCCAAACTCTTTCATAGCCCATTTCGTCCAATTTCCTTAAAAATTGAGACAGGTTATATTTCTGGTCTCTTTCTATATATAATGTATTATCTTCAAAAAAGGATTGGGTTTTCCTGGCACTCAGAATTTTATTCAAATTTTCCCTAAACCAAACTACCCCCTTTTCCAAAAAGTAGGGGGTAATGCTAACTATTAAAACACTATCCAGTTCATCAACCCTTGACAATTTCATCTATATCATATATAATAAAATAAAATATTGCCTTCCGGCTTACCTGCGAGAAGCTACCTCCTTTTAGATAAATTTTTTTATCTAAATTGGCGAAGGAATAGGAATCCCTCCTTAACCTATTGTAGCTCAAAATCTTAGAGTTTTCTATGTTTTCGTAGTAAAATTCTAAGGGCTCGCAGGTAGACCGGAGGGCAAAATTTGTTCTTTACGAATCAAAATAAGGAGGTGGTCAGAATGTGGCATTGGTTGCTGGATTTTTTATTGATAGTTTGTTTTTTCTTTTTTATGATAGACAAACTTACCCTATTATGGGTGAGACGGTGTTACGATTTGTTCTACTCTATCACGTATCGAACCGGCGGATACCTCATTTTTATGGACATCGATAATTTTAAAAAATTTAATGACCAGTACGGTCATAAAACTGGTGACAAGATTTTGAGAAAAATAGGAAAAGCGGTGTTGGCTGAGTCTCGATTCCGTGGATTCAGGTATGGCGGAGATGAATTGATAGTTTTATTGCCTTGGGGCAACAAAGATAAGGCGATTCGTCTCGCCCACCGGATACGGGAGAGAGTAGAAAGGGAGAACGCAAACCTAGGAGTGACAGTCACTTGTGTAGTTGTAAAAAAAGCGGAACAGATTCAGTGTCTGATCAAAGATGCTAAGAAAGGTAAGAACACAGTAATTGCGGGCTAAATCTTTTCTGGAAAAACAGAAAAAATAATAAGGAAAGGAGGTGAGGAATATATGGTTCGAGTGCGAGTAAGGAAGGAAAAGGGAGGTCATCTCCGCTTTGATTACATTAAACCGGAGATGATCTTTCCCTTCCTGAAAGGCAGGGTTTTCGATGAGATCCGGGTAAGATATGAAGATCTTACCCTGGGTGAGGCCGAAGATCTCGCCAAGAAGGGGCTTTCCGTCGAGATAGATGGAGATTCGATGGAGGTAATATGCTCCCGCGAATAAACCCTTCAAAGGAAGAAGCAAACGCTTCTTCCTTTTTAATTGTTCTGTTGATGTGAGACCTCAACAATTCAATTTTCAACAGTTCAATTTTTTTATTTATTAAATTTATTCATTGCTTTTTCTAACCCTTTGATTATCGTCATTTCAATCGCTTCAATTATTTTTTGAATAACTTCTTTGATAAGTCCTTCCTCTTCCTTATTAAATTTTTGGAGAACGAATTTTTCTGGATTTTTAGGCTTGCCAGTTTTCGGCTGAATTCCCACTCTAAATCTAACAAAATTTTTTGTTCCCAACTCTTTTATTATTGATTCCACGCCTTTGTGGCCAGCTGCTCCCCGGCCAATTGAAATTCTGATTTTACCTAAAGGAATATCAATATCATCATGAACCACCCATAAGTTGTTAGTTGTTAGTTGTAAGTTGTTAGTTATTTTTTTAACTGCTCTTCCAGAGAGATTCATAAAGGTTTGGGGTTTGGCTAAAATAATTTTTTTATCATTAAATTTTCTTTCTGAGATTTCAGCATTAAACTTTTTCTTTAATTTGAAATTGGAAAAATTGTGTCTGTCCCTATTTTTTTTGAAAAATGCCTCGACTACCCGAAAACCAAGATTATGGCGGGTTTTTTGAAATTTTCTTCCGGGATTGCCTAAACCAACAATAAGGATCATTAATTTATTATAGCTTGCCTTTAAAATAAAATATAGTATAATGGAGAAAGTAGATATATGAAATCATTTTTTGCCTTTATCTGGGAAATCACAAAAATCGTCATTATTGCTCTCTTAATAGTCGTTCCTATTCGTTATTTTATTTTTCAGCCATTTTTTGTTAAGGGCCAGTCAATGGAGCCAAATTTTGAAAATAATGATTATTTAATTGTTGATGAAATATCTTATAGATTCAGAGCGCCCCAGAGAGGGGAAGTGGTGGTTTTTAAATATCCCCAAAATCCTTCTCAGTGCTATATCAAAAGAATTATTGGCCTTCCTGGAGAAACAATAGAAATTGGAGATGGTAAAGTAGTTATTTTTAGTGAAAAGGACAGCCAAATTTTAGATGAATCAGATTATCTTCCGCCAGGTGTCTTTACTCCGGGCGAGATTCTGGTTTCCTTAGCTGAAAATGAATATTTTGTTTTAGGAGACAATAGAATTTCTTCGGCTGACTCGAGGCGCTGGGGACCTCTGCCCAGAGAAGATATTATTGGCCGGGTCTTCCTCAGAGCCTGGCCTTTTGTTGCTTTTGCTAAAATCAAAGCCCCAGCATATTGAATAAAAATATAAAAATTCAAAAATTTAAAATAGATTCATTATTTTTAATTTTTTAAGTTTTTAAAACTGTGAAGAAGCCAAAATTTCAATCTCCAACTGGAATGCACGATGTTTTGCCTGAGGACCAGAAATACTTCCAAAAGATTTATGAGGTCTGCCAAGATATTGTCAATTTCTATGGATTTCAAAAAATTGAAACTCCAATTTTGGAAGAGACCGAACTTTTTTCAAAAGGAATTGGTCTTGCCACCGACATTGTTGGAAAGCAAATGTTTACTTTAAGAACCAAAGGGGGAGATTATTTAACCCTGAGGCCAGAAGGGACAGCTCCTTTAGTCAGAGCCTACATTGAGCATGGCATGCAAAATCTTCCCCAACCAGTCAAACTCTGGTATTTCGGTCCTTATTTTCGTTATGAACATCCCCAGTTAGGTCGCTTTCGCCAGTTTTGGCAATTTGGCTTTGAGGTCTTGGGCGAAGAAAATTCGGTTTTAGACGCTCAAATTATTCAAATTTTTTATAATATTTTAAGAAAATTGAAACTGGAAAATTTAATTGTTGAAATAAATAGTATTGGCGATAGTCAATGCCGGCCCTACTATAAAAAACTTTTGGCCAGTTACTTCCGGTCGCGGGAGTCGGCTTTCTGCTTTGATTGTCGCCGGAGATTGAGAGAAAATCCTCTTCGAATTTTAGATTGTAAAGAAGAGAAATGTCAGCAGATTCGCGCCCAGGCTCCCCAGATTTTAGACCACCTTTGTGAGAATTGCCATCAGCATTTTAAAGAAGTTTTAGAATTTTTGGATGAATTAGAGTTGCCTTATCATTTAAATCCTTATTTAGTTAGAGGTCTAGATTATTATACCAAAACGGTTTTTGAAATAGTCGAAGATTCTCCAGAAGGAAAAGTTCAAGGCGCGTTGGCTGGCGGAGGAAGATATGACACCTTGGTTAAACTTCTGGGCGGTGGGGAGGCGCCGGCTGTGGGTGGGGCTGGAGGAGTGGAAAGAATAATTCAATTAATGAAAACTAAAGCTATCAGGTTTCCTAAAGAAAGGGTGGCTGAAGTTTTCTTAGCCCAGCTGGGCGATTTAGCCAAAAGAAAAAGTTTAAAATTGATAGAGGATTTTAGGGAGGCCGAAATTTTAGTTAAGGAGTCGCTCGGCCGAGATTCCCTCAAAGCCCAATTAAAAACAGCTGACAGAGGTGGCGCAAAGTATACTCTGATTTTAGGCCAAAAAGAAGCTCTGGAAGGAAATATTATTATTAGGAATATGCAATCAGGAGAGCAAGAAACAATAAAATTAGAGAGAGTGATGGGGGAAATGAAGAAACGACTCAAGAAATAATGCTACGAAATACGAAAACGTTTTCGTAGTTTCGTAAAAAATTCGTATTTCGTAACCAGATTATGGAGTGCCTTTTTTGTAAAATCGCAAAAAAAGAAATACCATCAGAAATCATTTATGAAGACGAGAAAATTTTGGCTTTCAAAGATATCAAGCCGGTAGCTCCAATTCACATCTTAATCATTCCCAAAAAGCATATTCCTTCGGTTGCTCATGCCGGGATAGAAGACAAGGCATTGCTCGGAGAGTTAATTTTAGTTGCTCAAAAGATAGCCAGAGAACAAGGGATTGCCAAAAAGGGTTATCGTTTAAGTTTTAACGTTGGGAAAGACGCCGGCCAGGTCGTAGAGCATCTTCATTTACATTTAATGGGAGGCGAAAAATTGCCATTTCCTTAATTTTTTTAAATTAAACATGCCATTAGAAGTAAAAAAGCAAAACCGAGAGACAAGTCAAAATTTAATTCGTCGCTTTACCAGAGGCATTCAGCAAAGCGGGATTTTGCTTCGGGCGCGAAGTGCTCGATTCAAAAAAAAGGAAAAATCTGAGCAAATGAAAAAAAGAGCTGCCCTAAGAAGAGAAGAAAAGAAAAGAGAGTATGAGAAATTGAAAAAACTCGGCAAAATAAGATAATGCTACGAAATACGAAAAACATACGAAACTACGAAAACGTTTTCGTATATTCGTAATAAATTCGTATTTCGTAGCCTACTTATGTTAAAGGAAAAAATTCAGAAAGATTTAAATTCTGCCTTAAAAGAAAAAAAGGAGCTGGAGGTTTCGGTTTTACGCCTGCTCCTATCTGCTATTTTTAATAAAGAAAAAGAAAAAAGATATAAATTGAGCAAGGAGAAACCAGAGTTAAAGGAGGAAGAATTAGAAAAAGAGAGTGAGTTAACTGATGAAAAGGTAATCGATGTCATTTCTTCTGAAATCAAAAAAAGAAAAGAATCCATTTTAGAATTCGAAAAAGGGAAAAGGATGGATTTGGTGGAAAAAGAAAAAGCGGAAATGGAGGTTTTGCAAAAATATCTACCAAAAGAAGTATGATTGAGATTAATAATTTAACCACCACCCCAATTGAGGAAGAAATTTTAAAGAAAGTTGCTGAAAAAATTTTGGAAGGCGAAAATAAAAGGAACACTGATTTATCAATTGCTCTGGTTGGACCGGGAAGAATAAGAAAGTTAAATAAAAAATATAGGGGAAAAAATCGAGTGACTGATGTTCTTTCGTTTCCTGATAATGGGTTAGGTGAAATAGTAATTTGTTTGAGAGAGGTTAAGAAAAATGCTAAAAAATTTGGATCTAGTTTTAAAAAGGAACTATCTACCTGTTTAATCCATGGGATTTTACATTTATTGGGATACGACCATGAGAAGAGCGTGGAAGAGGTAAAGAAGATGCGGGACAGAGAAGAATATTATTTATCTCAAGTTTAATCAGTAATTAATGACCAATTAACCTAATTTCTATTAGACATTTATGCCGAAGGCTAATATCATTACTGGTTTAGATATCGGAACTCAGAATATTAGAATTTTAGTGGCAGAAAGCAGACCAGGAGGATTGGGCGTTTTAAACTATCAGGAATTTCCTTCTTCTGGAGTCAGGAGAGGAGTGGTTATTCATCTTGAGGAAGTTTCTCGGATTTTGAGAGAAAATTTTTTGAAAATAAAAGAAGAAGGCCAGAAAATTGATTTTCTCTATTTAAATATTGGTGGAGCTCATTTATTTTCAATACCTTCTCAAGGAGCAATTGCCGTTTCCCGGGCTGACCAAAAAATTTCCGAAGAAGATATCAATCGGGTTTTAGATGCCGCCCAAACAATTAATCTTCCCTCTAATAAAGAAATTTTTGATGTTGTTCCCCGAGAATTTATTATTGACGGAGAAAAGGGAATAAAAGAACCTTTAGGTCTAAAGGGGGTGAGACTGGAGGCTGAAGTTTTAGTCTTAGCTGGTTTTTCTCCTTATCTAAATAACTTAACCAAGACAATTTTAGATTCGGGATTACAAATTTTAGATATGATTCCCTCGCCAATAGCTTCGGGTAGAGCCTGTCTTACTGAAAAGCAAAAAGAATTGGGAGTGGCAATTTTAGATATTGGAGCCGGGACCTGCGACTTAACGGTTTTTGAAGAAGGAGATTTAATTCATTTAGCGGTTTTACCCATGGGCTCTAGCAATATTACCAATGATATTGCCATTGGTTTAAAAACCGATATTGAAATTGCTGAAAGAATTAAAATTGAATTTGGAAATTGTCTTTGGAAAGGCGGCCAAAAGGTTACTGAACGTTCGCTCCTCGAGCCAAAGGCGAGACAGGAGAAGAAACTTGTTTCTACGACCATCTCCCACTCTCGCTCTGCTCGGGTAAGCGAAAAAATAAAATTGGACGGAGAGGAAACCTTAATTTTCTCTCAAAGACAATTGACAAATATTATTGCCGCCAGAGTTTCTGAGATGTTTCGAGAAATTAATAAAGAATTAAAGAAAATTTCCCGAGAAAAACTTTTGCCAGCTGGAATAGTTTTGACTGGTGGCGGAGCAAAATTGCCGGGAATAATTGAACTGGCTAAAAAAGAATTTCGTTTACCAGCCAGATTAGGAAAGCCAAAAGGAGTTGAAGACCTGGATGAAGACGACCCGAGTTTAGCTACTGTTTGTGGTTTAGTTTTACTAGGTCGGGACTTAGAAGAAGACACCGGCAAATCTTCTTTTCCGGTTGCTGGAATAGGTTCTAAACTAAAAAGAATTTTTAAAATTTTTATACCTTAATATGACAACTAAAATTAAAGTGGTGGGAATTGGCGGATCGGGTGGCAACGCTGTTTCAAGAATGAAGAAATCTAAAATTGCCGGGCCGGAATTAATTGCCATCAATACTGATTACCAAGATTTAAAAAAAATCAAGGCTGATTTAAAATTGAGAATTGGAAGAGAGATAACTCAGGGTTTGGGCACTGGTATGAATCCGGAAATTGGCAGGAAAGCGGCTGAGGAACAAAGAGATGAAATCGCGGCAATCTTAAGAGGAGCTGATATGATTTTTTTGACCGGAGGACTTGGTGGAGGATCATTCACCGGAGCAGCGCCGGTGGTGGCCGAAATCTCAAGGAACTTAGGCATTTTAACCATTGCCATTTGCACAATACCTTTTTCTTTTGAAGGAAATTATCGGAGAAAAATTGCTTTGGCCGGGAAAGAAAAACTCCGGGAAAGAGTCGATGCCTTGATTATCATTAAAAACGATAAATTATTGGAAAATTTAGATAGCAAAATTCCCCTTCTCAATGCCTTCTGGCTTTGCGATGATATTTTGAGAGAAGGAGTGAGGGGAATATCTGATTTAATAATGAGGCCTGGTATTGTCAATATTGATTTTGCCAGCATTAAGACAATTTTGAAAGACTCGGGAACCTGCCTTTTTGGAATGGGCCGGGCAGCCGGTGAAAAGCGAGCCGAAAAGGCAGCCAAAACTGCTCTTGACTCTCCTTTACTGGACATTTTGCCCAAAGGAGCTAAGGGAGTTTTATTTAATGTCTCTGGCGGCAAAGATATTTCCCTCTCCGAAATTGAGGAAATAGGCCGAATTTTAACTCAAGAAATTAATCCCCAGGCCAAAGTCCTTTTTGGAGTGGTTGAGGACGAAAAACTGAGAAAAGGCGAGCTCAAAGTAACGGTCATTGTCACCGGATTTTAAAAAATCCAAGTTTTCCACAGATTTTGGCCTTGACCTCGGATTGACAGGGTTTATTTGTCAGAATAAAATAAAGTAATTTATGGAAAATAAAATCACCAAAGTTCAAAAAAGAGACGGGACAATCGTTGATTTCGACCAGACCAGAATTTCTGATGCCATTTTTAAAGCCTTAACCGCCACTGGCCAGGGCGATGGCAAGAGAGCCAAAAAAATTTCTGATAGGGTAGTCCAAATCCTAAATCGAAGATTTAAAAAAGAGGAAATTCCTCAGGTTGAGCAAATTCAAGACATTGTTGAAGAGGTTCTAATTTTGGAAGGCCTGGTCGAAACCGCCAAGGCTTATATCTTGTACCGAGAGCAAAGAAGAAGAATTAGAGAGGCCACAAAA
>Ga0210044_10004227_pt1 | contig 20093 bp, 16 predicted proteins | sample CryGey13umfilter_2_FD_183959 | JGI IMG/M metagenome (GOLD analysis project Ga0210044, IMG submission 183959) | Groundwater microbial communities from aquifer in Utah, USA - Crystal Geyser 4/9/14 3 um filter (SPAdes) (version 2) | ecosystem: Environmental > Aquatic > Deep subsurface >... | reverse complement strand
ACGCGGGACTCCGAACGCAAGCCTTTCGCGCAAACCTGCCGAAGGTGTCTCCCCCGCGCCGCCGTTGACCGTGTCCCTCGCGTGGACGCGGGACTCCGAACGCAAGACTTTCGCGGAGACATGTCAGCTCTTTCAACCGCGCCGTTGACCGTGACCCTCGCGTGGACGCGGGACTCCGAACGCAAGACTTTCGCGGAAACCTGCCGAAGGTGTCTCATCCGCGCCGCCGTTGACCGTGTCCCTCGCGTGGACGTGGGACTCCGAGCGCAAGACTTTCGCGGAGACATGTCAGGTTTTTCCACCCAACCCCACAAACAAGAATCTCCTGGTTGAGCGGAATTAAATCATGCTATACTCGCCTCACGATGAAGAAGAGAGCAATGACCCTTCAACATATTCGCACCATCGGTTTTGAAGCCCTGCTTCGTGAACTTGGCCCCGCAGGCGCAATTCGTTTTATCCAGCAATACGAAACAGGTCGTGGAGACTATACCCGTGACCGCAAAAAACTTCTGCCAAAGAAATCCGTCCGTGAAATTGGCAAGGAGATCATGAAGCAACGCCAATCCAAAGCAAAATGAGACAATGTCCCCGTCAACAGACGGGGGCTTTTTGTAAACAGCGCGCAAGCCTGACATGTCTCCCCCGCGCCGCCGTTGACCGTGCCCTCGCGTGGATGCGGGACTCCGAACGCAAGGCTTTCGCACAAACCTGCCGAAGGTGTCTCACTTGCGCCGCTGTTGACCGTGTCCCTCGCGTGGACGCGGGATATTAAATGTCACATACTATTACCCAACCACCTCGTAAAAATTTCACCGCACATGTTGGGACTCCCTCCCAAAAACAGGACTCGCCTTGCGCGAGTATAATGCTGTTGAAACGACTTCGGGAATCTCCTATAGAAAGACTCCCCGATCGGGACGGCCTAAAAAGACTTCCGAAGTCTGGCTTGCATATTTATTGACTGACAAAAATTAAGAAGGGTATAATTCTATAAATTAAATCATCCTGAAAAGGGTGATGTGTAAATTGGAGTTGAAAATACATGCTTAAAGAATCAACAATGATTGACAGTCAGGATTTTCTAACCATCCCAGAAGCGAGCAAATGGGCCACGGATTACTTGAAGAAAAATGTAACATCTTCAAATATTTCTTATCTTGTTCAATACGGCCGTGTCAAAAAATATAGTAATAATGGCGTTGCCAGGGTTTCCAAAAAAGAACTTGTTGGTTATTACAATTCCTTTCTTGGTAATCGGGAAATCAATTGGAAGGCAGAATTGGGCCAGGATATAAATTGGGCTTTGTCTTTTGACTATCTCAAAGAGGCCGATACCACAAAACACGTGCATAGACTGCACCCATATAAAGGAAAATTTATTCCGCAATTAGTCGAGTATTTTATTGATGGTCACACTGACGAATTCAAGAAAGAAGTTTATTTCAGGCCAGGAGATATTTTGCTCGACCCTTTTTGCGGGAGCGGCACAACTTTGGTGCAGGCAAATGAACTTGGAATGAATGCGGTCGGCATAGACGTATCGGCATTTAATGCCTTGATTAGCAATGTGAAAATCGAAAAACATAACTTGATTGATATTCAAAAAGAAATTCTTAGAATTACAAAAGCGCTAAGAGGGTTTCTTGACTCATTGAATGTTCCAGGGTTTGAACAAAAACTGCTGGGAGCCCTTTATGAGTTTAATAACACCTATTTCCCATCCCCAGAATTTAGATACAAGGTTCAACGCGGATTAATTAACGAAGATATGTATGGCAAAGAAAAGGAAAAAGAATTTCTTTCCAAATATCTTGAGTTGATCAAAAAGTACAATATTCGCATAAGACAGGAAGATAATAAAACCTTTCTTGATAAATGGTATTTATATCCTGTTCGCCAAGAGATAGATTTTGTCATTAAGTTAGTGAATCAAATCGAAGACCCAGCGACCCAAAGGGTAATTCAAGTTATCCTAAGCCGAACGATTCGTTCGTGCAGAGCGACTACTCATGCGGATTTAGGGACTTTGGTTGAGCCTGTTTCGGCTACCTACTACTGTGCCAAACATGGCAAAATGTGCAAACCATTATTTTCAATCCTAGGTTGGTGGGAACGCTATACCAAAGATACCGTTGATAGATTACTTAAGTTTAATAAGTTGAGAACCGAAACTCAGCAATATTGTGTGGCTGGCGATTCGACAAACGTTGATATCGTGAAGGCGTTGGAAGTTGAACAACCGCAATTTGCTGAGATTGTAAGAAAGCGAAAAATAAATGGGATTTTCTCAAGCCCCCCGTATGTCGGCCTCATTGACTATCATGAACAACATGCCTACGCATACGAATTATTTGGCTTTCATAGACAAGACGAACTAGAGATTGGCGCAATGTTTAAAGGGCAGGGTAAAGAAGCCAGAGAGTCTTATGTTCAAGGTGTTTCTGATGTCCTAAATAACTGCAAAAAGTTTTTAGCGGATGACTATAATATTTTCCTTGTGGCAAACGATAAGAATAATATATATCCTGTGATTGCAGAGTGCTCCGGCATGAAAATTGCAAATCGGTTCAGGAGACCTGTTTTAAATCGGACAGAACGGGACAAAGCTGCATATTCAGAAACAATATTCCATTTGAAGGAAAAGCCATGACGCTCTCGAATAAACAAAGGCAAGATATAAAGATACTGCTCAGCAAAAAAATGGACAATAAACTCAAGACGTATGGCAGGGAAACCATTTCTATGCCCTTCCTTGCGAGGCTAATACAAGACAATGAGAAAATAGCCGCTTACTCATTTATTCACTCAATTGCTACTTCTTTAGGAATGTCCATATATGAAGATGTTTCAGTCATAATCGCGAGTGAACATTGTGATGAATGCTTTAGAAATTATGGCGTTGGTGGGGCTATTTCATCTGAGCAGAAACTGGTCATTAGCAAAATAGTAAATGACCTGCGAGCCAAAAAACGCGCAGTAAATAGTCAGCAAGAAAAGATCGAGGTTTTAACCGCTTCCTGGAAAAACGGTGAATTCCAAAAATCAGGAAATATTGCCGATTTTTACATGAGGAAGGGCGACAATGAGTACTTCTTTGAAATCAAGACGGTCAAACCAAATATTGATATTTTTGAAAAGAGTAAAACAAAATTATTGGAGTGGATTGCGAGAAGGCGAAAGCCTGTAAATGTGTTTCTGGCCTTTCCGTACAATCCATATCATCCTGAACCATATTCGAGATATACAGAGGAAGGGCTAATGCACCACCACAGTGATTTTTTGGTGGGTGATGAATATTGGGATTTTATTGGGGGAACAAACACATTCCCAGAGCTACTACAAGTTTTTGACGAGGTCGGTAAAGAGTACAAAGATAAATTGAAGAAAAAATTTGAGGAAGTTGCCAAGAAAAAAATTGATTCATATTAACAATTGATACCAGACTTCGGAAGTCTTCAAGACTTCCGAAGTCTGGTATTTCATACCGCTCTGGTACGAAGGTATTGCCCTCGTCAATCCAAAATCAAAAATCCCATGCCCCAACTCATCGAATGTATCCCCAATTTTTCCGAAGCGCGGCGACCCGAAGTGATAGACCAGATCGCCGCCGCCATCCAATCGGTCAGCGATGTCAAACTGCTCGACCGTTCCTCCGACCTCGACCACAACCGCACCGTGCTCACTTTTGCAGGCACGCCCGCGGGCGTGGAGGAGGCCGCCTTCCGCGCGATCCAGACCGCCGCCGAACTGATTGATCTCAACCAGCACACCGGCGCGCATCCACGCATCGGCGCGACGGACGTCTGTCCCTTCGTGCCGATCAGCAACGTGTCAATGGATGATTGCGTCGCCATCGCCAAACGGCTGGGACAACGCGTCGGGAACGAACTCAGCCTCCCCGTCTATCTATATGAAGCGGCGGCGGCACGTCCCGAGCGCGCCAATCTCGAAAACATCCGCAGGGGACAGTACGAAGCGCTCAAAGAGGAGATGGGCGTCAACCCCGAACGCGATCCCGATTTCGGCCCGAAGCAGGTCGGCCCGGCGGGCGCAACCGTCATCGGCGCGCGCAATCCGCTCATCGCCTTCAACGTCTACCTCACCAGCGAGGATGTGGACATCGCCAAAAAGATCGCCAGGTCTGTGCGCCAATCATCGGGCGGACTGCGTTATGTTAAAGGCCTCGGCCTGCTCGTGGATGGCCGCGCCCAGGTCTCGATGAACCTCACCAATTTCCGCGAAACGCCTCTCGCCCGCGTGGTGGAGTTTGTCCGCCGCGAAGCCCAGCGTTACGGCGTCGGCATCCATCACACTGAACTCGTCGGGCTGATCCCACAGGAGGCTTTGGTGGACTCTGCGGTCTGGTACACGCAGTTGGATCAATTCGATAAATCGCAGATTCTGGAAAGCCGACTCTTCCAATTACCAATTACCAATTACCAATCTCCCGATTCAGACTCCCCTCCGCCTGCCTCCTTTATAGACGAGTTAGCCGCCCCGACACCGACTCCCGGCGGCGGCTCTGCGGGGGCCTACGCGGGCGCGATGGGCGCGGCGCTCGTCGCCATGGTCGCGGGACTCACCATCGGCAAAAAGAAATATGCCGAAGTTGAAGCCGAGATGCAGGCCATCCGCGTCATGGCGGAGAGTCTCCGCAAAGAACTGACCCAGTCCGTGGACGACGACGCCGCCTCCTTTGAAGTGCTGATGGCGACCTTCAAACTTCCCAAGGAAACCGGCGAGCAAAAAGAAGCGCGTGCCGCCGCCATCACCAAAGCGACCCTGAACGCCGCGCATATCCCACTGAACGTTTCCGAGGACGCAATCAAAGTGATGGAGCTCGCGCTCAAATGTGCCAAAGACGGTAACCTCAATGCCATCAGTGACTCGATGTCCGGCTTTGCGATGGCGCGCGCTTCCCTCACTGCCGCGGGCTACAACGTGCGGATCAACGTCAACTCGCTGGAAGACAAGTCGGCGGGGGAGAAGATGCTGAAAGAACTGGCCGAGTTGGAAAAGAAAGCCGATAAACTCGAAAAAGAAATCCGCAAAGTGATGAAAGAGCGCGGTGGAATCTAGCCCGTCATTGCGAGCCCAACGTCCTGAGCGGAGCGTAGCGACACTTGCACCGCACTGCGTTTGGTGCAGTGCAGGTGAGTCGAAGGATGTTGGGCGAAGCAATCCCCAATTCGCGAGAGGATGAGCTTCGGTCGCTTGGTCTCGATACGCCCGACAAGCACGGGCTACTCGACCTGCGCTCCCTCGCAATGACGACAGGATTCACATGAAGCGGGTTTCCACCTTCCTGATCTCCCTGTTTCTCCTCACCGCCTGCGCGCCAGCGCCGATGGCGATCACGGCGACCGCGCCGTCCGCGACCCTGTCCGTTGCCTCCACGCCAACCGCGACAACCGTCCCATATTCCGCGCCTCCTTCGCCAACAGTGACGCCCATCCCGTGCGATCCGCTCGCGGCCGATTTTTGCATCGTGGACGGACATTTCGTTTTCCAGCGGCCGATCCTGCCGCCTGCGAACGATTCAGTAGAGGAAACCTATCGGTTCGGGTCAACCGCTGCGGGGACGCGCGAACCGCATCACGGCGTCGAGTTCAATAACGGCACCGGCACACCCGTCTACGCCGCGGCGGATGGGGAGGTCGTCTTCGCAGGTCCGGACAAGGAGGTGGTTTACAGTCCGTGGCGCAACTTCTACGGGAATGTCGTTGTCATCCGTCACGCGGATAACCTGTTCACGTTGTACGCGCACCTGTCTGTCATTGGTGTGCGCGCGGGACAGGAGGTCAAGGTCGGCCAAAAAATTGGCGAGGTCGGGAAGACGGGCGGGGCGATTGGCAGTCACCTGCACTTTGAAGTGCGCCGCGGCGACGTGGAGGATTACTTTTCGACGCTGAATCCTGAACTGTGGCTGGCTCCCAAAACGGACGAGGGTGTGCTGGCGATTTCGGTGGTGGACGCGCAGGGCGAGTTTCAGTGGGCGGATTTAACAATCCAATCGGAGGGCAGGTCATATTTCATTAAAACATATGAGGCGGAGTTTTTGTCCATGAATGAGAACGCCGCGCTGGGCGGGTTGATGCCGGGTCGCTATCGCATCACATTTTATTTTGGTGGGCAGTTTTATGAACGCTGGGTTGATGTACAATCGGGCAAATTGACGCAGGTTGTGATTGTTGTGAAATAAGCCAAAGGAGAAGCAATGGGACTTAAACCCGATCACTGGATTCGCAAGATGGCGCTGGAACACAAAATGATCGAACCCTTCGTGGAAAGCCAGGTTCGCGACCACGTCATTTCCTACGGCGTGTCGTCCTACGGATACGACATCCGCGTGGCGAATGAATTCATGATCTTTACCAATGTCCACTCCGCGATTGTGGACCCCAAAAACTTCGACCCGAAATCCATGTTCGAGTTCAAGGGCGATGTGTGCATCATCCCGCCCAACTCGTTCGCGCTGGCGCGCACGGTGGAGCATTTCAACATTCCCAGAAATGTGTTATGTGTTTGCGTTGGTAAATCAACTTATGCACGTTGTGGCATAATTTTGAATACAACGCCATTTGAACCTGGTTGGCGTGGTTATGCTACTCTTGAGTTGACAAATAGCACCCCTCTGCCAGCAAAGATTTATGCGAATGAGGGTATCGGCCAAGTGTTGTTTTTTGAAAGCGAAGAGAATTGCGAGATCTCCTATGCTGACAAACAAGGCAAATATCTAGACCAAACGGGTGTTGTGCTACCCAGGATCTAGCGTTTGCGACACGCGCCAACTGCAATGGAGACTCCATGACAATCAAAACTGGCGTGTATGCCATTAGAAACAAAATCACAGGAGCCGTTTATATTGGTTCCACCTCACACAACTTCCGTATTCGATTCAAGACGCATAGAAAGCTCTTGCGACGAAATCGGCATGATAATATTTATCTCCAACGCGCATGGAATAAATACGGAGAGGAAAGTTTTGAGTTTTTCATTGTGGAGTCCATGGCGGCCTCCCCTGATATAATTGTTAAAGCCGAACAACGTTGGATTGATTATTACCGCCAGAGTACGGAAATTGACTGTTATAACTTGCGCCCGGAGGCGTCATCCAGCAAGGGCATCAAACGTAGTCTCGAATGGATTGGTAAGTTAATCGCGCGAAACAAAAAACTCTTTCCTGGTTTTATTGGCCCGGATGGACAGGAATACCGCAATATAGTCAATCTCAAAGATTTCTGCCGCGATCATGGACTCAATTATGGAGATATGCACGAAGTTTCCTCAGGAAATCGGCGGCACCACAAAGGTTGGCGACGCATAGACAATCCGCAACAAATCATACAATATCGTGGGCAACTGCGCCGGTTTACTGCGCCAGATGGACAGGTGTTTCAGACGACCGACTTTGTTGCATTTTGCCAAGATCATGGATTAGACCACAGCGCCATGGTCGAAGTTGCCAAGGGCAGGCGCAATCACCATAAAGGATGGAAAGTTGAGAATCCCGATTTATAACTACCGCTCCTCCCCGCAAAAATCTATGCCAACGAGGGGCTGGCGCAAGTCCTGTTCTTTGAAGCCGATGAGGAATGCGAAACCTCCTACGCAGATAAAAAGGGCAAATATCAGAAACAACAATCCATCGTATTGCCAAAATTATGAAAAACGCCCTGAAACTTTTCGAATCCCAACTCGCCCCCGCAGAACTTGACCTGCTCAACGGTCTGGATAGTCCCATTAAAATCCAGGCTTTTCTCAACACGATCTCTTACAGCACCGATCATTTCTACCGCTGTCCATTGCGTGTACTGCACGAACGGATCGGCCACTGCTTCGACGGCGCGCTCTTCGCCGCCGCCGCCCTGCGTCGCATTGGATATCCTCCGCTCATCCTCGAGATCATTCCCAATGCGCACGATGACGATCACTTGCTCGCGGTTTTTAAATTTCGCGGGCATTGGGGCGCTGTGGCGCAATCCAATTTTGCCAACCTGCGTTACCGCGACCCGGTCTACCGTAGCCTGCGTGAACTGGTCATGTCGTACTTCTCATACTATTTCAACGCCACGGGTGAAATGACCATGCTTGGCTACCGCACCCCGATCAACTTTTCTGTCTATGACAAACTCGATTGGATGACCAGCGACGCGAACCTCGACTTCATCGGCGACGATATGGGCCGCTACAAGATCCGCCGTGTTGTCACTGACGAAATGCTCCCCCTCCTTGCCCCTGCCGACGAGCGCATCCTGCGATCCGGTTTTGTCGGCGCAAATATGGAAGGGCTGTTCAAGGTGAATTAAATGCATTCCTTTACCGACCGTGTCACCCACCTGGAAGCCGAAGGCGCGTATGCCGTCCTTGCCCGCGCCCTCGAAATGGAAAGAGAAGGCCGCGAGATTTTGCATCTCGAACTCGGCCAGCCCGATTTTCGCACGCCCGAACATGTCTCGCAGGCGGGCATCGCCGCTATCGAAGAAGGTCTCACGCGCTACACGCCTCCCGCGGGACTGATGAAATTTCGCGAACTGATCGCGGCGGACGCGGGCGCGCGCCGCGGCGTGACGATCACCCCCGACATGGTGGTGGTCGGTCCCGGCTCGAAGCCCGGCCTCTTCTTCCCGACTTTGGCGCTGGTCGCGCCGGGCGATGAGGTTATCTACCCCGATCCCGGTTTCCCCACCTACCATGCCATGATCCGCGTCGCGGGCGGCGTGCCCGTTCCTGTCACGTTGCGTGAGGAGAACCAGTTCTCGTTCGATCTGGATGTTTTCGACTCGAAGATTTCAGACCGTACGAAGCTCATCGTCCTGAACTCGCCAGCGAATCCAACAGGCGGAGTGATTCCCCTCGATGATCTCAAGCACATCGCCGCACAGGCGCAGAAATTCAACGCCTGGATTCTGGCGGACGAAATCTACTCGCGCCTGGTCTACGATGGGATGGAGTCCGCGCCGAGCGTTGCTTCGCTGGATGGGATGCTGGAACGCACGGTTATTGCCGATGGTTTTTCCAAAGCCTACTCCATGACGGGCTGGCGGCTCGGCTACATGATCGCGCCGCCCGCGCTGGCGGAGCGGCTCGAATTGCTGGTCACACATTCTACGGGAAGCACGGCGATGTTCACGCAATATGCGGGAATGGAAGCTATCACGGGACCACAGGACTTTGTCCGCGAGATGGTGACCGAATATCAGAAACGCCGCGACCGGATGGTGGAATTGGTGAACGCGATCCCGCGCGTCCACGCGCAGAAGCCGCAGGGCGCGTTCTACGTTTTTCCGAATGTCAAAGCGTTTGGGATCTCGTCGAAGGAGATTCAACGGCGATTGCTCGACGAGCAGGGAGTCGCCGTTTTGGCGGGAACAGACTTCGGTCCCGCGGGAGACGGGTATATCCGTCTGTGCTATGCCACCTCGATGGAAGTCATCGAGCGGGCGATGGAAAAAATCCACAGGTTTTTTGCGAACTTGTAAATCAAAAAACCAGGCTTCTCAAAGAAGCCTGGTTTTTGTAGTTCGTATTTTAGGATCCGTTGTTTTTCGCGGCTTCGTATTTCTTTACATCGTCCATCGCTTTTTTCACATTGACGAATGGAAGGACGATCAGCCCGGCGATGAAGTAGAAGATGAGCGCCAGGATGCCGAAGCGTAAACTGCCGAACCACTGGTTGACGAGGCCAAAGATCAGCGGGCCCGTCCACGAGGTGCCGCGCTCGCTGACTTCATAAAAGGAGTAGAACTCGGCTTCTTTGCCGGTGGGGATCATTTGGGCGAAGAGACTGCGGCTGATGGCCTGCGACCCGCCCATGACGAGGGCGATGAACGCGCCGAGGATAAAGAACTGGGCGACGCGGCTGTCGCCATACAATCCACCATACGCGAAGATGACCACACCCAGCCAGATCACGAGGCTGACGATGATAGACTGTTTGGCGCCAATCCATTTGGCGAGTTTGCCCCAGAAGAGCGCGCCAAAGAAGGCCATAAACTGGATCATGAGGATAACCTCGGTCAGGGTGGTTTGTCCCAGTTCGAGGCCGCCCTGAATTAACGGCGCGGCCGCAAAAGTGGACGCGACCGCGATCACCGTCTGGATGCCGTCGTTATAAAGGAAGTAGGCGAGCAGGTATTTGAGCGTTTCGGGGAAGCGCTTGATCTCGCGCAGGGTGCTTCCCAATTGTTTGAATCCAACGCTGACGTAGGTTTCCCCTTTTGGCAGAACGTGGATCGCGTGGCGGGGCCGGACGCGCGCCCAGGTGAAGAACGAAAATCCCAGCCACCAAATGCCTGCCGATGCAAGGTTAATACGCACAGCCAGGTCGCCGGGAATGCCGATTGTGTCGCTAAACATATAAAGTGCGAGGTTGAGGACGAGCAGGAGTCCGCCGCCGAGATAGCCCATTGCCCAACCGTAGGAGGAGACGCGGTCACGCTGGTCTTCGCTGGCGATGTCGGGCAGGTAGGAGTTGTAGAACACCAGGGCCGCGCCGAAGGTCAGGTTGGCGAGGATGAAGAGGACGCCGCCCAGCCACCACAGGTCGCCGCTGACGGCAAACATCAGGATGGTGCAGATCGCGCCGATCGTGGCGAACAATCGCATCATCTGTTTGCGACGGTGGGAATAGTCTGCGATCGCGCCGAGAATGGGGAGGAAGAGCACCTGCATTCCGACAGAAAAGGAAATGCAGTAAGGCAGGAACGAATCGGGCGCGACGGGAATCCCGAAAAATGGGATCGTGCTTGTGCCGGCTCTTTCCGCGGCGGCGCGTGCCAGGGCCGCAACGTAGGGGGCCAGGAAAACCGTCCCCACCGTGGCGCTGAAGGCCGAGTTGGCCCAATCGTACATTGCCCAGCCGAAAATTTCCTTGCGATCATTCACATTGGGGTTGGCGGTTGCCGTTGTCATGAAGTACCTCCGTCTGCCTGCTTGAAATGAGATTCACGTTTGAGAACCCTATAGAAAGGCAAGAGTTCCGAATGCCGGCGGGAATATCTTCCATGATACAATAAAAACAGTCCGGTTGGTATTTGGATTGCCCAAACTGGTTTCTGTTGGTCAAATTTTTGATGAGGCCAATTGGAAATTAGGGGTCTAAATTGCTTGACCAATCAATCCCATCCCTATATAATGTTCTGTCGCTGTCCTGATGAGTGTCCCAGGACAGGTTGAATCATTTTAAGCGTCAGTCCCCAAGGTCAGGAGAGACGAATGGCATCCTCTTTGCCCCAAAAAAATTACGCGCGTATCCCGGTTAATCTCGGTCTTCCCAATCTGATTGAAGTACAGCTTGACTCATTCGAACGACTCAAGCGGGAAGGCCTTGGGGATCTGTTCCACGAAATTTCACCCATCGAATCCTATAACAAGGGAATGAAACTTTATTTCCCCAGCCGCGGCCCCGAGTCCAAACAGTGGGGGCTGAAATACTGGTTTGGGGATCCGAAACATTCCATCGAGGAATGCGTCGAACGCGACCTGACCTACGCCAGCCCGCTGTACATCTCGGTTTTGCTGGCAGGGCCGGATGTCCCCGAGCCGATCAAACAGGATATCTTCCTGGGCGATTTTCCGGAGATGACCGACAAGGGGACGTTCATCATCAACGGGACGGAGCGCGTCGTCGTTTCGCAGTTGATCCGCTCCCCGGGCGTCTACTTCGAAGCGCCCACGGACCGCGCGACGGGCCGCCCGCTGGCGATGGCGAAACTCATCCCCGACCGCGGCGCGTGGATGGAGTTCGAGACCCGCAAATCCGATTACATCATCCTGAAGTTCAACCGCAAGCGCACCGTGCCGATCACGGTCTTCCTGCGCGCCCTCTCCGCGGTGGAGGATGGGTTATCCGAATCCCCTCTCAGGAATGGCACGGACGAGGAGATCATGTCCCTCTTTCAGGATGTGGACAACAACCCCGACCGCCTGTTCATGGCCTCCACTTTGCACCAGGAGCCGGAGTGGGATTTGAGCGGAGGCAAAACCATTGCCGAAGCCGCCCTGATTGAATTTTTCAAAAAGATGCGCCCCGGCGACCCGGCCACACTGGAAAACGCCAAGGGCTTCCTCGAGGAACAACTTTTCGACCAGCGCCACTACGATTTGGAGCGCGTCGGCCGTTACAAACTGAACCAGAAACTGGACCTGTCCATCCCGATCCCGCACCGTAACGTGACCAAGAGCGATATCATCCGCCTTATCCGGCGCATGATCCTCATTAATAACGGTGTTGAACATGCCGACGATATTGATCACCTCGGCAACCGCCGCGTCAAGACGGTCGGCGAACTGATCCAGAACAAACTGCGCATCGGCTTGCGCCGCATGGAGCGCGTCATTAAAGAGCGCATGTCCATCCGCGACCAGGAGCAGCTTTCCCCGGTGACGCTGGTCAACATCCGCCCGGTGGTTGCGGCCCTACGCGAATTCTTCGGCTCCAGCCAGTTGAGCCAGTTCATGGATCAGACCAACCCGCTGGCGGAGTTGCGCCACAAGCGCACGCTCTCGGCTCTCGGACCTGGCGGCCTGCGACGCGAGCGCGCCGGCTTCGATGTCCGCGACGTGCACCACTCGCATTACGGACGCATCTGCCCGATCGAGACGCCCGAAGGCCCGAACATCGGTCTCATTGGCCGCCTGGCCTCCTTTGCCCGCGTGAACGAATATGGATTCATCGAGACGCCGTATCGCAAAGTCGTCAAGGTTTTACCTTGTGATGGTGCCAATTTGGGGGGCCGCGCAGTTCGCGGTAACGTGACTGATCCGAAATCGGGTAATGTCATTGTCAAGGATGGCGAGCGCATTACAGCCAAAATGCTGAGATCCCTCGCCAAAGTGGGCAGTGATATTCCTGTTGTCCCCTTCGTCTCCGAACAAGTGGATTATCTGTCCGCGGATGCGGAGGATAAATATGTGATCGCGCAGGCCAACGCGCCCTTGACAGACGAACACGAATTTGTCCGTGAGCGCATCTCTTGTCGTTATCACTCCGGCTTCGTTTTCCAGAATCCTGAAGTCGTGGATTATATGGATGTGGCCCCACACCAGGTCGTCGGCATCAGCGCCGCGCTGATCCCGTTCCTGGAACACGACGACGCCAACCGCGCGTTGATGGGGTCGAACATGATGGCGCAAGCCGTGCCTCTGGTCCGCCCTGAAATCCCGATGGTCTCCACTGGGATGGAATATAACGCGGCGCTGGATTCGGGACAGGTCATCGTTGCAATCGAGGATGGGGAGGTGGTTTCCGTTACCGGCAGCACGATCTCGGTTAAGGAGAAGGGCCACCCTACGCGTGTCTATCAACTGCGAAAATATCAGCGCTCCAATCAGTCCACCTGCATTGACCAGCGTCCCGCGGTTGTGAAGGGACAGGTCATCAAGCGCGGCGACATCATCGCCGATTCGTCTTCGACTGAAAGCGGCGAACTGGCGCTCGGCCAGAACGTGGTTGTGGCGTTCCTCTCGTGGGAAGGCGGCAACTTCGAAGATGCCATCCTGCTCTCCGAGCGTCTTGTCCAGGAAGATCGCTTCACTTCCGTGCATATCGAGAAGTACGAGGTCGAAGCGCGGGACACCAAGCTGGGTCCCGAAGAGATCACGCGCGACATCCCCAACGTCGGGGAAGATGCGATCAAAGATTTGGATGAAAACGGCATCATCCGCATCGGCGCGGAAGTCGGCCCGAATGACATCCTGGTCGGCAAGATCACGCCGAAGGGCGAAAAGGAACTGACGCCCGAAGAGCGTCTCCTGCGCGCCATCTTCGGCGAGAAATCCCGCGATGTAAAGGATACCTCCCTGCGCATGCCGCACGGCGAGCGCGGTAAAGTGGTGGACGTGAAAGTATTCACCCGCGAGGAAAACTCCGACCTTTCGGCGGGCGTGGATATGATGGTGCGCGTTTCGGTCGCCCAGCGCCGCAAGATCACCGCCGGTGACAAGATGGCGGGCCGTCATGGAAACAAGGGCGTTGTCTCCAAGGTTGTTCCCGTGGAAGATATGCCGTTCCTGGAAGATGGTACGCCGGTTGATCTTATCTTGAACCCGTTGGGCGTACCCGGACGTATGAATATCGGCCAGGTGTTGGAAGTCCACCTTGGGTGGGCGGCCAAGCGCCTCGGATTTCGCGCGGTGACGCCGGTCTTCGATGGCGCGTCCGAATCCGAGATCGAAGCCGAGCTCGCCCGCGCCTGGCTGGTGGATGAGGCTTGGAAGGAATCCGCGGCGGCGGCGTGGAAATGGCTCAAAGAGCAGGAGTACGACGAAAACTCCATCCAGGACGACGACGAAGTCCGCAGCCTCTATTTGGGAGAATGGCTGGGCGGCCGCGGTTATAAGCCCCGCCGTCTTAACGAAGTGAATTACGCCCGCCAGTCTGCGGCGCGCGAATGGTTGCGCGATCATGGGTACGACCCCGACCAGATTTTTGCCCTGGACGAGGAACCTGTGCATCGCCGCCATCCCGAACGCGACGATTACACGGTCCGCACCTGCCTGCGCCTGTGGATGGAAGCGCTTGGCTATGCCAAAAAGGTGTCGGACGAGAAAGTGCTTAATGTCGCCCAGGAACTCATGCGCGAGAATGGCTCCCCGATGCCTATTCTTGGCAAGCAGACTTTGCGGGATGGAAAGACCGGCCTGCCGTACGACCAGCCTGTTACCGTGGGTGTGATGACCATCCTGAAGTTGCACCATTTGGTGGAGGATAAGGTTCACGCGCGTTCGACGGGTCCGTACAGCCTCGTCACCCAGCAACCCCTGGGCGGCAAGGCCCAGTTTGGCGGACAGCGTTTCGGTGAAATGGAAGTGTGGGCGCTGGAAGCCTACGGCGCGGCCTATACTTTGCAGGAAATGCTGACGGTCAAGTCCGACGATGTGCAGGGACGCGTCAATACCTACGAAGCCATCGTCAAAGGCGAGCCGATCGAAGAGCCGAGCATCCCGGCTTCGTTCCGCGTGCTCGTCAAGGAACTCCAAAGCCTGGGGTTGGCGGTGGAAGCGGTGGGTGAAGGCGGCGACATGGTCAGGTTTGGCAAGGATGAGGAGAAGACTCATCCGCCGCGCATGGATACCGGTTTGCTTGGACTCGGTGAAAATTTCGGTCGCAAGAAAACTGGTTCTTGACGGACACTTAAGCGCATGATAGAATACCGCGCCGTTGCCAATTACAAGGCGGCCTTTATCCCGTCTGCGCGTGGCATCTAAATAGTGAGGCCATCAGGCTAGTTGTGATGGCCTCGTTCTCTGGAAAAACGCAATCACGATATTTGCCCGGAGGCAAAGTGCCTACTATCAATCAAATGGTTCGCAAGGGTCGCAAGACCAAGAAAGTAAAAAGCAAGGCCCCGGCTTTGCTTTACACGCTGAACTCGAACAAGCAGCGCCGCGTCCGCCAGGCCGCAGGCGCTCCGCAGAAACGCGGCGTGTGCACTGTGGTGCGTACGATGACACCCAAGAAGCCGAACTCGGCCCTGCGGAAGATCGCGCGTGTGCGCCTGACCAACGGCATCGAAGTCACGGCCTACATCCCGGGCGAGGGTCATCAGTTACAGGAACACTCGGTTGTGCTGGTACGCGGCGGCCGTGTTAAAGACCTGCCGGGTGTGCGATATCACATTGTGCGCGGTTCGTTGGATACAACTGGCGTAGCCAAGCGTAAGCAGAGCCGCTCCAAGTACGGCGCGAAGCGTCCGAAGTAACCAGTAAGGAAAAGAAATTATGCGACGTGGATCCCCTGAACAGCGCATCGTCCCACCCGACCTGCGCTACAACAATGTCAACCTGCAGACGATGATCCTTCATATTATGTCGCGAGGCAAGAAGAGCCTTGCGACACGTCTCGTCTATCAGACCCTCGACCTGATCCAGAAAAAGACCCAGAAGAACCCTATCGAGGTCTTCGATGCCGCCCTGAAGAATGTTGGCCCGGCCATGGAAGTTCGTCCGCGGCGCGTGGGCGGCGCCACCTATCAGGTCCCGATGGAAGTTGCGTCCGACCGCCGCACCACCCTGGCGCTGCGCTGGATCCTGGGTTCGGCGCGCGAACGCTCCGGTAAATCCTTCCCCGAAAAACTGGCGGGTGAGTTGATCGACGCGGCCAATGAGACGGGCAATGCGATCCGCAAACGCGATGAAACCCACAAAATGGCGGAGGCCAACCGCGCCTTTTCCCATTACCGGGTTTAGTTTTTAGAGTTTCTTGGAAGACACAGGCAGTTTGTATCATGGCACGCGAGCATCCGCTGGAACGATATAGAAATATTGGCATTATCGCGCACATTGACGCTGGTAAAACAACCACGACGGAACGTATCCTTTTCTACACCGGCAAGACCCACCGCATTGGCTCGGTGGATGACGGCACGACCGTCACCGACTGGATGGAACAGGAACGCGAGCGCGGCATCACCATCGTCTCTGCGGCTGTTTCCGCGGAGTGGAAGGGCTATCAGGTCAACCTGATTGATACGCCCGGACACATTGACTTCACCGCCGAGGTGCAGCGTTCCTTGCGCGTGCTGGATGGCGGCGTCGTTTTGTTCGACGCGGTGCAGGGCGTGGAACCGCAGTCGGAGACAGTCTGGCGCCAGGCGGACCGCTATGCCGTGCCGCGCATTTGCTTTGTCAACAAGATGGACCGCGTCGGCGCTTCTTATGAACGCACCATCCAGACCATCAAGGACCGCCTCGGCGCAGATGCGATCCCGATGCAAGTGCCGATCGGTTTTGAGTCCACCTTCCGCGGTGTGATTGACTTGCTTACCATGCAGGCCATGGTTTGGGAAGACGAAATGGGCCGCGAGGTTACAGTGGCCGACATTCCCGAAGATATGAAGGCGCAGGCCGAAGAAGCCCGCCATCATATGGTTGAAAAGATTGCCGAGTTGGATGATGCGCTCACCGTCAAGTATCTTGAGGGCGGTGAGATTAGCGCGCAGGAATTGAAGGATGCCTTGCGCAAGGCGGTTTTAACAAATCGCGCAACGCCCGCTTTCTGCGGGTCAGCCATGCGTAATAAGGGTATTCAGGTTCTGCTGGACGCGGTGATTGATTACCTTCCGTCCCCCGCAGATATTCCCCCCGTCAGCGGCGCCGATCCCGATCATGCGGAAGAGGTGATCGAACTGCCGGCGGAAGATAACGCTCCCTTGAGCGCCCTGGTCTTTAAGATCGTGACCGATCCCTACGTGGGACGACTGGCTTATTTCCGCGTCTATTCCGGGACCTTGAGCCAGGGCTCGATGGTGACGAATTCGACGAAGGACAAGCGCGAGCGCGTTGGACGCCTGATCCGCATGTACGCGGACCGGCGCGAGGACATCACCGAGGTGCGCTCGGGCGATATCGCCGCGGCGCTTGGTTTCAAGGAAACCTTCACGGGCGACACGCTCTGCGAAAATAAGAAGGTTTTGCTTGAGAACATTACCTTCCCCGAGCCCGTCATTTCGGTCGCGATCGAGCCGAAGTCCAGTTCGGACCAGGAGAAGATGGGCGAGGCGCTGAAGAAACTCTCGGAAGAAGATCCCACCTTCCGCGTCCGCAGTGACGAAACGACCGGGCAGACGATCATCGCCGGGATGGGCGAGCTCCACCTCGACGTCCTGGTGGACCGAATGCTTCGGGAGTTCCGCGTCCAGGCAAATATCGGCAACCCGCGTGTGGCTTATCGCGAGTCGATCACGCGCAAGGTCGCGAAGGCTGAGATGAAATATGCGAAACAGTCCGGAGGCCGGGGCCAATACGGTCACGTTATCTTTTCGATGGAGCCGGGCGAACGAGGCAGTGGTATCGTCTTTGAAAATAAGATTGTTGGCGGCGCGATTCCGCGCGAGTACATCCCCGCGATCGAGAAAGGCGTGAAGGAAACCGCCGAAAGCGGCGTCATCGCGGGCTATCCCGTGGTGGATTTGAAGATTTCCCTTATTGACGGTTCTTTCCACGAAGTGGACTCGAACGAAATGGCCTTCAAAACGGCCTCTTCAATGGCCTTCAAGGATGGCATTCACAAGGGCGGCCCCGTTTTGCTGGAACCGATCATGAAAGTGGAAGTGGTCATCCCTGAAGAATATCTTGGCGATGTGATCGGCCAGTTGAACAGCCGCCGCGGGATGATCCAGGGCATGGAAATTCGTCCCGGCAACGCGCAGGCCGTGAAGTCTATGGTGCCGTTGGGCGAAATGTTCGGGTATGCGACCGTCCTGCGCTCGGGATCGCAGGGGCGCGGCGTTTTTTCGATGGAATTTGATCATTATGCCCCGGTCTCTGAGGCCGTGGCGAAAGAAATCATAAAATAACAACGGTCTGTTTTCTTTTGCAAAAGGAGAGTCATCATGGCGAAGCAGAAATATGAGCGGAACAAACCGCACCTGAACGTGGGGACAATGGGACACATAGACCACGGGAAGACGACGCTGACGGCGGCGATCACGAAAGTGAGCCAGATGCTGGGGAAGGCGGAATACCGCGCCTACGACAGCATTGACAATGCGCCGGAGGAAAAAGCGCGCGGCATCACGATCAACATAGCGCACGTGGAGTATGAGACGGACAAACGTCACTACGCGCACGTGGACATGCCGGGACACCGTGACTACATCAAGAACATGATCACGGGAGCGGCGCAGGTGGACGGGGCGATCCTGGTGGTGGCGGCGCCGGACGGTCCGATGCCGCAGACGCGCGAACACGTTCTCTTGGCGCGCCAGGTGGAAGTGCCGAGCATCGTGGTGTTCCTGAACAAGATTGACATGATGGACGACCCGGAACTGTTGGAGCTGGTGGAGCTGGAACTGCGGGAACTGCTGACCAGCTACGGCTTCCCGGGCGACACGACGCCGATCGTGCGCGGCAGCGCCAAGTTGGCGCTGGACAGCGCCAGCACGGACCCGAATGCGCCGGAGTACGCCTGCATCCGGGAAATCCTGCGGGTGGTGGACGAGTACATTCCCGAACCGAAGCGCGACACGGACAAGCCGTTCATGATGGCGGCGGAAGACGTGTTCTCGATCAAGGGACGCGGGACGGTGGTGACCGGGCGCGTGGATCGCGGGCGGGTGAAGATCGGGGATCCGATCGAGATCGTGGGACTGCGCGAGACGCGCGCGACGGTCTGCACGGGGGTGGAAATGTTCCACAAATCGCTGGACGAGGGCATCGCCGGGGACAACCTGGGATTGCTGTTGCGCGGCATCGAACGCGAAGATGTGGAGCGCGGGCAGGTGCTGGCGAAACCGGGGAGCATCACGCCGCACCGGAAATTCCTGGCGGAAGTGTACGTGTTGAAGAAGGAAGAGGGAGGGCGGCACAAGGCGTTCTTCAGCGGGTATCGGCCGCAGTTCTACATCCGCACGATGGATGTGACCGGGGACATCACCCTGCCGGAAGGCGTGGAGATGGTGATGCCGGGAGACAACGTGAACCTGACGGTGGAATTGATCGTGCCGGTGGCGTTGGAAACGGGATCGAAATTCGCCATTCGCGAAGGCGGCTTGACCGTCGGCGCGGGTGTCATCACCAAGATCATCGAATAGGCCAGCAATGACGAAACAGAAGATCCGCATCCGCCTTAAGGCTTATGACCATCGTGTCCTCGACCAGTCCGCGAAACGGATCGTCGAAACGGCCGAACGATCCGGCGCTCATGTTGTTGGCCCCGTACCCTTGCCAACCAAGCTGGAACGCTTTACAATACGGCGCTCCGCATTCATTGACAAGGACTCGCACGAGCACTTCGAGATCCGCACGCACAACCGCCTGATAGATGTGTTGGAGCCGGACTCGAAAACCATTGATATGCTCATGCGCCTTAACCTTCCGGCGGGCGTGGATATCGAGATCAAGATTTAGTTGGATAGTTGGATAGTTGGATAGTTACGTAGTTATGTAGTTATGCAGTTACGTAGTCAAACGGTTAGGCGTAAGGAACTGCTGAACTACCAAACCACCAAACCACCAAACTACCAAACTACCAAACTACCAAACTACGAAACTAACAGAACTAACACAGCGCAAGAACTGTCCCGCGCGTGGACGCCAACAACCCCCAGGCGTCGCGCCCGGACAATTGACTGTGCTGTCTCCGAGAT
>Ga0210044_10004226_pt1 | contig 20094 bp, 12 predicted proteins | sample CryGey13umfilter_2_FD_183959 | JGI IMG/M metagenome (GOLD analysis project Ga0210044, IMG submission 183959) | Groundwater microbial communities from aquifer in Utah, USA - Crystal Geyser 4/9/14 3 um filter (SPAdes) (version 2) | ecosystem: Environmental > Aquatic > Deep subsurface >... | reverse complement strand
AATTAGAACTTGAACTGCAACGCGCCAACGAAGAGCTGCAAATTACGCGCGAAGAAGCGCAGACCACCCAGGAGGAATTAAAATCAACAAACGAAGAAATGCAATCATCCAACGAAGAGCTGCAATCCACCAACGAAGAACTCTCCACATCGAAGGAAGAAATGCAGAGCCTGAACGAAGAACTGCAAACCGTAAATAATGAGCTGCAAAGCAAAATAACAGATTTTCAGGTAGCTAACAACGACCTGAGAAACCTGTTGAACAGCACCGACATTGCCACCTTGTTTCTCGACAAAGATTTAAACATCCGCCGTTTTACCGACCAGTTAACCAGTTTGTTTAAATTGAGGCAAACCGATATTGGCAGGCCTTTTACCGACTTGGTTACCGATTTGCAATATCCTGAAATAGGCGCCGATGCGCATGAAGTGTTGAAAACCCTCGTGTTTAAGGAAAAAGACTTTACAACCCACGACCAACGTTGGTTCAAGGTGCGTATAATGCCCTACCGCACCTCCGACGACCACATAGATGGCCTGGTGATAACATTTATTGACATCTCCCTTGCCAAAAAACTCGAAGCCGAACTCAATGATAAAATTGCAATACTACGTAAACATCAACTTGACAAGCCATGAAAAAAAATACTGCTATAAAACTTTTTGAATCAAGCCGGGTTAGGGTTCATTGGGATAATGACCTGGAAAAATGGTATTTTTCAGTTATCGATATAATTGGAATTTTAACAGGCAGTAGCAATCCGCGCAGATATTGGAGCGATTTAAAGATTAAGCTAAACGCAGAGGGAAGTCAACTGTACGAAAAAATCGTACAGTTAAAAATGAAAGCATTTGACGGTAAATTGAGAGAAACTGATGCCGCCGACACAGAACAGATATTTCGTCTCATTCAATCGATACCTTCTCCTAAAGCTGAACCTTTTAAAATATGGTTAGCCAAAGTAGGATATGAGCGACTTCAAGAAAATGAAGACCCTGAAATTACTTTCGATAGGGCAATGGAAACCTATTTGAAAATGGGTTATTCTTCAAATTGGTTTAATCAGCGCCTGAAAAGCATTGAAGTACGAAAAGAATTGACTGATGAATGGGAGAAAAGAGGCGTGAAAAAAGGACAGGAATTTGCTTTTTTAACGGATGAAATTACGCAGGCATGGGCTGGCTTGACTACAAAACAATATAAAAACCTCAAAGATTTGAAAAAGGAAAACCTGAGGGATAATATGACTAATTTAGAATTAGTACTGAATATGCTTGCAGAAACATCAACAACCGAATTATCGAAAAAAGCTAAACCAAAAACACTTAATGAAAATAAAATAACATGAAAAAAAATACCAACATTTTAACCAATTCTTCAATACTTCGCCAAAAGGCGGAAGAACGGTTAAAAAAGCAGCAATTAAAAGCAAGTTTGCTTACCGATGAAACGGATATGCGTAAACTACTTCAAGAATTGCGGGTACACCAGATTGAACTGGAAATGCAAAACGAAGAACTTGTAATAGCAAAGGAAAAAATAGAAGAACTTGCAAAGGAAAAATACAAGGAACTGTACGATTTTGCCCCTTCCGGGTATGTTTCGCTCACAAAAGACGGTAAAATTACAGAACTGAATTTTGCTGCCGCGAAAATGCTGGGAACAGAACGTTCGCGCTTAATAAATAAGCGGTTTGATTTTTTAGTTTCGGTAAATACACAACCCACTTTTAACCTGTTTTTTGATAAAGTTTTTTCCGGCAAAACAAAGCAAGCCTGCGAAGTAACTTTAGCCGCCTTAGGCAATGGCAAAAAGGCGTTACAGGTAGTACCAATGTATGTAAATATTGAAGGTATTGTGGGTAAGGGCAACCAATTATGCCTATTGACTTTGGTTGACATTACAAAAAGAAAACTCGCTGAGATTGAGTTAATAGCCGCCAGGAAACATGCCGAAGAATCCGACCGCCTTAAATCAGCCTTTCTGGCCAATATGAGCCACGAAATACGAACACCCATGAACGGCATACTGGGATTTGCAGGGCTGCTTGAAGAACCGGGCCTTACCGGTGAAACGCAGCAGGAATATATCCGAATTATTGAGAAAAGCGGCGCGCGTATGCTCAACATCATCAACGATATTGTCGACGTATCGAAAATTGAAGCCGGGCTGATGAAAGTTGACATAAAAGACACGAATATCAACGAGCAAATCGAATACATCTATACCTTCTTTAAACCCGAAGTGGAAGCCAAAGGGATGAATATCTCTTTCAAAAACAGCTTGCCAAATAAAAATGCTATCCTTAAAACCGATCGCGAAAAAGTCTATGCCATACTTACCAACCTGGTTAAAAATGCCATTAAATACAGCAAAGAAGGTGCTATTGAATTGGGGTACGAGCATGTTGCAGAGACAGGGCATGATGTAGAGACAAGGCATGCCTTGTCTCTGCCGCGCCAAACGTATTTGCAATTTTACGTGAAAGATACCGGGATAGGAATCCCAAAAGACAGGCAGGAAGCCATATTTGAGCGTTTTATCCAGGCCGGCATTAGCGATAGTATGGCAAGTCAGGGTGCAGGCCTTGGATTGGCCATTACCAAAGCTTACGTGGAAATGCTGGGCGGTAAAAATTGGGTGGAAAGTGAAGAAGGAATTGGCTCAACTTTCTTTTTTACCCTGCCATACAATGCCGGACTGGTGAAAGAAACTGTTGCCGGGCAACTTACAACTTCAGATAATCCGGTGCCTGTTAGAAAATTAAAAATACTGATTGCCGAAAATGAAGAAATATCGGAAATGCTGATTTCAATCATTGTCAATGGGTTCAGCAATGAAATTTTAAAAGCGAAAACCGGCATAGAAGCTGTTGAAGCATGCAAAAAGAATCCCGATACCGATTTGGTTTTAATGGATATCAGAATGCCCGTAATGGACGGTCACGAAGCCACCCGCCGCATAAGGGAATTTAACAAAGAGGTTATCATCATTGCCCAAACCGCTTATGGTTTATCCGGCGACAGGGAAAAAGCAATTGAAGCGGGCTGTAACGATTATATTGCAAAACCAATTAGTAAAGCGGGATTACAGTCTTTAATTCAAAAGTATTTCAGGAAATAAAACAACATAAACAATGAAAAAGCAAACCAACAAATTACCTGGAGCCGAGTTGCTTCGCCAAAAGGCAGAGGAACGATTAAAAAAGCAGCAATCAAATGCAAGTTTGCTTACCGATGAAACGGATATACTTAAACTATTTCACGAATTGCAGGTACACCAGATTGAACTGGAAATGCAAAACGAAGAACTTGTAATAGCAAAGGAAAAAATAGAAGAACTTGCAAAGGAAAAATACAAGGAACTGTACGATTTTGCCCCTTCCGGGTATGTTTCGCTCACAAAAGACGGTAAAATTACAGAACTGAATTTTGCTGCCGCGAAAATGCTGGGAACAGAACGTTCGCGCTTAATAAATAAGCGGTTTGATTTTTTAGTTTCGGTAAATACACAACCCACTTTTAACCTCTTCTTTCAAAATATTTTTAGCGGCAAAACAAAACAAACCTGCGAAGTAACAATGGCCACCGAAGGCAACCGCACAGCGGCCGGACAGGTATTGCCACTGTATGTGGGCATTGTAGGCATTGTAAATAATAATGATGAAATGTGCGATTTGACTTTGGTTGACATTACCGAAACTAAACTTGCTGAAAATAAAATTAAGGAAGCAAAATTAGAAGCAGAGCAGGCAAACCTTGCCAAAAGCGAATTCCTGTCGCGCATGAGCCACGAGCTCCGAACGCCCATGAACTCAATCCTCGGTTTTGCCCAATTAATGGATATGGGCGAGCTCGCCCCGGCACACAAAAAAGCGGTTGCCCAAATATTGAAAAGCGGCAAACATTTGCTCGGCCTGATTAATGAAGTGCTTGATCTTTCAAAAATTGAAACCGGAAAACTTTCTATCTCCCTCGAATCGGTTTCAATATGCAATCTAATTTCCGAAACACTGGATATTGTTAACCCGCTTGCAAACGACCGAAACGTTTCTTTGGAACTGATTAATCTTCCCAATGAAGAACTGATTGTTAGAGCTGATAATCAAAAACTAAAACAGGTTTTGCTGAACCTGATAAATAATGCGGTAAAATATAATCGCGACGGGGGAAGTGTGAAGGTGATGTGTAGTAAGGAGAAGGGAGTAGGGAGTAAGGAGAATGGAGTAGGGAGTAAGGAGAATGGAGTAGGGAGTAAGGAGTATGGAGTAAGGATTAGTGTGGTTGATACGGGAAATGGAATTGCGCCGGAAGAGTTACATAAGCTTTTTAACCCGTTCCAAAGAATCGGCGCTGAAATTTCGGAGATTGAAGGCACCGGGCTTGGATTGGCTGTTGCTAAAAAGCTTATAGAAGCTATGCATGGTAAAATCGGCGTAGAAAGTAAAGTAGGTGTTGGCAGCACTTTCTGGATTGAACTGCCCCAGGCTGAAGGTAAAACAGAAAGGCAAGGCCGCGTAAATGATTTATCGGCACCGGAAAAGGAAAAAACTGTTGTAACCGGAACGATTTTATACATCGAGGATAATCTTTCAAACATACATTTGGTGGCACAGATCCTTCAGGAACACAGGTCGGGATTAAAATTGATTAGCGAAATGTATGGCAGGAATGCTGTTAAGCTGGCCACGGATTATAAACCGGCCCTTATCCTGCTCGATCTCGATTTGCCCGATATCCACGGCAGCGCAGTGCTGAAACGGTTAAAGGAAAACAAACTGGCGAAATCAATCCCGGTGGTGGTTTTAAGCGCCGATGCAATGGGCCATCAAATGGAGAGGCTAATAAAAGCCGGCGCTAATGGGTACATTACCAAACCATTGGATGTGGTTGAGTTTTTGAAGGTAATAGACGGGTATTTTGGTAAGAAGTAGGGAGTAGGGAGTTTGTGAGTAAGGAGTAGGGAGTAAAGAGTATGGAGTAAGGAGTAGGGAGTAAAGAGTATTGAGAAATGAGTATGGAGAAAAGAGTTTACAGAGGTTTTAGGGATTTGAAGGTTTATCAACTTTCGTTTCAGTTGGCTTTGGAAGTTTTTGAAATTTCAAAAACATTTCCGAAAGAAGAAAAATATGATGAAGTAGGTAGAATGTTAAACAGTATTATTAATCAACCTGAAAAGTTTTGTATATGAAAACTCCCTTCTCCCTTCTCCCTTCTCCCTTCTCTTTACTTATTAAAACAAGGTAAATATGAACACAACAGTAAACATATTGATTGTAGATGATAACACCGCAAAGTTAGAATACCTGTCCGCAATGATAGAGGATGATTTTCTGAACATTGTGAAAGTTGAAGACGGCTACGCCGCTGCTGATAAAGCCGGCGAGATTGAGTTCGCGCTTATCCTGCTCGATATTTCAATGCCGGGGTTAGACGGTTACGAAACCGCCGGACTGATTAGAACGTCATCTAAAAATTTTAATACTCCAATCATTTTTGTAACGGATACTTACAAGGCCGATGAAAACAGGTTTAAAGGTTACGCGAGCGGCGCTGTTGATTATCTCACAACGCCGCTGGTACCTCAAATTGTAAAATCGAAAGTTGACATTTTTGTCGAACTGTTCAGAAAAACAAAAAAGTTGGAACAGGTAATAACCAATAACGAAAAATTCTATTCCATAATGGCGCACGATCTCCGTTCGCCTTTTAATCCCTTGCTTGGTTTTTCACAAATCCTGATGGAAGAGGCTGATACGATGAAGCCCGAAGAGGTTAAAGAACTTAGCGCAGAAATTAACCAGGTGGCAAACAAACTGTTTCAACTATTGACCGATCTTCTTGAACTTACCCGCCTGAGATCGGAAGATTATATTTACACCCCGGCGAATATAAATTTGAAAAATGTTGTTGAGAATGTTTTCGGCCTTGTTAACAGCAATGCTTTGTCGAAAAAAATTATCCTTACCGATAAAACCGAAGACAGCCACTTGATCGCCGACAGGATTATGCTGCAAACCATCATTCATAATTTGGTTTCAAATGCAATTAAATTTACACCCGTGGAAGGGACAATTTCAGTCGGTTCTAAAGTTGTGGGTGAAAATATAGAAATTACGGTAGCCGATAACGGGGTTGGGATTAAACCGGAAAATCTGGAAAAGATTTTTACGAAAGAAATAAAGTTTACCACCACCGGAACTAATAACGAAGTCGGCACCGGTTTGGGTTTATCTATTTGCAATGAATTGGTTAAAAAACAAAATGGTACAATAAAAGTGGAAAGTGAAGTTGACAACCTGCCTGCCGGTTTATCTGCCGATAGGCATGGCAAGGCAGGAGGAACTACGTTTACTGTCATACTGCCTAAGTTTGTGAGTAGGGAGAAATGAGTAGGGAGAAAGGAGAAATGAGTAGGGAGAAAGGAGTCGGCTGTCATTTCGAAGGAGGTACGACTGAGAAATCTGTAACATACAGCGCACAAAGTAACAGATTCCTCACTGCGTTCGGAATGACAAGAGTAAGGAGTAAAGAGTATGGAGTAGGGAGTAAAGAGTAGGGAGTAGGGAGTAGGGAGTAATAAAAAATAAAACTATCCATGACAAAGAACTTTGACGCACACAACTTGTCCCGGTTAACCGGGAGGAGAATGATTATTTTTAATTTTTCCTTTGTGCCTTTGCGTGAAAAAAATAAAACGATGGACAAAAATATTTTAGAAAAACTGAAAAACATTATGGAGAAAAATATGAAAAAGAAAATAGTATTCATCTCAACCGGCGTTGTACTTCTGCTTGTTGCCGCTTCCATAAAATTTATTATTGCGCCGCAGTTAACAATGCGAATTCCAAGCGGGTGGAGCTGGCAGTCGAAAATGGTTGGTATTCAAGCTTGGGCAGACCCCGAAACCGGTAAATTTCCTGCTAAGGATGAACTTTCGCTTTATGAAAGGAAAATATTTATTAAAGATGAAACCGGTAGTCCCGACAGTGTAATCTTAGAAGATCAATACACTATCAGAGACTCAAAGAGCAATAAAATAGTATGGCAATACATTTATACGGCTGTTGTTGATCCTAAAACCGGGAAGCATCTAAAAAAAGAATTCGAAAACGATTATTACATTTTTCCTCAAAATGTTGGAAAAAAAACTTACAGCATCCGTCATAATTACATAAAAGGCATACCCGTTAGTTTTGTTGAAGAGTTAGAGATGGAAGGACTAAATGTATTTCTTTTCAGTTATACAGGCAGGGGCGAATACACAGAATCATATATAGGCACAGAAGAGTTTCCGGGTGTTAAGGTTCTTTCGGGGCAGGAAATTAAATGCGCTGACGATCAATTTAAATTAAGATTTTGGGTGGAACCTATAACCGGCGCAATAATCAAAATTGATGAAAGCTGTTACTCGGGAGACTATATTTATGATATTGCAAGCGGCAAACAATTAACTGCTGTTGACCGATGGGGCGGTTATACGGAAGGAGACGATAATCTTAAACGTATTGAAGAAATTAGCGCTAAAAAATTCCGCTTTCTTTTTCTCTCACTCTACCTTCCAATAGGATTTTTTGTGATGGGATTAGTTTTTATAGTTTTCCCCTTTAGAAAGCAATTAAAAGGAGGATCAGGCAATGTTTGATTTCATTACTCGAAAAATATCCGGAAAGATTATTTCATTTCAAATTATCGGCGTAATAATAATTTTGCCGATTGCTGGATTTTTCCAATTTCAAGCGATCAAAAAAACACAATATAACGAAGTTGCTGCATCCGGTTTCCGGGTTGCACAAACTTTAAAAGAAATAGTGAGCGAGCACCCTGAATTATATACTACAGAAGATTTACAAAATGCGGTGATACGGTTTGCTGCTAAAATCCCTAATGTAAACTCCCTTTATTTAATAGACAACACAGGTAAAATAATTGCTCATTCGGACCCTAAACAATTAAATAAGAATGCAGATGAACCGGTATTTCTTTCTTTTCTTAAATCTTCAGGGGAAAAATCTCATATTGATTTGGGTGATGGAAAAAATACCATGGATATTCATTTTTCTGTAGAAGGCCTGTATGATGAAAGATTAAAAACCAATATAATAGGCGCGGGCACAGTTGAAATTGATTTGCATAATACCGATATGAAAATTAAGAGTTCACTAATTAAGACCTTAGTTATTTTGTTATTCCTGATTTCCTTTTTTGTTTTTTTACAAGCAAGAATTGTAATACACCCATTTACAGAACGGATAAAATATTTAACAATAATCGCATCAAAATTTGGAAAGGGTAATTATGAAGTTAGGGCAGTTAGCAATAGCAAAGATGAAACAACTGTTTTAGGTAACGCTTTTAACGAGATGGCTGAAAAAAGAATTGAATACGAAAAACATATTACAACACTTAACGAACGCTTCCAATTAATTGCCACAGCCACAAACGATACCATTTACGACTGGGATTTAATTACAAACATTGTCTGGTGGGGCGCTGGAATTACATCCATGTTCGGTTATCCTCCTGAAATGGTTGAGGGCACGCTTGATTGGTTTTTGGAAAAAGTCCATCCCGATAACCGCGAAACCGTTGGCAATAGTCTTGACAATGCCATCGGCACCGATCTAAAAAATTGGGAAAGTGAGTACAAATTCCGGCATAACGACGGAAGGTACTTAGATGTTCTGGACCGTGCATTTCTTTTATACGATGAAGGTGGGAATCCAATCCGGTTTGTTGGTTCCATGCTGGATATAACCGAAAGGAAGCTTGCAGAAAAAGAAATTTTTACGGCAAAAGAGCAATACCGGCTCCTGGTTGATAATGCCCCTGATATTATTTTTACGATAGTGCCCGATGCTACATTTACCTCATTAAACCCCGCCTTCGAAACGCTCCTGTCGTGGAAAGCCGATGAATGGATCGGGAAACCTTTTGCCGGCTTAATTCATCCCGGCGACCTGCCCTCTTTGATCAATCTCTTCCAACAGGCCATGCAGGGGATTACGCCCCCGCTTTTCGAAGCGCGCGTCCTTACCAAACAGGGAGATTACCTGACCGGTGAATTCTTTATTAAACTTCATTACGAAAACGGGGCAGTGGTTAATATAGTGGGCATTTGCCGCGACATTACCGAACGGAAAAAAGCAGAAGAAAAAATCATTAAAGCTCAAGAGCAACTGCGTGAATCCATCAATGCAAGTGGAATCGGTTTATGGGATTTGAATCTGCAAACTAACGAAGCATATCTTTCAGTAGAATGGAAAAAGCAGATAGGTTATGAAGATCACGAACTGCAAGGAGGTGTTGAGGTTTTTACATCTCGTCTTCACCCGGATGATGCAAAACAAATGGAAGAATCAATGAATGAATTTTTTTCGGGGAAACGCGAATTATTTGAATCTGAATACAGGATTCGGCACCGCGATGGTTCCTATCGATGGATTAATGGTCGTGCTGCAATTAAACGCGATAATACTGGAAAGCCGCTCCGTTTATATGGAACGCATTTGGATATAACCGAGCGTAAGAAAGCAGAAGAAAAAATTAACATGCTCGCTATTGCGGTTAAAAATTCCGCCGATAATATTGCAATTACAGACAAGGATTTCAAAATTATTTTTGTTAATGAAGCATTTTGTAAAACTTACGGTTATAAAACAGAAGAAATTATTGGCTCGCCAATTTCAATAATCATTTCGAAGAACGATTATCCGGAGAACAAAAAAACATTGTATCCGGCTCTCAATAAAGAAAAAATTTGGCAAGGTGAAGCTATAAATATTACCAAGGGTGGCAAAGATATACCGGTTTACATCTCACTTTCATCAATACCTGATGAAAAAGGAGAAACAACTTTGGTAGTTGGAATAACAAGAGACATTACAAAGCAAAAGGAATATGAACAGGAATTGCAACTTGCCAAAGAAGCCGCAGAGGTAGCAAACCGCGCTAAATCTGAATTTCTTTCAAATATTTCGCACGAGCTGCGCACCCCGCTTAACGGAATTATCGGCATGACCGACATTGTTGCAGGAACAGCATTGACAAAAAACCAGGAGCGGTTTATAAACAACATAAAAATTTCGGGCGAAAATCTTTTGGCGATCATTAACGACCTTCTCGATTTTTCAAAAATTGAGAGCGGTAAACTGGAATTGGCCGAAGTTGAGTTTTCGCTTCGCGATGAATTGGCTTCCATACTAAAGCCGCAAGGCCTGCATGCATTTAGCAAGGGGCTTGAATTGCTTTACAACATCGATGGGGCAATTCCCGAAACAGTAATCGGCGACAGTCAGCGACTGGAGCAAATTATTACCAACCTAATCGGCAATGCAATAAAATTCACCGAACATGGAAGCGTTATGCTTAGCGCTAAAGAAGAAAGCCGCGACGGGGAAAAAATCAGCCTTCACTTTACTGTTGCCGACACCGGCATTGGGATACCAAAAGAAAAACAGAAGTTAATATTTGACTCTTTTACTCAAGCCGATAATTCAGTACAGCGGCAATTCGGCGGCACAGGTTTAGGGCTTGCAATTTCGGCATCGCTCGTTAATCTTTTTGGCGGGCGTATATGGGTCGAAAGCGATCCCGATGGACTATCGGGAGGCAACCTGCCTGCCGGTTTATCTGCCGATAGGCATGGCAAGGCAGGAGGCGCTGCTTTTCATTTTGTTGTTCCTTTTAAGTTAGCGGAAAATACGTCCCCAATTTTATACAAGGCCGATGCTTTGGACGGTGTGCCGGTTTTGGTGGTTGATGATAACCCGTTAACAGCCGAATTGCTGAAGGAAATATTTGCCGGCTGGGGGATGAAACCTAAAATTGTACTGAACGGCGAAGATGCCCTTGTTGAATTGAGGACAAAATTTGCAAATAATAATCCATACCAAATTCTCTTCCTCGATATCCGCCTTCCGGGAATGGATGGTTTTGCCGTTGCCGAAACCCTTAAAAATGAAAATGATAGCGGCTTAAAAAACCTGCCCATCATTATCATTTCCATGTCGCACAGCCCTTCTGATTTCGACAGGGCAATTCAATTGGGAGTGGAAGCGTTCCTGACAAAACCCTTCAGCCACTCCGAACTTTTTAATACGGTTCAGGAGGTGTTGTTCAAAAAAGGGGGAACAGTGGATAAATTGTTCAACGCAGCAGATGCGCCGGCAAAGCATTCGCAGACAGTGGACGAATTCGTGACTCGTCCGTTAAAAATACTTGCCGCTGACGATAACGATCTCAATCATGAAATTATATTCGAATATCTTAACGGGAAAAACCATAACATAACCATTGCTAAAAATGGGGAAGAAGCGGTTAACTGTTACGACGGAAATAATTTCGACTTAATACTGATGGATTTGCACATGCCTGTTATGGACGGCTTTACGGCAACGCGGGCAATCAGGGCGAAAGAAGAAGGAACAAACAAGCATGTAATTATTATTGCCCTTACAGCAAGCGCAATGAAAAGTGAAATTGAAAAATGCCATGCAGCCGGAATGGATGGGCACTTATCAAAGCCAATCAGGCCCAGGGAATTGTTCAGGGTAATCCATTCGTTCTTTTCCGGTGATCCTGTCCCGGTTAAAGCGAATAATCCGGATATGGATTTAACGGTCAACAAGCAATTTGCCTTGGAACAACTTAACGGCGATTCAAAAATGCTGATTAGGCTTGCCGAGATTTTTATAGATAAAAGCCCGATGATTTTTAATGACTTTGAGAATACATTTGCAACAGCAGACAGAGCAGAGATAATAGCTGCGGCACACAAGTTTAAGGGTTCGCTGCCGGTTTTCACCCCGCCGGATTTTATGGAATACTTTTTAAAATTTGAGCAGGAGATTCGGGAAAAAGATTTGACCCTGGCAATGGAAAAACTTAAGTTTGTAAAGAAAAGTTATTTGGCGCTGCTACGGCAGACGAAGGAAATGGTGGAAGAGGTTTTAAGTAAGGAGTAAGGAGTAGGGAGTAAGGAGTAGGGAGTAGGGAGTAGGGAGTAAGGAGTAATAATTATTTAATAATTAAAAACGGAACTAATATGATTAATTTAAATTTAAAAGGCAGTAAAATCCTTATTGTTGATGACCAGCAAGCCAATGTGGACATCCTTTTGGGATTATTGGAAGCTAAGGCTTATCCAAATGTTTATTCAACCACCGACCCGCGGGAGGTTTTAGGGTTATTTGAAAAAATTAACCCCGATATTTTGCTGTTGGATTTACTGATGCCTCATTTTACGGGCTATCAAATTATGGAAAAGCTGAAGCCGCTGATACACCGCGAAACCTATTTCCCGATATTGGTGCTTACAGCCGATGTTTCCGACAGTGCGAAGCTAAAGGCATTGGCGGGCGGAGCCAAAGACTTTCTCACCAAACCTTTCGATTTAAACGAAGTTGATTTGAGGATTTGTAACCTGCTCAAAACACGATATCTCCATTTGCAACTTCAAAACCAAAATGTAATACTCGAAGAAAAAGTGCAGGAACGTACCCTTGAACTTGAAAATACCATAAAGGCCCTTGAAATAGCAAAGGTGAAAGCCGAGGCAAGCGATCGGTTGAAAACTGCTTTTATGAATAATATTTCGCATGAAATCAGGACCCCGCTTAATGGTATCCTCGGTTTTGCACCCTTTATTATCCAACCCGATATTACCATGGAAGAAAAAGAGGAATTTTTGGAAGTACTAAATTTCAGCAGCAACCGTTTGATGAATACAGTTACCGATTATATGGATATATCCCTGATTATTTCAGACAATATGAAAGTGCACCTTCAACCAGTTAAAATAACTTCTTTGTTAACGAATATTCATGTGCAATTTCAGGAACCCTGTGCGAAAAAAAATCTGGCGTTTAAAATGCAATTACCCGGTAATGCTGATAATTTTATCCTGGATACCGATGAAGAAATACTGCGAAAAGCAGTTTCCAAACTGATAGACAATGCAGTGAAATTTACGAATGAAGGAAGCATTGTGCTGGGGCTTGAACTTATAAACAATGAAATTGAAATTTTTGTGAAAGACACGGGCAAAGGCATTGAAGAGGATGCACAAGAGCGAATTTACAACTGTTTTATGCAGGAAGACGTATCGAATACACGCGGCCACGAGGGCAGTGGGCTGGGCCTGTCGATTGCCAAAGGCATGATGCAGTTGCTTGGCGGGAAAATACGTTTGGAATCGACAAAAAATGTGGGTACTACTGTGTTTTTAACCCTTCCTTTTAACGCATCGGCATCTTTTGAAAAACCGAAGAATGCTGCAAATGCAACCAAAGCCGGGGAAAAGCCTTTTATTCTCATCGCGGAAGACGACGATTCAAATTATTTTTTTATGGAAACTATATTAAGTAAAGGCAACAAAATCTTAAGGGCATTCAATGGCCGGGAGGCAGTTGATTTATGCAAACTGCATACTGATATCAACCTCGTTTTAATGGATATTAAAATGCCGGTAATGAATGGCGGTGAAGCAACCCAAATTATCAAATCGTTCAGGAATGATTTGCCAATAATAGCCGTTACAGCTTATGCACAAAGTGGCGATGAGTATAAAATAAAGGAAGCGGGATGCGACGACTATATTGCAAAACCCTTTAACAAAGCAAAATTACTGTCTTTAATCCAAAAGTATTTTAAAAATAATTAGTATCTGGAATGAATAATAACTGAAATGGAATTAATTCATACTATTAAAAATAGGTGAGGGGGATTCCTCGCTGGTGTTCGGAATGACAAGCGATGTTGGTTGTTTGTGGGGAAAGCAGGGGCGATTCGCTCAGCGAATCGCCCCTGCTTTCCCAAATGTCACATAAAACACTGTCATTCCGAGCGTTAGCGAGGAATCCCATAATCAATTTACTCCCCTTGGGGATGGGGTAAAAAAATTGATTTTCAAGCGATTTGTAAGTTCTTATTCATGATTAACAATAGTCATTAAGTTTATTATTAGATAATATATACATTTGATATTATAAAAATCAAAATCATATGAAAAATTCAAAAAATGCCTCAGAAAACCCTTCCTCCCAATCATTAAAAAAGCTTAAAACGTTCATTACAGGATTGGACGAAATTTTAGAAGGCGGTCTTCCGGCAAACCGTACAACAATTGTTAACGGGATGGTGGGTTCAGGAAAATCTATTTTCGGACTTGAATTTATTTATCGGGGCGCGTTGAACAACGAACCGGGCATTTTTGTTGGTTTTGAGGAAAGTGCGCAGCATATTCGCGAAAATGCATTGAGCCTGGGGATGGATTATAAAATCCTGGAAAATCAAAATAAGTTGTGTATTGTTGAAGGCCAACTCCCAACTGACATTTTTTTGAGAGGCGAATTTTCATTAAAAGGATTGCTTGCCATAGTTACCGGAAAAAGCAAAGAAATGGGCGCAAAGCGTATTGTAATTGATGCGCTTGATGTCGTTCTTCGGCTTTTCGATAATCTAAAAGATGTGAGAAACGAAATGCATTTGCTCAACAACTGGTTGAACGATTCAGGGTTAACCATCGTTATGACCCTGCGGCCTTCCAAAACAATGGTTTCTCCTTTCCAGGATTTTTTCGATTCTTTAAGCGATTGCATCATTCATTTAGATAACCGCATCATCAATCAAATTGCTACACGAAGAATACAGGTTGTTAAATACAGGGGCTCCGGATTTGGAAGCAACGAATATCCTTATGTAATTACATCCGAAGGAATTCAGGTTGCGCCAATTTCAACAATTGGACTGAATCATAAACCTTTGGGCGAATATATCAGTTCAGGAAATGCTGATTTAGACCTTATGTTGGGCGGTGGTTTTAGGCGTGCATCCTGCAACTTAATAGCAGGCCTTCCGGGCGTGGGAAAAACAATATTGGCTGCCACTTATGCAACCTCCTCTTGCAAACGGGGCGAAAAAGTGCTTTATGTGGGGTTTGAGGAATCGGAACCGGCATTAATTGACAATGTAAAAAGTACCGGGATTTTGTTGGATCAATTCACAAAAAACAACACCTTGTCTTTTCTGATACGATTTCCTGAAGAAATGGGCGCCGAAGAACATTTTATTTTGTTAAAAAATAAAATCAATAAATTTAATCCGCAACACCTTATTATCGATGCAATATCATCTACCCTGCGTATGGGCGGAAAACAGGCCTCTTACGAGTACTTGATGCGGGTATTGAATTTGTCGAAAACATTGGGCATCACTACGCTATTTCTGAACCAATTAATGGGAGAAACAGGTTTTAAAGAAATTTCGGGAAGCAACATTTCATCAATGATTGACACTGTTTTATATCTTAATTATATAGAATCTTCAGGCGAAACCAACCGATTGGCGCATATCCTAAAATCGAGGGGAAGCAAACATTCTAACCAAAAACGCGAATATCGAATTACCGACAATAGCTTTCAATTTAAAGATATTTATGTGGGCGAAAACCAGGTGTTAACCGGATCGGCCCGACGAATACAGGAAGCAAAGGATGCTGCAGCATTAAAATTAATGGAATTCCAGATAGAGGAAAAAGAATTGGACCTACAGCGTTTAAAACTTACTATGGAACAATATTTTGTTGACCAAAAGCTCAGGGCCGAACTAAGAGGCAATGTTGCCAAAAAAAAGGCTGTTAGGGTTGAAATTAAGAAAAGTTCGAAAAATAACTTAAAGGGAAAATAGGTTATGGAAAAGCTTAATAAAAATGAAACGGCCTATAATTTAACACTGTTTGTTGCCGGCAATGAACCCAATTCTGCACTTGCCAAAAGTATTGTGAAAGAGGTTTGTGATAGCTACCTGACGGACAATTTCAATTTGAAAATTGTGGACGTGATCGAAAAATTTAATGAAGCCATCAAAAATAAAATTATGGTGGTGCCAACCTTACAGGTGCAATCAACAAAAATGAACATAAAAGTTGTAGGTTCTTTAGACAATGTTGCATCGCTGGTTAAAGTACTTGGTTTAAAGTCTAAAACTTAGGTTATGAAAAGAGATAAACCTAGCTACGAAGAATTGCAGGAACGGCTTTTGGAAGCCGAATCCGTTTTGGAATCAATCCGAAAAGGAAAGGTTGATTTGCTGCTTGGGGAAACACAACCTTTGGTCATTCAATTAAAATCGGTCACCGAAGAAAAAGATAAATTGCTTAAAGAAAACTTGTTGCTGGCCAATGAATGGATTGCTACCTTTGAAGCTATTGAAAGTCTTATTTGGGTAATAGACAAGCAAAATAAAATTCTAAAAAACAACAAAAACAGCCTTGAAGGTTTTGGATTTGACACAGAAAATCCGGTGGGCAAAAATTATTTTGACATTGTGCAATTCTCCGATGCACAAAGTTTAGACTCCCCTTTGTTTAGAGCGCAAATTAGCCTGAAACGTGAGCGTGAAGAAGTAAAAATCGGTGATCAATGGTTTGAGTTTATTGTTGACCCAATCATTTATAACGGGTACCGGGGCGCAGTGCATCTTATCAACAATATTACCCCACAAAAACAAAGTGAACAAAATATCAAAGAAAATGAGGATCGATTGCAGAAATTCTTTATTCAATCAGCAGACGGCTTCTTTTTTATGGCGCTTGATGAGCCGATTGAATGGAACGATACAGTTGACAAAGAAAAAGTGCTCGACTATGTTTTTGAACATCATCGGGTCACTAAAGTAAACAGCGCGATGCTTCAACTGTTTGGCACTACTGAAGCGCAGTTTATAGAATTGAAGCCCGATGATTTTTTTAGGCACGATATAAAACACGGACGTCAGCTTTGGAGAGATTTTTTTGACAATGGCCAACTTCATATGGATACCAAAGAAAAGAAAGATGATGGGTCTGATTTGATAATAAATGGCGATTATATTTGTTTGTACGATTCGAAGGGAAGGATTACCGGGCATTTTGGCATACAAAGAGATGTTACGGAAATAAGGCGCAAAGAAGAAATCTATCTAAAAAGCAATGTCGAACTGGAAGAATATTTTGAAAACGATATTTCTGCCGATTACGTAGTTTCGGAGGAAGGTGAAATTTTCAGCTGCAATAAAACCTTTTTGAAATTATTTGGCTTTGAAAATAAATCTCATACCGAGAGATTTAACATCTCCCAATTGTATAAAAACCCAAACGACAGAAAAGAGCTGCTCCAAAAAGTGAAAGAATTTGGAAGGGCTGAAAATTTTGAATTGGTTTTAGTGACATTAGAGGGCAAAGAGGTGAATGTGATTATGAATGCCATTGGTTTTTTTGATAACACGGGTAAGCTTATTAAAACTAGAGGATATGTTGTTGACATAACCGCCAGAAAAAAAATGGAAGAGGATTTAAGAAAGAGTGAAGGTAAATTTAAGGAGATGGCAAATCTGCTTCCGCAGATTATTTTTGAAGCAGATAAGGATGGTGTATTAACTTATGTAAATGATAAGGCCTATAAATTATTTGGTTTTTCAAAAAAAGAATTCAATCAAAAAATGAATATGCTGCAACTGATTGATCCCAAAGACAGAGCCAGAGCGACCGCCAATATGCAACTGGTGATGGATGGGGCACCATTAAGGGCTAATGAATATAATGTAATTAAAAAAGATGGCACAAATTTTCCGGTTTTTGTATACTTAAGCCCTATAATAGATAAAGGAAAAACAATAGGTTTAAGGGGTACCATTATTGATATTACCGACCGCAAACTGGCAGAGAAAGAGCTTTTGGAAAGCGAAAAAAAATACCGCTTATTATTTGCCAATAACCCGCAGCCCATGTGGATTTACGACCTTGAGACACTGGCGTTCCTGGAAGTAAACCGGGCAGCCATAAACCATTACGGGTATTCACGGGAAGAATTTTTGTCGATGTCCTTGAAAGATATCCGGCCCGCCGAAGACATTCCTGCCCTTATGGACGATATAGAAAAAACCAGGAGCAACCTGAATTCGGCAGGCGAATGGAGGCACCTCAAAAAAAACGGGGAAATTATTGTTGTCGAAATCAACTCCCATTCGGTTATTTCAAATAACAGGAATGCCCGCCATGTTTTAATTAACGACATCACCGAACGAAAACAATCTGAAAATGAAATATTAAAACTTTCGCAGGCTCTTGAGCAAAGCCCGGTATCCATTATTATTACCGATTTAAAGGGCAACATGGAGTATGTAAATACAAAGTTGCTGGAAATTACAGCTTATGCAAAAGAAGAATTAATCGGCAAAAATCCGCGAATATTTAGTTCCGGAGATAAATCGAAAGAAGAATATCGGCAACTTTGGTCTGCAATTTTAGCGGGCAGGGAATGGTTTGGCGAGTTTCACAATAAAAAGAAAAACGGTGAACTCTACTGGGAATTTGCCTCCATTTCGCCCATTGTTGATGCTGCGGGCGCAATTACCCATTTTTTGGCCGTAAAAGAAGATATTACCGAAAGGAAGGAATCGGAAAAACTGCTTCAAGATCAGACAAACCTGTTATCAAATGTATTGAAGATGCTTCCGGTTGGTTTATGGATTATCGATAAAGAAGGAAATATCATTCACGGCAATCCGGCCGGACAAAAAATTTGGGCTGGTTCAAAATATGTAGGAATTGAGCAATACGGCGAGTATAAAGGCTGGTGGCTCGATACCCATGAATTAATAAAACCCGGAGAGTGGGCTGCTGCAAGGGCAATAACGAATAAAGAAGTTTCGCTCAACGAGGAAATTGAAATAGAGTGCTTTGATGGCACGCATAAGATAATTTTAAACTCTGCTGTTCCTATTATTGGTGCTGATGGTAATTTAGATGCGGCAATAGTATTAAACGAAGATATTACCCAACGCAAAATAAATGAGGAAGAATTAATTAAAGCAAAAGACAAAGCGGAAGAATCGGACCGCCTGAAATCGGCCTTCCTGGCCAATATGAGCCACGAAATACGAACACCCATGAACGGCATACTCGGGTTTACCGAACTTCTGTTAAACCCGGATTTAAACAGTGAAGAAAAAGAAAGCTATATTAACATCGTCCATAAAAGCGGGCAGCGCATGTTAAGCACGGTGACAGATATTGTTGAAATCTCGAAAATTGAAGCCGGCTTAGTTAAAATCAGTAATAAAGAAATCGATGTAAATGAAACGGTAAATGAATTGGTGCGGTTTTTCCGGCCCGAAGCGGAGAAGAAAGGGCTGGAACTAAGCATAGAAATGTTGTTGCCCGATGCGAAAAAACATCTGCTGGCCGACCAAAGTAAACTGGATTCCATTATTACCAACCTGATTAAAAATGCGATAAAATATACTGAAACAGGAACAATCAAGGTTGGTTGCCAGCTTAAAAGCACTGGTGTGGAATTTTATGTGAAGGACACAGGGATAGGCATTCCGGTCCATCGGCAGGAAGCTGTCTTTAACCGGTTTGAGCAGGCCGATATTGCCGACACGAGGGCTTTTCAAGGTTCCGGCTTAGGACTTGCAATCTCAAAATCGTACGTAGAAATGTTGGGCGGAAAAATCTGGGTGGAAAGCGAAGAAGGCTCAGGTTCTACATTTTATTTCACGTTGCCTGCCAACAGCAATTTGGAAGAAAAATTAATTTCTGATAAAGAAATATCTGTTCACAACGAAAAAACAAAACCCAACGTAAAAGGCTTGAAAATACTAATTGCCGAAGACGATGAAACATCACGACAATTTCTTTCCATTCTAATCAAGGATATTGGAAATGAAATTTTAGAGGTACAAACAGGAAGTAAAGCCCTTAAACTTTGCCGTCAGCATCCAGATATTGATTTAGTGCTAATGGACATTCAAATGCCCGGAATGAACGGCCTCGAAGCAACCCGCCGTATAAGGGAATTTAACAAAAAGGTTATCATCATTGCCCAAACCGCTTTTGGTCTGTCGGGCGACAGGGAAAAAGCAATCGAAGCCGGTTGCGACGATTATATTTCAAAACCGATTAAAAAAGATGAGTTGCTTGCATTGATTCAAAAGTATTTCAAAAAATAATTAAAAGTAAACAGACAATTAAACGGTAGAGAATAAAGCACAAGGCTTTAATCGAGAAGATGGCCGTGAGCCATAAGGCTCACGGTGCACCTCTCACACCACC
>Ga0210044_10004225_pt1 | contig 20100 bp, 15 predicted proteins | sample CryGey13umfilter_2_FD_183959 | JGI IMG/M metagenome (GOLD analysis project Ga0210044, IMG submission 183959) | Groundwater microbial communities from aquifer in Utah, USA - Crystal Geyser 4/9/14 3 um filter (SPAdes) (version 2) | ecosystem: Environmental > Aquatic > Deep subsurface >... | reverse complement strand
TATTTACTTACAAATTGTCGGCCAAAAGGGCAGATTTTCCAATGGAAAATCTGGGATAAAGAAATAAGTTTTCTTAAATCACTTCAAATCTTAACCAGCTTGCACGGGATTTTTCAGAGTACGGAGCACCTGCAGTAAAAATAACAAGTTCGCCTTGTTTAATCAGTCCAGCTTTGAGTAGCGATTTTATTGCTTCATTAATTGCAAGGTGTTCTTTGTCAATACATTCTGAAAAGTAAGGAATAACCCCCCATCTCATTGACAAATTATTCATTGTCTCAAAACTGTTTGATAGAGCAATTATTCTTGCATTTGGGCTATATTTGGATAGGTTTATTGCAGTTCTTCCTTTAAATGTAAATACAACAATTGCATCTGCATTTATGTTTCTACTTAAAGATACTATCGATCTGCCTACTGAATCAAAAACTTTTTCTTCAGTTGAAGTGGGCATTTCATATTCTTCGTCGCCTAAAGGTTTAAAATGAGTCTCAGTATTTGTAATAATAGAATTCATCATCTTAACAGTTTCTATCGGATATTTGCCAACTGATGTTTCACCACTAAGCATTACAACACTTGTCCCGTCTAAAACAGCATTTGCAACATCGGAAGCCTCCGCTCTAGTGGGGATGGGATTTTGAATCATTGATTCCAGCATTTGCGTTGCAGTAATTACAAGCTTTCCTTTAGCATTACATTTTTTAATTATCTCTTTTTGAATTAATGGAACTTCCTGTGGCGGCAGTTCAACTCCAAGATCTCCTCTGGCAATCATAATTCCATCTGCAGCATCAAGAATAGAATCAAAATTATCGCACGCTTCTTTTTTTTCTATTTTGGCAATTACCTGAATTTCTTTGTTCTTTTCTTTAAGCCAATCTTTTAATTCTATAATATCTTTTGCCTCCCGTACAAATGAAAGTGCAATATAATTCACTCTGTTCTGAATTATAAATTGCAGATTATCATAATCTTTTTGTGTAATTGAAGGAGTTGATAATTTCATACCCGGTAAATTAATCCCTTTCTTTGGTTTTAATTTTCCACCGTTTTCAATAAGGCAAGTCAATGAAGTATTATTTTTCTCAGTTATTTTTAGTCTAAGCAAACCGTCGTCAATTAAAATTATATCATTAATTTTTGCATCATAAATAAGATGTTTATAGGAAGTAGATATCTTCTCTTTTGTTCCTAAAATATCTCCCGAGACAATGGAAATATAATTACCTTTTTCTAACTCTATTTCCGGAGCTGATAATTCACCTATTCTAATTTTTGGTCCCTGAAGATCAGCTAAAACTGCGAGTGGAATATTTTCTGATACACAAGCTTTGTGAATATTAGTAAAAATTGAATTGAAATAATCTTGGTTTGCATGAGAAAAATTTAGTCTTATTCCATCACAACCTGCCTTAATAAGTTCAATTATTTTTTCAGTAGATTCAGTTGCCGGGCCAAGTGTACAAAGTATTTTTGTTTTTGCAAAAACAAGATTGCTTATAGACATTATTTTTTCTTTTTTGGTTTTAAAGTAGATTTTCTTTTATGTTTTTCAGGTCTAGTTTTAAGATGAAAACCTTTCAATTTCTTTTCAACCAAACCAAAAACAGAATTGGGTTCATAATTTCCCTGTGAACTTAATTTACCTGCCTTCACACCTGTTAATATTTCAATTCCTTCTTCAATTCTTTCAATTGCATAAATGTGAAACATATTCTTTTTAACTGCTTCAACTACTTCTTCTTTCAACATTAAATCTTTTACATTTTGTACTGGGATTATTACCCCTTGCTTTTTATTGAGTCCTCGCTGTTTACAAATATCAAAAAAACCCTCAATTTTTTCATTAACTCCACCAATAGGCTGCACATCACCTTTTTGATTTAACGATCCCGTAACAGCAAATGATTGTTTCAAAGGTAAATCTGCAAGAGTTGAAAGTAACGCGAATATTTCCGCGCAAGAAGCACTGTCGCCGTCAACTCCGCCATATGATTGTTCAAAAACAAAATTGGCATTAAATGAAAGTGGGAATTTTTGTCCGAATGTTTCTTTAAAATAACCACTTATAATCAGTACACCTTTTTTATAAGTATTACCTGCCATTCCGGCTTCACGGTCAACATTTATAATATTACCATTTCCGATTGCAACTGAAGCTGTGATTCTTGTAGGCTTGCCAAATGAATAAAAATCAGAGCCATAAACTGCAAGTCCGTTAATTTGTCCAACTCTTTCTCCATCAGTGTCAATAAGTATAACATTTTCTCTTATCATATCGGTAACTTTTGCTTCTGATAAACCATGTCTTTCTTTAGCAAGATTATAAGCTTTTTCTATGTGTGCGGCTGATACCATATTAAAGCCGTCATCATTTGCCCAGAAGTTTGCTTCTCTGGCAAGATCTGCAATGTAAGAAAACCTTGTTGTTAGTTTATTTTGTTGGCCTGCATATCTGGCGCTAAGTTCAATAAGTTTTGCAATAGCAGTTTTGTCAAATTGGTTCAGACTTTCTTCTTTAATTAATTTTTTAATTACTCTGGCATATTCAATTAATACATCGTCGGTTCTTTTAATTTCATAATCAAAGTCAGCAATAATTTTAAACATTTTTTTAAAATCATCTTCATAATTTGCTAACATTGAATAAATATGTGAAGGACCAATTAGGATAATTTTTGTGTCAATATTTATTGGCTCAGGCTGAAGAACAGAAGAAGAGAACTGAAAAGGTCTGTTGTCTTCTCTTATTTGTAAAATTCTGTAAGTGAGAATTCTTTTTAGTGTCTGCCATACATTCGGTTCTTCAAATAGGTGTATTACATTTAAAACTAAATAACCCCCATTGGCACGCAAAATTGAACCCGATTTAATTTTTGAAAAATCACTGTACCATCCTCCTCTTCCGTCACTTACTTTTTCAATCGAACCAAATAGATTTAAAAAACTTGGAGAGGTTTCTATAATTACAGGACAGCTTTGTGTTTCAGAGTTGTCTAAAATTATGTTTACTTCATAGTCTTTAAAATAATCTATAATAAAACCTTCCGAAGTCGCATCTCCCTCAGTTTTAATTCCTTTAAATGCCTGTAGATTATCTAATATATTTTCTTCTACATCTTTTAAATAGCAGGTAACTTTTTTATCTGTAAAAGTATCTCTTAGATTATCTATTACACCTTTCAGAACAATCATCGCAGTATTTTTTTCAAGCTCATTTAAATTAGCTTGAAATTTTTGACTAAGCTTTAAACTCTTTTTATAAATGGTTTGAAGTGATTGTTGGTATGTAGAATATTTCTTAACAATATTTGCTGCTTCAGTTTTTGTTATTTCTTTTTTTTGTATAAGGTCATCAAGCTGTAGTAATGAAACCGGTTTATTTTTTATTATTGGAAATATTTCCGGTCTTGGTGATTGTCCATCCTGAACCTGACCCAAAGTAAAGTTGTTACTTTTAATTTTTTCCTGAAATGGCTGCATTAGCTTTTGCTGCTGAAAAGTAAAATCAGTTACAATCTTAGCTTTTTCATTTTGGTAACTTTTACTTTCTAAAGTCTGAGGAATTTTTTTCTTTAATAATTCGATAGAGCTGCACATCTCATTTTTAAATTCTTTTGCTTTGCCTTTTGGGAAGATAAGAAGGGTTGGTCTGTCAGGATCTTTAAAATTATTCACATATACATAATCACTTAGAATGGGGCAATTTGAACTAATAGCCTCCAGCATCTTTTTTACTGTTGAAGCTTTGCCTGTGCCTGAAAGACCTGATATATAAATATTATAACCAGGGCTCCTTAAATCAACGCCAAGCTTAATAGCTTTTAACGCTCTTTCCTGTCCGAGTATCCCTTTTAATGGTTCAAGTTCATCTGTGGAAGCAAATTTAAAAATATCTGGATTACAAGACCATCTGATCTCTCCAGGTAATAATTCTTTATGTTTTTTGGCTTTAATTGTTTTCATAATTTTTTCTATTTTTTATTTATATAAATTGGATTTAGAAAGAACAATATTCTTAATAGGAAAAAAGCCATAATTAATTTACAAAATCGTAACCCTTTTTACTATTGATAATAAATATGTAAATTCTTGCATACCAAAATTTCAATATTTAAAACAGATATATTTTGATTATGATAACAATTGATGACTCAAGAAAACTATTTCCGCATATAAATGATGGAATAATATTTTTTAATAATGCTTCAACAGGCCCGCTTTGCAGACCGGTTATTGAAGCAATGGAACTTTATATAACTGAAAACAGCAGAACAGATATTGATGGATTTAAATCATTTTTAACCAAAGAAAAAAATTCCAAAAATTTAATTTCTGAAATGATAAATACCGTTCCCGAGAGAATTGCATTTGTTGATAACACTTCTAACGGTATAAATATTCTAGCGCAGGGAATAAATTGGAAAAAAGGCGACAGAATACTTCTTAACGATTTGGAATTTCCGGCAAATGTTTATCCATTTATGAATTTAGGAAAAGAAGGAGTTAAAGTTGATTTTGTAAAATCAAAAGGTGGGATTGTTACAGCTGAGGATTTAATTGAGCACATTAAACCGGAGACTAAATTAATCTCTGTAAGCCAGGTACAGTTTTTAACAGGTTATAGAATTGATATTGAAAAACTTGGTAATGAATGTAAAAAAAGAGGTATAATTTTTTCTGTAGATGCAATACAGGCAATTGGTGCAATAAATCCGGATGTTAAAAAATGCAACATTGATTTTCTTTCTTCGGGCACACAAAAATGGATGTGCGGACTTCAGGGTTTGGGATTTATATATTTGTCAGAAGAATTTCAAAAAAAATTACAACAAAAGTTTGTTGGCTGGAAGTCCGTAAAAAATGCTTGGAATATTTTGGACTATGAATTAATTTTAAGAGATGATGCATCTAAATTTCAAAACGGAACTATTTCTGAAATTGGTGTATATGCAATTAATGCAGCATTAAATTTGTTGAAAGAAATCGGGTATAAAAATATTGAAAAAAAAATATTGAACAATGCGGAATACTTAATTAAAAGACTTCAAGATATAGGTCTTACACCGTTATTGGCAAATTATGTAAATAAAAACAGATCCGGTATTGTTACTTGTAAAGTTAACAATACAGAAAAGTTACACGATGAATTATTAAACAAGAAAATTCACACAGCAGTTAGAGAAGGTCACATTCGTTTTTCACCGCATTTTTATAATAACCATGAAGATATTGATAAAGTTGTTTTTGAATTAGAAAAAGTTCTAAATTAGAGAATTGATTGAGATTATAATTATTTGCATTTTCAATAATCAATTTTTAGTAGTCTAAGAATCTTAAAGGAATTAATATGTATATAAACAGAAAATATTTTATAATAATATCATTAATAGCAGTTATATTTTTATCATCGGATTTATTTTCTCAAGAAAAGAAAAAACCTGAAGTAAGGATTAGTCCAAAAGCTGAGATTTCACAAACAATTGGTTTTACAGAAGTGAACATTTCTTACAGTAGGCCAGGAGTAAAAGGTAGAAAAATCTGGGGTGGATTAGTTCCTTACGATAAAGTTTGGAGAACCGGTGCAAATGAAGCTACAAAAATAACTTTTAGTACAGATGTAAAAGTAAATGGTAAAAAATTGAAAAAAGGAGCTTATGCTTTTTTTGCAATTCCTACAGAAAAAGAATGGACATTAATTTTTAATAATGTTGCTGAGCAGTGGGGAGCGTTTACTTATAACGAAGCAAAAGATGAACTTCGCGTAAAAGCAATTCCAGAAAAAGGAATTTTTACAGAATGGCTTTTTTATTCATTTGATAAAATGAATGTACAAAAAGCAGGCAAATCAAATTCAGTAGTTATTGGTCTTAATTGGGAAAATATTAAAGTTCCTTTTACTGTTGAAGTTGAAACAAAGGAATAAAACTTTAATTAATGTCATTGCAAGGACTAAGGACGAAGAAATCTATTATTTCTAATTTTTAATCAGATTGTTTCACTCATCCATTTATGAACATATTCATTCTAGATGACATAGCATTTTAATTCCTAATTATTTTTAACAACTCTTCTGTTTTTTCTTCCACCAATAAAATATCACCTTTACTTTCAACATTTAATCTTATTATCGGTTCTGTATTAGAAATGCGTAAATTAAAACGCCAGGCAGCGTATTCTACACTTAAACCATCGCTTCTGTCTCTTTTTCCACCTGAATATTTTTTAGCAATTTCTTCTAATTTTTCTTTTGGATTATTAATTGTAGAGTTTATTTCGCCTGAACAAGGATATTTTTCTATCATACCACCGACAAGGTCAGATAGAGTTTTGTTTTCTTCTGAAATTAATTGAAGAATAAGTAAGAACGGTATCATTCCGCTGTCAGAATAAGCATTATCTCTAAAGTAATGATGCGCAGACATTTCTCCGCCGTAAATGGCATTTACCTCTCTCATTTTTTCTTTTATTAATGCGTGCCCGCTAATTGATTGAATGGCATTTCCGTTATTATCTTTTGTTATATCCAAAGTATTCCAGGTAAGCCTCGGATCGTGAACAATATTTTCTCCCGGATTGTTTTTTAAAATTGACTTAGCAAGTAAACCTACTATATAATAACCCTCAATAAAATCTCCGTTTTCGTCAAAGAAGAAACATCGGTCATAATCTCCATCCCAGGCTACGCCAAGATCTGCATTATGTTTTTTTACGGCTTTTATTGTGTGCGATCTGCATTCCGGCAAAAGTGGATTAGGCACACCATTGGGAAAATCTGAATCCGGTTCGTTAAATATTTTAATCATTTTTATAGGGAGAATACTTTCTAATTTATTCAACGCCAAACCAGCACAACCATTACCGGCGTTTACAACAACCTTTAATGCCTTTATTTTTTTTACATCATAAAACTGATTTAAATTATGAATAAAATCTTTCATCAGGTCAAGATTTTTCACACTTCCTTTTTTAGCACTAATTTTTATAGAAATATTTTCGGTTATTAGTTTTTCAATTTCATTTAGCCCTGAATTGTACCCTACAGGAACGGAATTCTTTTTTACAAACTTCATTCCATTGTATTCTGGGGGATTGTGGCTGGCTGTTATCATTATTCCGCCATCAGCTTTGAGAAATGAAGTACCAAAATAGATCATTTCAGTTCCACAAAGGCCAATATTAATTACATCACAACTTGCATCATTTATACCATTGGTAAGACTTTCTGATAAAGATTCGGAGGATTTTCTTATATCGTGTCCTATTATTATTTTTTTTGCATTCAAATATTTTACATAATTATAACCTATTTTATAGGCTAAATCTGTATTTAATTCTTCAGGTACTTTTCCTCTTATATCGTATGCTTTAAAACCGGGAAGTTTAGCCATAATAATTCTGCCCCAAAATTCGTTAAAAATAAAAACCAATTTATAAAAAAATAATTTCTACGGATAATATAAGTAACTAAGTGCAAAATTAATTCAATAGATTTTTTAATAATTACTCTGTAAATTTACAGAGTTGAATGAATTTCAATTTTTAGGAGAATACAGAAACGAAAACTAATTCTGATAACTGGCATTTCGCAAAATGCAATAATTCCAAGTGTAAAAATATTTTTTTAGTAAATCCCAATGAAATGCCGGATGATTTGGGTTATATTTGTCCTCAATGCAATTTAAAAACTACTCATTCTCATGTAATTCAGTGTTCTAGCTGTAAAACAATTTTGAATTTTGTTAGAGCCTCTATTAACGAAGAAAAACATGTCTTCAATGTAAATAAATGTTCTCATTGTGTAGGCACTATTGAAGATGAATGGGAAATTGAACCGATTTATCAAGGGGACTCTTATATATAATTTTTCAAAGGGGAAAGATTATTCAAATCAATACTAATTTTATAATAATTATCGAAATGTGATTCAAATTTAATTTAATGAGGTTAAATAATATGATTAAATTAATGAAAATTAATTTCTCTACAATTGTTTTTGCTGTAGTTTTATTTGGTTGCTTATCAATAATTGCACAAACAAATAATACCTGGACAAACTTAGATGATGTAAAAGCAGGTAAATATGATACCGGAAAAATGTGGACATTTGAATATCCACCCTTACAATATTTTGAAAATGAATATAATTTTAATCCTACAAAAGAATGGCTTGACAATGTAAGAATGGCTGCTCTTCGTTTTGCAAATTATTGTTCTGCATCTTTTGTCTCTGCTGACGGTTTGGTTATGACCAATCACCACTGCGGTAGACAAAGTATTGTACAGGTTACTAAAGAAGGTGAAGATTTAATGAACAATGGTTTTTTTGCAAAAACTTTAGAAGATGAAAGACCTGTCCCGGGATTATATGTTGATCAATTAGTATTAATAAAAGATGTTACTTCAAAAGTTCAAGAAGCAATTGATAAAGGTAATACTTCAGAGGAAAAATCAAATCTAAAAGAAAAAATTTTTAATAATATCACCGAAAAAGAAGATAAAGAATCAGGATTAAAAACTTCTATTACTACTTTATTTAATGGTGGTAAATACTCTCTCTATGGTTATAAAAGATATACAGATGTAAGATTGGTTTTTGCACCTGAAGAAAAAATCGCCTACTTCGGCGGTGATCCTGACAATTTCACTTACCCAAGATATGATCTGGATTGTTCATTCTTTAGAGTTTATGATGAAAACGGAAAGCCATTAAAAACAGAACATTATTTTCACTGGAGTCCAAACGGTACCGTTCCTGGAGAACCGGTGTTTGTCGTCGGTAACCCTGGCAGCACTAACAGATTAAAAACTGTAGCTCAATTGGAATACTTTAGAGATATACAGTATCCAAGAACTCTTGATCTATTAAATGGCTTAATGGATGTTTACTCACAAATAATGAAAAAACACCCTGAGAGAGTAGCAAAATTACAGAACAGGTATTTCAGTTTTTCTAATTCGCAAAAAGCTTATACCGGAATGTTGGCTGGATTAAGAGACCCTATATTAATGCAAAAGAAAATTGATTTTGAAAATAATTTTAAAAAAGCAATTCTTTCAGACGCTGAGCTTAGTAAATTGTTTGGTAGTCTATGGGATAAAATAAAAAATACAAGAAAAGAGATAAGCAAAATTTCTAATGAAAATTATGGGTTAAGATTAATATCCTTAACTCAATCACAATATTTTAATGTTGCTCAAGCCTTGATAGATCTTGCGAATGAATTAAAATTACCGGAAGATAAAAGATCAGAAGAATATAAGGGCGAAGAATTAAACAAAACAATTGCAAGTATTTTCCCAAAACATTTTGATTATGAAATGAACAATATGCTTCTGCTTAATCAAATAAAAACTTGGCACAATTACCTTGGTAAAAATTATCCTCTTTACACCAAAATGACAGATGGGAAATCAGGTGTGGATGCAATGAATTATATTCTTGAACAATCATCCATTACTGATTCTGCAAAAGTTGCCGACCTAATTAATGATGGGCCTGATGATATTTTAACTTCAGATGATCCTTTCATTCATTTTATAGTCCATTCTAAATTAAAAAATGATGAACTTTCTGACAAGATCAAGAAAATTACTGATGAAGAAAATAGTTATGAAGAGTTATTGGGCAGAGCATTGTTCCATGTTTATGGAACATCAATTCCGCCTGATGCAACTTTTACTTTAAGATTAGCAGATGGTGTTGTTGATGGATTTCCATATAATGGAACACAAGCTCCACCTTATACAACTATGTATGGTGCATTTGATAGATATAATTCATTCGGCAAAAATGATCCTTGGGAATTACCAAAAAGTTGGTTGGATGCAGAACATCAATTAAAACTTGAAACACCTTTTAATTTTGTTTCAACTAATGATATTATAGGTGGAAATTCAGGAAGTCCTGTAATAAATAAAAATGCTCAAGTTGTAGGCTTAGCATTTGACGGAAACATTCAAAGTTTACCCGGCAATTTTATTTTTACAACAGAACAAAACCGTACTGTTTCTGTAGATTCGCGTGGATTGGTTGAAGCAATTGGTGCAGTTTATAAGGCAGCTAGACTAAGCGATGAATTGAAGAACGGAAAAATCACTCAATAATATTCTTAAAAAAAAACATCCTTCTCTATAAATTGTGGGGAAGGATGATAATCATTTATTTACCAATCTATTTACATTATTTTTTTGTTTTGAGTTCTGTTTATATTATAATAAATTAGAAAAAATAATAAACAAAATTCGGGGTTTGTTATGAAAAATGTACTTTATCAATATAAAGCATTTGTTACATCAGTCTATGATGGGGATACATGCACAGTTGACATTGATCTTGGTCTGCATACATGGGTAAGGGGAGAAAAAATAAGATTAATCAGAATTGATACTCCGGAAATTAGAGGAAAAACCAGAAAAAAAGGTTTGGCCTCCAGAGATTATTTAAGAGAAGTAATTTTTGATAAAGAAATAATTATTGGAACATTTAAAGATAAAAAGGGAAAATACGGAAGATACTTGGGGGAAATTTGGCTACCTCTTGATGGAGAAATTATAAATGTAAATGACCTGATGGTTGATAAAGGTTATGCAGTATATAAAGAATACTAAATTAATTAAAAATTTTGAATCCGCCTACGCTAAAGCTTCAACGGACAAGTTATGAATTAAAAATGAGTTGTTGATGGAATTAAAAAAATCAGAGATAAAATTTACTGTTGAATTAGATGAAAAAAGTCTTCCTAAAAAAATAAACTGGAATGCAAGTGATGCAGATTTTGAAAGCGATAAGGAATGTAAATCAATACAGATTTCTGTCTGGGATAAAACAGAAAAAACTACTTTGGGAATAGACCTTTGGACAAATGAAATGATGATTGATGATATGAATGTTCACTTTTATCAGATTTTCCAAAAGATGGCAGATACTTACCTGCGTTCTACTTCAAATAATGATATTTCAAAAATGATAAAAGACTTTGCTGAAGATTTTGCAAAGAAATGTAATACGCAAATTTAATATAAAAATTTGCACGCTTCCTAATTTATTGCCATGCTTCTTTAAATATTATTTCTTAGATTAAAAATTATTCATTTAACAAATGGAGATGCTTTATGAATACTAACATTAATTTATTACCCCACCTCAGCATCCAATATTAGAGGTGTCATCTTTTTAAAAGATGCCATCTCTGATTGTAGTTACTATTTGTCATAACTAATTCTATAAATCACATCTGAATAATCATCGGAAACTAACATAGATCCATCCTGCTTAATTTGAAGATCAACAGGTCTGCCCTTTACCGTATTACCCTGTAACCAGCCGGTAGCAAACGGTTCATAACTTACAGGTTTGTTATTCACTAATTTAACAACTGTTATTCTGTAGCCTATCTTTTCACTTCTGTTCCAACTTCCGTGTTCGGCAATAAATATTTGGTTTTTATATTCAACAGGGAACATATTGCCCGTGTAAAACCTCATTCCCAAAGCTGCAACATGTGGCCCAAGTTCCTGCATAGGATTTATATAATCGTTTTGATATTTCCCATCTCCAAATTCAGGATCTTGAATACCTTTACCATGGAAAAAAGGATAACCAAAACGAAGCCCTTTTATTGGTGCTCTGTTTAATTCATCAGGTGGAATATCATCGCCGAGCATATCTCTTCCATTATCTGTAAACCAAAGTACATTGGTTAAGGGATTCCAGTCAAATCCAACAGAGTTACGAATGCCGTTTGCAAAAATTTCAAAACTGCTTCCATCAATATTCATTCTTGTAATAGTTGCAAAAATTTTATCATCACTTAAACAAATATTGCATGGTGCACCAACAGGAACATAAAGTTTTCCGTCAGGGCCAAACCGAATAAATTTCCATCCGTGATGAGTAATATCAGGAAATTTATCAAACAAGATAATTGGTTTTGGAGGATTAGATAATCTATTTTCTATATCATCAAATCTTAAAATTCTGTTTACTTCTGCAACAAATAATGAGCCATTTTTAAAAGCTACACCGTTAGGCATACTTAAATTTTCTGCAATTGTATAAATTTTATCTGCATGATTATCTTTGTTTGTATCAACAATTGCATACACATTTCCTTCATTTCTTGTGCCGACAAATAATATTCCGTTTGTGCTTAATGCCATAGAACGAGCACCGGGTACTTTATCAGAATAAATGGAAATTTTGAAACCAGGAGGAAGATTTATTCCTGTATTATTATTCTGTTGTGGATTTGATGAGCAGGAAAAATAAATAAAACTAAGAAGTATTATTGTTAAATAAATCGAAGATGATCTTTCCATAAAAAAATTCTATTACCTATTTTCTACAAAGATAAGTAATAGAATATATGATTTCAAAAAAAATGAAATGACTTCTTAGATTTTTATTTGAATTTTTCTTTTAGTTTTGATGCATATCTTCTAGACATTTGGTAAGGTTGTTCTACTCCTTTCAAATAAACATGGTAAGAGTAGTTAAACCATTTTTCTACTTTTTCTATAAATTCTAAATTAACGATTGTTGATCTGTGTATTCTTGCAAAATATTTTTCAGGAAGTCTTTTTTCCCATTCTTTCATTGTTCTTAGTAAAATAATTTTTTTCTCATCTAATGAATTGATGTAAGAATAATCTTTGTTTGCAGTAATACTAAGAATAGAATCTACTTTAATAAATTTTGAAGAACCGTTTTTTGTTAAAAATAATCTGTCGTCATATGTTAGTTTAACATAATTTTTATTTTTTGCTGTTAGCATATTTTTTAATGGATTATTATCGGTCTTATCTTCATATGAGCTATTTTTTTCACTAAAAGATTTTAACATTTCTTCACTTCCTAATGCTAAATCGTCAATCAACCTATTGACTGTACGACCAAGTTTATCTTCCTCTATTGGTTTTTTTATAAAATCTAATGCATTTACTTCAAAAGCTTTTAATGCAAAATCTAAATTTGACGAGACGAATATTACTTTTAGATCAGAGGAAATATTATCTAATAACTCCATGCTAATACCGTCATTTTTCTTAACATCTAAAAAGATGCTAGTAGGATTCTTTTCTTTAATTAACTTTAGCGCAGATGATATTGTTTCAGCTTCCCCAACTACTTCAACTTGTGAATAATTGTCTAAAAGTTTTGTAAGAAATTTTCTTGATTTAGAATCATCATCCACAATTATGGTTTTACAAACTACCCTTTCTTTGGTCATTTTATGTCCATATTTAAATTTATATACCAAGTAAAATTCAACAATAATGCCAAATACTGTTTTTTTGGTTAACTAATCTGAAAGTCTATTTTTTAATTAAACGAGCTATATATTATTACCGATTAGTGGTTAAATTAGAATGGAAATAAGACAAATTGAGAGATAATATTAAATATGTATTGAAATGAGATGGCTTATTTGAGTACTTCTATATAAACCCAGATTTTCCATTGGAAAATCTGCCCTCTGGGCCGACAATTTGTAAGTAAATAAAGATCATATACTTAGTTATATAAAAATCTCGGAATTCGTTATTTGAGTAATATGTTTTTCTTACAAATTGCCATGGGTTAACCCCGCTATATAAAATGTTTTATAAAAACATTTTATATAGCGGCCTTCGGCAAAAAATTCATTTCCAATGAATTTTTTGGGATAAATTAATTTAAGGAGAGACCAAAGCCTAAGTTATATTTTGTCTTTGGGATATCGATAGGAAGTCTTCCTCTAATTGGAATTTTGCCCATTATTGCATTTACAACAGCAGTTTGTGAAACCTCAACATCGTTAAATGCACAAATAAATGTTGAAGTTTGTGGAAGGTCAGAAACTATGTATGGGTTACCAAAATCAATCAGAATAGAAGGTGTTTTTAGTCGCATAATTTTTCGTATGAATGATATATATTTTTTACTAAGCTTTTGTGATCTATCATCATTTTGTGCACGCATAAAATAAGGTAAAATTATTAGTTGTGCGTTTCTTGCATAATTATATGCACTAGAAAAATCTTTTGTACGGCTGTTATTATTTAACACAACTGATTTAACACTACCAAATTCCTCTGATATTAATTTATTAAATGTAAGAAGTGAATCTTTATCAATGCCATAAGAAAATATTATCGATGCAACTTTTCTGTATTTTTTTGAATCTACCGGAATTATTTTTTTGGAATTTTTAACAAGTGTTATAGACTTATCAGCAATTTTTTGTGCCAGTTTTTGATGAGGTGTATAAATATTACTGTTCTGAAATAAATCCCATTTTGGTTCTGTATTTTTAATCCATCTTTTAGCAGAAAGAATTTTCCTTACACTTTCATCAATTCTATTTTCTGAAATCTCGTTTGCATAAACTGCATTTGAAACAGCATTTAGCACTACTTCAATATCAGGAGGAATAAGAATAATATCATTACCGGCTTTAACAGCTAACAAAGCTGACTCTGCAACTGAATAATATTTAGTAATTACCAGCATTCTCATTGCATCAGTTACAATAAGTCCATTAAAATTAAGATTTTCTTTTAATAAACTAGTTACAATTTCAGGAGAAAGTGTTGAGGGTAATAAAGTATCTTTTTGAATTGCCGGTACATTTAAATGCCCTATCATAATAGACTGAACACCATTATTAATAGCTTTGATAAAAGGGTAAAGTTCATTTTTATATAGCTCAGTTTTGGATTTACTTATATGTGGTAAGTCAATATGTGAATCTATAAAAGTATTTCCATGTCCAGGAAAATGTTTTACTGTTGAAATTATTCCGCCTGCAGTTGCACCTCTTATAAATGCAACAGTAAAATTCGATACAATATTTTTGTCACTTGAAAAAGATCTTATGCCAATTACAGGATTTTCCGGATTGTCATTTATATCAGCAACAGGTGCATAATTTTGATTTACACCAATTGCCCTTGCCTCTCTTGCAATAGCTTTTCCCATATTGTACGCAAGTGATGTATCACCTGTAGCAGCAACAGCCATATTATTTGGAAAAATATTTCCATCAGAAAGCCTCATTCCTAAACCATTTTCAAAATCAGAAGATATTAATAATGGTATATCTGACATTAACTGCATCTTAATAATATCTTCTTTTTCATTAATTATGTCACCTTGAAAATAAATAAATCCACCTACTTTGAACTCGGTAATTAATTGTTTTATTCTCACCATCTCGAGAGTATCTGCGCTTCTGTCATTACCCATAACCCAAGGCATTATCATTTGAGCTACTTTTTCTTTAGTGGTTAGTTTTTGTAGTGTATTTTCAACCCATTCTTTGTCAGCATCATTTAATGGAAATACTTTTGGACAGTAAATTGCTGTTGTTTTATCTTGAACAAAAGGTATAAACATAGAAAGCTGAAGGATTGAAATTAGAATTATTCCAATCAGAATTAGTGTATTCTTTTTATTTGTTAATTTCATTGTACAATTTTATATATGAAGTGTGAATGTATAATCGCCTTTGGCAATATATGTCTGAATGTACAGAATATTAGAATTTTATAATTAGTATGTTTAAAACATATTTCATTCATCCATACGATCATTCAACCATACATTTAATCCTTGTGTTTTTATTAATTATAATAGTTTAGTTAATAAATAGAATTAATTATTCCATCATGAAGTATAGGTCTGAATTTAATAATTTTTAAATTTTCTCTTGTAGAATAAACTCTGTTAGAAAGAAAAATAACAAATAATTTTTTGTCAGGATCTACCCAGAAAGATGTTCCTGTATAACCGGTATGTCCAAATGAATTTGAAGAAAATAATTTACCAGCCGAAGATTTTTCTTCTGACTTAATATCCCAGCCCAATGCTCTTTCAGAATTAGGTTGTTTGGAAGTGAAAAGCAAAACTGTTTCTTCATTTAGAATTTTTTTACTATTAAACATACCTTTCTTCAATATCATTGATAAAAAATTAGAAAGATCTTCAACATTTGAAAAAAGTCCAGCATTACCTGAAACTCCGTTTAATAACGAAGCCGTTTCATCGTGAACTTCTCCTTGAAGCTGTCTATGTCTCCAATAATCATCAAATTCAGTTGGAGCAATATCTTGTTTAAGAGAATCTGGAGGATTGAACATTGTACTCTTCATATTCAGCGGATCAAAAATATATTCCTTTGAAAAATTATCAAGATATTTTCCTGTAACTTTTTCAATTAATTTCTGCAGAACAATCATACTTAAATCCGAGTAAACAGTTTTACTGCCGGTTTCATAAATTAATTCTGTATTATAAATATCATTTATTACATCATCTGAATTATTACAGAACTTATAAAATCTTTTATATGCCGGAAGTCCGCTGTTGTGCAACAATAAATTTTTAATTGTAATGTTTTCTTTATTATGATTTGCAAATTGAGGAATATATTTTACTACCTTATCATTTAATTTGAATAATCCTCTGTCAATACAGATCATTGCTGCAGTTGTTGTGGAAACAATTTTTGTTAAAGAAGCCAAATCATAAATTGTACTTAGAGATGTCTGTTTTGATTTCGTATCGTAAGTTAAATTTCCATAAGCTTTTTTATAAATTATATTTCCATCTTTTGAAATAAGTAACACAGCACTTGGGAAAACAGAATCTTTTACAGCCTGATAAATTATTTTATCTACATTATCAAAATTGTTTTTTAGACTTTGTGCACAAGAAAAATTGAATGGTAAAATAATAATTATAAATATTTTTTTAATCATTTGTTTTTTTACCAAATTCAGGATCGATATATAAAAACTTTGTAATTACAAATGCCGGAATAGTTGAAATACAAACCCAAACAAAAAATTCTTTATAGCCTATCATTTCTTGCAGCCATCCGCTTAACATTCCCGGAATCATCATTCCCAGCGCCATTAATCCTGTAGCAATAGCATAATGTGCAGTTTTGTAATTACCTTCTGATATATAAATTAGATACAATAAAAAAGCTGTAAAACCAAAACCATAACCAAATTGTTCAACAGCAATAGCTGTATTAATTAGAAGTAAACTTGATGTTTGAGTAAAAGACAAAAAAACATAAACAAGATCAGGCAAATTTATTGCAATTAACATCCACCAGATCCAATATTTTAGACCTTGCTTAGCAGACACAAATCCTCCAAGTATTCCCCCTAAAATTAAGGCAATAATCCCCGCAGTGCCGTAAGCAAATCCAACTTGTGAAGTAGTTAATGCTAAACCTCCGGCTTCTTTTGTATCCAATAAAAATGGAGCTGCAATTTTAGCAAGCTGTCCTTCTCCTAATCTATATAATAAAATGAATAAAAGTATTATTATAATTTGTTTCTTTTTAAAGAACAAAATAAAAGTCTTAATAAATTCTTTTGAAAAAAGTTGAACAGTAAGCTCAATTATTTTTGTGTCGCTTGCAGGTTTTGGTAAAACATAATTGTTATACAAAAAAAATAATATAAATAATCCTGCTAAAACAAAAAATGAAATCATCCAGGCAAATGAAATATTATCTGGATTATTTGTTTCTAAATAACCGGCAAATATTATTAGTAAACCCTGACCAAATATCATTGCAAATCTGTAAGCTGTATTTCTTATACCTATAAACCAAGCTTGATTATGTTTTGAAAGAGCTAGCATGTAAAATCCGTCTATAGAAATATCGTGTGTTGCAGAACTGAAAGCAACAAGCCATAAGAAAGCAAGTGAATATTTAAAAAAACTTGGTCCGGTTAAAGTTAATGCTACGCCTGCAAAACCTGCACCAAGCAAAAGCTGCATTGTAATTATCCACCATCTTTTTGTTTTTAAAATATCAACAATCGGACTCCAAATTGGTTTTATAACCCAGGGCAGATATAACCAGCTTGTGTAAAGTGCTATATCTGTATTTGAAACACCTAATCTTTTATACATTATCACAGATACCGACATAACCACTATATAAGGCAGACCTTCTGCAAAATAAAGTGTTGTGAGCCAACTCCATATTTTAGCTTTTTGTTGGTTTTCTGTCATTATCTTTTGTTTAAATATTTTTTAGCAAGTAGTATGGCACCATAAACAGGTGAATGTTCAGGTTGAATAATATTAACAAATTTTAATCTTTTTTTAATATTTGTCCTTAATAAATTAGAATAAAAATTTTTGCTTTTAATTAAAGAACCTGTAAAAGAGATATTTAGTTTTCTTTGTTTTAATTTTTTTCTGATCAAAATAATTAGTTCAAGCAATTCACGGATTTCTTCTTCTAAAATTATTTTTGCAATAATATCTTTTTTTTCTGCAGCTTTAATTACTAGAGGTGCAAAATCTTGAATAGGAAAATTGTTTCTATACACTTCTGAAATAAGATCATTAGAATTTTTTATATGGAATTTATTTCTTAATAATTTAGTTAAAAGAGTCTTCTTACTATCTCCATCCAGTTCTTTTGATACTGCGGTCAATCCTTTTTTTCCAATTGAGTAACCACCGCCAAAGTCACCGAGTAATCTTCCAAACCCACCGGCTCTGTAAAGTACTCCTTTTTTATCTTTACCGTAAATAATGGAACCTGTTCCGGCAATTAAAATACATACCGGTTTATTTGAGGAAGCTCCTTCCAAAGCAATTTGTGCATCAGTAGTAACTTTAATTTTTTTAATCTTTAATATTTTTTTTAATTCTGTTAATAAATTAGCAGCATCTTTTTTTCTTCCCATTCCCGTAGAACCTACAACAAGCATTTCAACATCTTTAAAATTGATTTTTATCTTGTTATTACACTTTTTAATTGATGATAAAATATTTTTTGCTGATTTATTAATTCCTGTAATTAAAGGATTTCCGCCCTTGCTGTTAATTTGAGATAAAACATCACCTTTTAAGTTTGTAATTAAGCATTCAGTTTTAGTTCCGCCTGCATCAATGCCAATTAAATATTTCATAAATTGATTTTATTTTTTATAAGTCTATTTTAGTTAATAATAAAATAGTGATTAAATAAGAAATTAAAAAAAGAAACTGAAAAATGATTATATTTAAGCTAATGAAAGATTTAGAAAAATATTTTAAGAAATTCCAAGAAAACACAGTAGGTTATAATCAGGTTTTCCAAACACCGTATGGTAAAAAGAAAATTCTTTATGCCGATTGGATAGCAAGCGGGAGATTGTATAAACCAATTGAACAAAAACTTTTAAATATATTCGGTCCATATGTTGGCAACACTCATTCAGAATCAAGTGTGACCGGTACAACAATGACTCATGCATATCATAAAGCACATAAAATAATTAAAGATCATGTTAATGCAAGTAAAACTGATGTAATTATTACTGCCGGTTCAGGTATGACGGGAGTTGTTAATAAATTTCAAAGGATATTGGGATTAAGAGTTCCCGAGCAAATAGGAAAATTTGTAAAGTTACCAGACAAACAAAAGCCTGTTGTTTTTATTACACATATGGAACATCATTCCAATCAGACTTCCTGGCTAGAATCACTCGCAGATGTTGAAGTAATTGAACCAACAAGAGAAGGACAAGTTGATATAGAAAACTTAAAGGATCATTTAAAAAAATATGAAAACAGAGTACTTAAAATAGGTGCATTTACTGCTGCTTCAAATGTTACGGGGGTAATACCTCCTTATTTTGAACTTGCAAAAATTATGCATAAAAACGGAGGATTGTGTTTTATAGATTTTGCCTGCGCCGCACCATATATGAAAATTGATATGCATCCCGAAGATCCTGAAATGAAATTGGATGCTATATTTTTCTCACCCCACAAATTTTTAGGTGGACCCGGAACATCAGGAGTTTTAGTTTTTGATTCCCACCTTTATCACAATATTGTCCCCGACCAACCGGGCGGAGGAACAGTTGATTGGACTAATCCCTGGGGAGGACATAAATTTGTTGATAATATTGAAGCAAGGGAAGACGGTGGAACACCTGCATTTCTTCAAACAATAAAAGCTGCTCTTGCTATTAAATTAAAAGAGGAAATGGGCGTTGAAAATATTTTAAAAAGAGAAGACAAACTTTTAGAAATAGTTTTTGAAGAATTACCAAAAATAAAAGGACTTCATATTCTTGCCGGTAATT
>Ga0210044_10004219_pt1 | contig 20109 bp, 17 predicted proteins | sample CryGey13umfilter_2_FD_183959 | JGI IMG/M metagenome (GOLD analysis project Ga0210044, IMG submission 183959) | Groundwater microbial communities from aquifer in Utah, USA - Crystal Geyser 4/9/14 3 um filter (SPAdes) (version 2) | ecosystem: Environmental > Aquatic > Deep subsurface >... | reverse complement strand
GAATAATACTATCATAAAGGAAGTCTCCAAAAAATGAATCGGTGGTATGTTTTTTAAAAGCCATCTAACCCTCCAAAATTAATAACTAACTTATTTATATTTTAGCTTCCTAAGGCCAAAATGTCAATCATTTTAGGGGCGCTTTCTAAGTTATTTAATGAGCCTTTTTTTATGTTTTTTAGACAGCTTTTTTTCAAGAAATTTTAAAAAAGTAAGGATTTTGGGGAGTTTTTCAACGGTCTCAAAATTAAAATGTCTTTACAAAGGCTTGCCCGAACTGTTTAATATATTATATATGCCGGAACATAATACCGACGAAAAAAAAGAAAAGGGAAACCAAAAAACGAGTACTTCAAGTTCAGCTACCGAGGACAAAAACACAAAAGGAGCTAGCAATTTAGATGCTCAGATTTTGGCTATCCAAGATAAGTTAAAGAAAGCTCAGGAAACTTTTGAAGAATTAAATAAAATGAAGGTGGACCTCGAAGAACTAAAAACCAAGGAAGAAGCAAAAGCTAGAGAAGAAAGCGAAAAAGAAGCTCAAAATATATCAAATCTGCAAAAAGAAAATCAAGAACTTAAAGAAAAAGTTTCCGAATACCAAAAAGAAATGGACGGTTTAAAATCGGTTATCGGAAGCTTAAAAAGTAATGTCTCCAAACAAGCCGAAGAATTCCAGACCAGGATAATGGAATCTTTAACGGTCTTGGAGGATAGCAAGGTTAAGAACAATTTAGGACATGCGGATACGACACCTGCCAGCGTAGAAGTTAAAAAGGATAGTATTGAGGAAACAAAAGCCTTACTTTCTTCCGTAAAAAGCGAACCTGTCGAAAATTCAGAAAAAAAAGAAGAAGCTACCGGCGAATCTTCCGTATCCATAGAAGAAGAGACGAAAAGTACTTCCTCCGAAGAAAAAACAGAAAAAATCGCCACAGAAGCAAATGCTCAAGAAAAAATTCCGGTAAACCTAGTCGATTCAAACGCAGATGTCATGGAAGAAGATTTTAGTGATTTTGACCGGATAAAACAAGAACTGCTGACCCTAGAAAAAGAAGCTTCCGCAATTGAAATTTCTGATGATACGACAACCGCAACCAATACCACTGCAGCAGGTACCGCAGATACTGCAAAGGAAGAGACGCCCAAAGAAGAGGCTAAGGATTCTATCGTAAATATCGATGCGGAAAAACCGGCAGAAGAGACAACCGAAACTACTACTGCAAACGTTGTCGAATCAACAACTGATCTAAAAACTGAAACCAGTAAAGATAAAGCTCCCGACACCACATCGGCAACTGCTTCAAATAATGATGTAAAGCCCGCCACTATTGATACAATCGCTACTGATATAGCTACTACAGAGGATAGTGGCGAAATATCAAAACAAGCTGAGATAAAGCCTGCCAATACACCAAGCGCAACCAACTCCGCTCCAGAAAAAAATAAACCCAAAAAAGGAATTGTTAAAAAAATACTTGCATTAATAATCTCTGTTTTTAAGTTAGTTCTTAAGCTATTGGCGTTGATTTTTAAAAAATTAAAAGATAGAAGAAGCAAAAAAGCAGAGTCAAAAAAAGTAGTTGCAGCCACAAATGAAATTGAAGCCGATAAAGTGGAGATAAAAAGCGGGATACCTTTTATTAAAGCAGCAGTTTTTCTTTTAGCTATTTTTGCCGCCGGTTTTATTTATCAAATAAAAAACGCCAAAAAAACAACGGATATGTATGTAGCTCAAATTAAAGGCGCCCAAACAGTAAACAATGCAACCCAAACGGATCCTTACGGAATGACCGCATCCGACCCGGAAACAAGATATAAAGAGGCCTATACCGAGCTACCTTTTGATAAAACAATTTGGCAAGTGTATAAGGACACCGGTTATGGAATAACCGTTACCTATCCGCAGAATACAAGCTTTAGACTAAAACCAATTGGCAGTGAAAATGTTTGGTTCTTAAGGCAAAATGGCTACCTAATGAGTATAGATAGGATTGAATACGATAAATCACTGGACGATTTTTTTGCCGAATCTTTAATGTCCGCCAAATACGGCATTGAAAAAATTGACATAAAGGGAGTTCCGGCTATCAAATTAGTCTTACAAGAAGATTTGGCCGTCAAGGGCAACTATTTCATTGCAAAGTTCAACCAGCATATTTACCGCATATGGTACCACACTTATCTTCCGGGCGAAAACCCGGATGATGAAAAAAGAGTTCAGGAAATGTTAAATTCGCTGGAGTTTATTTCAAAAGATTCTTCATCAAGTAATCCTTCCAGCAGATAGAGAAATATGGTTCAAAAAATTATTCAATTTTTAATCCGCCATCCGTTTGAAGTTGTTTTTTCACTTGCCGTTTTACCGGCAATTGTAACTTTTGGATCTATAATTTTCGCCGGTTTTTTTCTTTTAATCTCTATAGTTATTGCCACAATTTTTGTTTTTGACGGTTTTAAACAGAAATCCAGAAAGAAACACTTCATTGGAGGCTCATACGTATTTTTAGGATCTGTCTTTTTCTTTTTAACTCTTAAAATTAGTTGGTTTTGGCTGACAATTTTTCCATTAATTACTGCTCTTTATTTTATCTCCCAAAAAAATAAACTGGCCGTGCGTTTAGAAAAAAAGGATTTAGATACTTTAAAATATATCTATATTGTCGGCATTTTTTTTATAGCCATCATGCCATTTATAGAATCTTCCCTTAATGATAAATTCGTTCAGGACTCCATTTTAAAAGCCAAAAGTCAAAATAACATAATTGATAATGAAATAAATTCTGCCAAAAAAGAAGTAGCAATAAAAACAAAAACCATCGCTGAAGACCCAATAATGGGCGACTATATAGCAGCAAACAAAATTTCTGAGCTAGCCACCTATTCCCAAACTAAAATGCTCCAAAGCGATCTTTCCTCGCTAACCATCACCGATGGGCTTGGTAACGTTCTGATTAGGGCGCATAAGCCCGTATCCGTTGGCGATAATATCCTAAATTCCAATCCCTTTGCCAAGGATATTCTTGAAGGCAAGCCGGGAAGCAGTATTGAAAGAAGTTCTGACGGCTTACTGTCTAATACTGCCGGCACTCCGGTTATAAAAGATGGCAAAATTATCGGCGCAATCTTTGGGGGATATCTTTTTAACGATAAATTGGCAAAAAGCTTGCACGATAAGACCCAAATTAATGTTGGATTTTTAACTGACGGCAAAATTTACGGATATTATAGCGATTCGAAGGACATTTTCCGCTTTCTCGCCTCCCAAAGTTTTGCCCCCCTATCCTCAAAAGACGAAGGAACGGTAATTGCAAAAAACGGTCAAACATATACCGTCTATTCTTCAATTATCAAAGACTCGGGAGGCAGAAATGCCGGTAATATCATAACGGTTTCTTTTTTGGGAAGCAGCTATGCGAATGTCAAAACATGGCTTATCTTAATGGGACTCGGTACGGTAGCTTTAATTGTCTTTGCTTATAGAGAAAAATTCATAAGGATGTAAGTTGAAAAAAATTATTATAAAAATCATTACAAAATTGACGCCAAAGGTAAAAAAACCTTCTTTTCATGTTTTATGGGCATTTATATCAATCTTTATACTAACTCTAATTGCTTTTCCGGTTTTCATGCAAATACAGAATATCCAGCAAAAAGATTTAGAAGAAATAGAAGATAACGATCCATTAAAAAACAATCCCAAGATGTTTTTTAATGTCGGCCGAAGTTTTATTGGTGAGAACGAAAAATCAACCGTCAAATTGCTAGCCTCAACTAACACCAATTTGACCATTACGGCTATTCAAGCAAAAATACAGTTTTCAAAAGATATCATCATTGCCGAATCCATAGATATATCCCCATCCACTTGCAAGACGGTTTTTAATCGGCATTTTGATAATGATACCGGCTTTGTAAATATTACTTGCCTAGCACCCGATAACTTCACGTCAAAAGCACCGGCTTTTGAAATTGCCTCTATAACTTTTAAATACTATAATCCCGGAACAGCTAACATTAAACTGGTTGAAAGTGATACTTTTATAAAAAACAAAGAAAACTTCCCCACTACACTAAATGGACAAGCCGCATCCGGTTATTACATTGTTTCCAAGACAAATTCAAGCAAATTACCCGGACAAATTCAAAAGATGACTGTTTTTTCAACCACCCATCCGGAAACCAACCATTGGTATAATTCTAAGAAAATTAATTTGGGCTGGCTAAGAGAATCCGGAGTAACGGATTTTAAATACTGTTTAAATCAGGAGTTAAAAAGTTGTACAGGTTTAAGTAGTATCAATCAGACAAGTTTAGAGTTGGATGCAAAAGAGGGAGAATGGTATTTTCATATAATTCCAATTACAAGCGGCAAAGGCGGGCCAGAAACAATTTTTGCTATAAAAACAGATAATACCCCTCCCGAAAATTTGAATGCCCGAGTTAACGGCACCGATTTAAGATATACCGTTAAAGACACTACGTCGGGAGTAAATAAAATTTTTGTCACCGTTGATGGTATTAAATATGAAACGGATTCCGAAAATTTCTCATTCGATAAATATCCCCTTGGCAGATACAAGGTTGTTATTGAAATTGACGATGAAGCCGGCAACAAAACCACCGAGTCATTGACAATGCAAATTAGATCAGCCAAAGGCTTCTTTAAGAAACTCCGAAGCCTGATATAGAATATTTTATCTGTTTTTTTTCTTTATCTCTTCCTCAATAGCTGAATCAATCGTTTTATTCAATTTATTGTTCGTTTTAAAAGGCGCTATGAGTACCGGGTAGACATTCTTGCCTAAAATAACAAGCTCTTTCTTTTTTAAATAAACCAAAGAGCCTAACCCGCTTATTAACAATATATATAGAATGATGTCGCTAAAACTATCTGACGATTGACTATTGTCATCGCTAAGCCCTTTTACGTTGCCGGATTCCGTTGAACTTAACGTTTCACCCCTTACTTCGGGTGTAATTACCTGCGTTACGTCTTTAACGGGTGCTATAGTCTCAGATGCACCCACGGAAGCTGTTTCTCCGCCCACGTTTCTCCAAAAACCTTCATCGTTATAATATGTCGGGTTATTTGCCAGCGTTTGAAAATCATAATCGATAGAATATGAGATACCCGTCTTTTCCTCAGCTTTTATCCGGAAATGATATTTGTTTTGACCAAGCAAAAGATCGTTTATTGCCAGCTTATGATATGTCTTAGATTCATTAATATTTTTCTTGATTTCATATTTTGTGGAAACTCCATATTCGATGGCCGTTGCAGTGGGCCGTGATGTCTGCCAAGTAATTTCAGCTGACTGATCTCCCAGCTTAATACCGACATTGGTAATATTCAACACCTCTATTATAAAATCAACCTCTTTGACATTTCCTTGCCGATCCTTCGCCGTCAGTTTTAAATTATAGTTTTTACCAATCATTAAAACCGACATATAAAAATCGTGTCTAACTTTAAAATTATTTGACGAAAACTTGACTTGCGCGCTGCCCACATAACTATAGCTTATATCATAATTAGTTGGCTCGTCTGCTTCAAAAGAAAAAAGCGCATTAACATTTGGCTGATTTTTACTAGACATTATTTTAACTTCGGGACTGAAAGTATCGTTTCCCGTCGTAAACGACCAAGAGTAATCTGAGGCCATTATTTGACTATACCCGTCAGCTATACCCCTTATACCGCTATCGCCGCCTTTTAAAGTAATTGTATAAGTAGTATTGTTTTTTAATTGGCAATTTAATCTGGTGTCGTCCCCCACCCTACCAAAATAAAAGTTAACAACAGTTTCAATTATAGGGTCTTGGCTATTATGTGTCTGAAAGTTTTTAGCGAACATTTTTTCACTGCCGTCACCTGAAGTAACGATCACATTACTCATCAATGATGCTTCATTTATCGTTAGAAGAGAATTTGCAAAATTAATTTTTACGCCTTCGTCAATTTTAACAGGTACGTTGGTTTGACTTTTTGACGGCGACACCGAAAGCACCATTAATTCGGCTGCTTGAGGCAAACCCCAAGCCTTAGTCGGCAACAATAGAGATAAAAAAATTATTAAACTAATAAGTGGGCGTAACTTCATAAATCAAAATTCCCGCATAAGAATCGTAAGGCTGATATTCATTAACCTCTAGCGCATAGGTAACATATTTATATGTTCCGTAGTCCTTGCCTGTAGATTTCATAACTTCATGGGCAGTAGAGCTTACGGGGCCAAATTTACCCCCGGAATCCGTACTCCAACCGTTTACTCTGGTATCACTTGTGTTTGCCCCTATCCAACCAGTATCAGTGCTACCTTCGGTTCCAGTTGGCGTTGTCCATGGTTTAGGAGTAGTCCACGTGCAATCTATAGCAGCAAACGGATCTATTTTATTAGCTTCTTTTAACCCCTGTATGTACCCATCCAGTTTCATAGTTACCGAATATCCATCGGCGGCAGTCGTCTCCACATACAGCCTATGAGCACCATATTCTACCTCCCTTAAACCCATTTTACCAAAAGCAATTTCATCATAGCCGGTATCTATGGTGGTAGTAATATTATTGGTAACAGTATCTTTTACTACACCTTCCACTTTGTAAGTTAAAGAAGGCACATCTTCTAATTGATAAGACGTCGTGGCATTATCAACCAAGGTCGTTCCGGCATCACTGTAAGTTTTTATTGTTAAGTGGCAAGTATCAAACATTTTTCCCGAAACTGTACAATCACCTATTTCCGCATTATATACATTACTAAAGATCATGCTAATAGCGCTGGATGCTGTTTTGCTTTCACCATCTGAATTATTATATTTGATAAGTCCTGTATTATAAGAAGCCTTATCTAAAGTCCAATTTGACGAATTTAAACCGCTTACTGACCCAATAGATATATTAACCAAGTTTAAAGTGGTAGGCTTAGTTGAATCGCCGGCATCTTTTTCCCATTGGAAAGTAACCTGCTTTAAAGTTGCTTCTGTAGCCGTTGTAAAGCCGACCGAGTGCGTTGTGGTAGCTTTAGGAGTAACAGAACCTAAAGTAACCGAAACACCGGTTAAGGTGTCCGCAAACGCTAAATTAGGCCAATTAAAAAAGGCCATGAGAAATAACAAACCAACAGCTATTTTCGAAGTCCAAAAATGCTTATTCATTGATTTAATTGTAACCTAATTTTAGGCAGAAAAGCAATAAGGAGAAGGGGGAAGAATAAAGAATAAAGAATATAGTATAAGGTATTAAGTATGGGAATATAGAATATTAGAAAGATAGAACTTTTTGCTTTGTGGAACTACGCAGAACTGCTTATTTTACTCTTCAGGGTCTGGCAGCTACCGGACCCTGAAGTTGCATTAATGTAGTTCTCCACCCTCCTTCGCTTTGCTTCCTCCGACGCATAAGCTATGAGGGACTGGCCGGGTGGGCAAGGTCGAGCAATATTGATGCTCGTAAGTCCTGCTTATTCCTTATTCTTCATTCGCATACTTAATTCATAATTCGTTATTCTTAATTCTAATTTTTCCTCGGAATCAAAAGAAGGCCCATTACGAGCCTTCTTTATTAAACCTACGTTTTAATTAGTAAGTTGGAATACAGTTATATACTAGGTATCCGGTGTAGTTATCAGCAGGCTGATATACGTCGGTTTCTATAGCGTAACTTATTCTGGTTGCAACAGAGCCAATGTCCGGACCGGATGAAAGCATTACCTGATTTTCGGTACCGTTTACTGGACCCCATAAGCCGGATGGTGAAGACCAACCGGAAACATCGGTATCCGGAGTATTAGCACCAATCCAACCAGTGTTCTCATTAGCGGTTGAACTAGTTGGAGAGGTCCATGCTTGTGGAGCTGCCCAAGTAGCGGAGTTACCGATATAAGGATCAATATTATTTGCCGCATAAGTTCCGGTCATATCATCTCTCATCTTCATCGTTACTTGATAACCCTTCGTGGCATTGGTCCTAACTGTTAAATCATGAGCCAAATACTTTGGGGCATTGGTTGCAATATTACCAAAAGGCAATGTAATGAAAGTTGAAGTGGCGGAAGTGGTCTGACCGTTTGCTGATAAACCGGAAGCGACACCAGTTACGGTGAAGGTAAGTGATGGATCTACGGTAGCGGTTACCGTAACATCGGAAGTAACAGTGTAAGATACGGTAGCAGTGTCTAATATGTTAGCCGAAGTTTCTGCCTGAAGATCTGCTAAGACATCGGTGTTGAAGGTAAGAATTCTGACATAGCATGTACCGCTGGAGCTATTGCCGCTTGGAGTACAGCCAGCATCAGTTGCACTGATTGACGGGTTACCCATACCGGTAATTTCCCAAGTAATAGCAGTGGCGGTATTAATAATATCACCGGTGGTATTTTGCAAGTACAAAATGCCAGTTGCAGCATCAGTTGATCTATCTAGAGTGTAATTAGCTGCCGTTAAGCCGCCTGTCATAGTACCTTTAGCAGAACTGTTCTGGGTCATCGTTGTTGGGTGCTGCTCACCGGTAGATGCCGTTCTTCTAAATTTCATTTTAATACCTTTTATCGTACCACTGGTTTTGGCCTTGGTAGAAAAGGTATAGTTTGATGATTGACTGTCCCTTGATTCGGATAGCCTGATATTCGTATCGTCTAATTTATCAGCCGCCATTGCCGGTAGGCCGTTTACTAACATTGCCATTGCAGCGGTAATGTAGACCAGTAATTTTTGGAAGCGTTTTAACATCTTCTCTCCTTTTTTAGATTTAATATTATTTGTTTTAATTCCCCCTTGTTAATTGATGGTTTTTTTAAAATTTACACGTAATAGAAGTTTATGCTCCTATATTAACCTCCTTTGCCAACTCTTTGCTATTTTTTATTTAAATTATTAATAAACTAACTACTTACAAAACTTGCCTTCGCCCAAACAAGTTATATCTATAATAAATAATGCTTAAAAACATGTCAACATAATTTTTAGGTACCTATAAAATATGTTTATTATTTTATTAAAAATCTACCAGTATTGTAACCTGAAATTGATTAATTTTAGCAATGCCACCTTTTATCTGCTTCTCGTCGGTACCATCCTTATGCTCAATAAGTAACTTACCCGGGTCGATTTTGGCAAATAGCGGAGTATGCCCCGGCAAAACAGCAAAATTACCGTCCGGTCCGGGAGCAATGAGGGACTTTACCGGCCCATCAAAGGTAATCTGATCCATATCCACTACGATTAAATAAAATGTTTCCGGAAATTCTTTATCAGTCAAGTCCTGTTTTTCCTTGGCCACAAATTCCGGAATATTTTCGCCTTCTTTTTCTTCTTGGAATTTAATCTCTTCTACTTCTTCCGCCATTTGTCCTCTGCACTTTCTATACTGCCCACCATATAAAAAGGTTCGTCGGTATAATCATCATATTGTCCTTTCAAGATTTTTTCTATACCATCGACTGTTTCATCCTTAGTAACATAAACACCGGCAACATTGGTAAATTTTTCTGCCGTAAAAAATGGCTGGGTTAAAAATTTTAAAACTTTTTTAGATCTTGAAACGGTAACTTTTTCTGCTTCCGAAAGTTCATCTTCACCAAGAATGGCAATAAGGTTTTGAAGCGATCTGTAACGCTCTAATAACTTTAAACAAGCCCTTAGGGCCTTATAATGCTTTTCTCCCAAAACTTCTTCGTCTATAGTAGAACTGGAAGCTAAGGCGTCCATGGCCGGATAAATTTTTTGCTGGGCAATTTTACGAGAAAGAACCACAACAGAATCGAGGTGTGAAAAGATGGCCTGGATAGCGGGGTCGGAGAAGTCATCTGCGGGAACATATATTGCTTGAACGGAGGTGATGGAACCATTTTCGGTGGAGACAATTCTTTCCTGAACTTCACCAATTTCTGAGGCTAGGGTCGATTGATAACCGGTTTCTGACGGAATTCGCCCAAGCACCGTGGACACTTCCATTCCGGCCTGAATAAAACGAAAAATGTTGTCTATAAAAAGAAGGATATCGTTTTTCTTCCAATCTCTTAGATATTCAGCAATTGTAATGGCAGTGAGGGGCGTTCTAAACCTCATTGCCGGAGATTCATTCATCTGACCCAGCACTATGGACACATTGGGCAAAACATCGGTATCTCTTAGAGACAGGTAAAGCTCGTTGCCCTCCCTGATACGTTCACCTACTCCGCAGAAAACCGAGTTGTTACCGTGTTTCATGGTAGTGTTGTGGATAATCTCAGTAACCAACTGAGTTTTACCAACACCCGCGCCGCCGAAGAAGCCGGTTTTGCCACCCTTAATAAAGGGAGTCAAAAAGTCTAAAGCTTTAATACCGGTTTCAATTATTTCATCAGTATTTTTAACACTGGCAAAATCCGGGCTAGACACGTAAATTGGATGTCTTACTTCGGTTATTACATCTTCCCCGTCATCTAAAGGTTTTCCGAAAATATTGACTATTCTGCCCAAGAGTTCCGGTCCGACCGGAACGTGAAGAACATCACCGGTATCTTCAACTTCTAATCCTACTTTAAGACCCGTAGAATGCCCCATTGCAAGCGCTCTGACGGTATGATTGGGCTGATGCTCAAACACTTCCAGTATAAGCTCTTCGCTGCCTTCTTTTATAACCATGGAATTGTGGATTTCCGGAAGTTCGCCGGGAAAATGAACATCAACAACGGCGCCGCGAATACCTACCACCCGTCCAATTTTTCGAACTATTTGTTCTGTTTCTTCAACTACTTCCGCCATATTTTTTCCTAATTTACCTATTTAACCTACCGCTTACCCATAAGTCCATCTTTCCTCTGAACCATTCTCACTTTTGAAAAATAGCCCAAGTACTCATCTTCGTCATTCCCGCACTGAATCCAGTACAGCATAAACTTCGGCGGGAATCCAGTAATTTTAATGCAAGACAAGCTTCATGGATCCCCGTTTTCACGGGGATGACAATAAGGTGGGGTAGCTCAGCCCTACCATAAAGCACTTCCGGCAAAAACCTCTCCAATTTTCTTGTCAATCAATTTTCTTCTTTGCTTATTATACTCGTGACCAAGATCCTCAAGCATTACTTTAGCGTTTTCTGAAGCTCCTTGCATGCCCACCATTTGCGCTGAATATTGAGCTAATCTGGAATCTAAAATCTGCTGCTGGAATGCCGCCGCCCTTAATTTACTGGAAACGTCAATAATTAAATCTTCTATTGAAGGTTCGAATAAATATTGAACTTTCTCGTTCTTTTTTTGTTTTTCTATGGGCATTGGCGGGGTTACTAAAAGTGTTTCGACCACTTGCCTATTAACAGTATTGATGTACCTTGTATAAACTAGAATAATTTTATTGTAATTAGAAAAGACACCCGTTAGTCTTACCAAATCTTGCGCCGTAAAATTATCGGGTATATTATAAGGGAAGAATTTTAACTTAAACTTCTTTGTTGACAAATAATGCTCCTGACCTTTTTTCCCTAAAATATAATAATCTGCATCCGGATTTTTAGGAAAAATATAGTGTTCCATTTTTTTAAATACTTCGGTATTAAATTTACCGCACAAACCCTGATTTGAAAATACCGCAATAACCGCATCCTTAACGGGCTTTTCTTCTTTATGTCTTTTCTTACCGAATGCTTTTTTAGAAACTCTTTCGTATTCTTCCAGATACAAAAGTTCACGATAATATTTAAGCTCTTTTAATATTTCGGTTGCCTCATCCACAAACCTTTTGCTATTTAAAACATGGTTTCTTAGCGCAACCATTCTCATTGCTGCTATTTGTTGAAGAGCATTAGAAAAATCACCCACAGACCTTACAACCACAATTTGTTCCTTAACCTCATTTAGTGTCGCCATTTTTCTCCTCCTCCTTCTTTTCCTCAATTTTCTCACCTTCTTTGGCCTTTTTTACTGCTTCCTTATCCGCCTTTTCTTTTTCTTTTATCTTCTTATCCTCTATTTCTTTTAAATATGCTGTCTTTAAAGCCTGCGAATTTTCGGAATCAAATTTATTATAGTATGTCTCAATAAGATGATCGGCAAACGGTTTTATTTCGTCAACGCTCTTCATAACACTTATAGCCCCTTTTGCAAAATCGGAAAAACTATCTTTATTATCTCTATAAAATTCAATTATTTCTTTTTTTATATTAGTAACAACTGACAAATCAATAAAGTCTAAGAGACCGGTAGTTACTAAATATAGAAGTAAAACCTCTTCATCGGATAAATAATTAATACCCGACTTTTGAGTAAATACCTCTAAAATTCTTTTGCCCTTGGCAATTTCTCTTTCCGTTTCAAGGGATATTTCGGTGTTCATTATTTCGTAGGATTTTACTTCATTGTATCTGGCAAGTTGACCTGCTGCAAGCTCAGCCAACTTCCTAAGCATCGGCGGCTGAATACTGCCACCAATACGAGAAACTGAGGCGCCGGAGTTAACCGCCGGCAATATGCCGTCATGCATCATAAGGCTATCCAAATAAATATGACCGTCAGTAATAGACATCAAATTGGTAGTAATATATTCGGAAATATCACCATTTTGCGTTTCCGCCATTGGAAGAGCCGTAACAGAACCCCCACTATACTTATCAGAAAGCTTGGCGCTTCGCTCCAAAAGCCTTGAATGCAAAAAGAAAATATCACCCGGATAGGCATCTCTGCCCGGAGATCTTTTTAAAAGAAGCGACATCTGGCGATAAGCTTTGGCGTGTTTTGATAAGTCATCATATATTACTAAGGCATTTTTTCCTTGGTCTAAGAAATATTCCGCCAAGGCAGCGCCGGCATATGGCGCCAAATAATTTAATGATGGCGGGTCGTCTGAGCTGCCCATGACAATTGTCGTATATTCTAAAGCACCAAACCTATCCAAATATTCGGTGAATCCCTTAACTTTTGCTTTTTGAGAACCAATGGCAACGTAGATACAATACATACCGGAACCCTTTAAATTACATATCACGTCAGCCATCAATCTTGTTTTTCCGGTCTTTCTGTCGCCTATCACGAGCTCCCTCTGTCCAAGGCCAACAGGTATAATGGAATCAACCACCACAAAACCCGTTTTTAATTGATCGACTATCGGAGAACGCATGTAAACGGCCGGAGCGGGACATTCAACCAGCATCATCTTCCCTACTTTAATTGGACCCTTGCCATCCATTGGTTTTCCGATAGGAGAGACAACTCGTCCCAAAAGGTCTTTACCACCACCAATCTTTAGAGTTTTTCTAGTCGAAATGACGTTTTGCCCTTTCTTGATACCAAAATAATCACCTAAAACCACCGTCTCTACCAGCCTATCCGACATACCTAAAACCAGTGTTAAAACTTCACCTTTATCAGTTTCAATTTTTAAAACATCATCGATTCGGGCATTAGATAAGCCGTCAATTTTGCAGACACCATCACCAATATAAACAACCTCGCCGACCTCAACTATTTCTGGAGATAACTCGCTTACCGGCATTGATTCTTCCAAGACTTTAGACATATTTTTGGCAGTTTGTGGGGAACTCAAAGAAGGCTTAAATGCAGCAACCGTCTTTTTTTTCTCTTTAGGCGCCACCTTCTCTTTTGGTTTTTCATCTATTTCATTAAAAAAATCGACTATGCTTTTACTCATTGTCTTTACTTGTTTTAATAGACTTTTTCCATTGGGTACTTAAAGTTGAAAGTTTATTTTTTAAGGAAAAGTCCATTATATAATTATCCTTTTTTATTATTGCTCCGCCAATTAGCGACTTATCAACCGAAATATTTAAGATGACCTTGTGCTGCTGTTTTGCAGAAAAATAATCAGCAATTTCCTGAATATCATCATCTTTTAAATCTACAGCTATTTTTAAATCGATAACTGACGTTTCAGAAGCTATGTTCTTAAGGGCCGAGTTAAAATCAGCAAAATGTGACGGCTCAAAAAGCCACATTTCGTTTGCCTTCACAAGTTTAGTAAAATAATCCCTGATAGTGACGGATTGGATATTTTTAATCTCCGAAGCAATTAAGAGTTTTCTTTTCTGGCTTTGGTCGCCGCCAACCGACTTATAATCTACAAGCTCCGCAAAAGAACACACACAAAAAACAGCCTCGTCCAAATCCCTCTTGGAATGAAAGGAACTTAAGATTATATCTATATGATCCTTTATGGTTTTCACTAACCCTTACCCTCCCCCTCCATATCATCCAACGTCGATTTAATTATTTTCTTGTGATTCTCTAAGCTTACCACCTGACCAATAACCTTTTTAACTACACCCATAACTAAATCAACCATTTTCGTTTGAACTTCCTTCTTTTGTTTATCTAAAAACTCGGCCGCTTTTTTCTTTGCCTCTTCTTCAATTTCCATTGCTCTTTTCCTGGCACTTTCTAAGATTTTTTGCGCTTCTTCCTCGGATACGTTTTGGCTGACACTCACCTCAGATTCCTGCTCAATATTTTGCCTTGCCACTTCCACTTCTTGATGTTTTTTTTCAATCTCCAGAACAATGGCCTTTAACTTTCCTATTTCTTCTTTTTCTCTAGCTCTTCTTTTAGAGATTTGCTCCAAATATTTTTCTTTAGCTTCATCCAGCTTACTTTTGGCAATTGCTTCCAGTTCTCTTTCCCTGTAAGTAAAATATAAACCCAAAGTAAACAAACACACGGATGTGATAAATATATTTATTAACCAGTCAGCCAAATTACCCTCCTATTTAGTAATTAAAAAGGCAGCAAATATTGAAAAGCCTGCCGCGAGTAATCCCAACGCCAGCCCTATATACATATTAACCTGAACTTTGGATTTTGCTAAGGGGTTTCTGCCAATTGCCTCCAGCCCCCTGCCGGTTGTCCACGCCATTCCGAGACCCGACCCCAAAAGTCCCAAACCGGAAGCGATACCGGCCGCTAGATTTTTTAAGACCTCTTTCCCTTCCGCCGATTTGCCAAAAACAGCCTCCTTAATAGATTTTTTGATACTTTCTAAAACACTCAGTTCGATATTCGACGCTCCGGCAATTCGCATGGGGTCCCCCGTTACTTCAAAGGTGTTGGAAACACCGCTCATGCCCCTAGTGATGGCGTCTATGGCAACATTTTTCTTGCCAACTGAAATCGTTACTTTTCCCGTCCAAATTCCGTTTTCAAAATCGTTTATAGCCGTTGGTATTATTGTGTTGGTAGAATCCCTTAATACTACTTGATCTTTAAAGTCCGCTATTACGTTATCCGAATTATCTCGTGCCGTAACCGTAACATCAAACGGAGTCCCTGAAGCCTGCGGACTCTTTACCTCGCTAAAGAAGAAGTAACCGCCGGGGGACGGGTAGCTAGAAACTATTGCCTCCGCCTTGGTTGATAATGTTTTTTGCTTTGCCGTAACTGTAATTTTGCCGTTGCCCGGTCTGTTCCTTAAAATTAGTTCTATACCATTACCCTCTTTTGAGGAAAGCTCACCTGTATCCCCGTCAATTTCCCATGTCATTACTGCATCACTGACCACAAAATTATATCTATCATACGCCGTTGCAATTAATGGGTTTCTAGAATTTGTGGTGGCCTGAATGACATTAGGCGTTATCGTTACATGGTCCAAAACCCCTTTTCCTTCGGGTTGTGCTTCGTGCATGTGAAGGAAAGGCGAAATTTGTTCTAAAATTCCTTGACCATTGCCATTACCGCCAGTCGACTCTTCAAGAACAGCAGCTTCGTTAATAATAGATACTGATGACATGGCCCCTATTGAACCCGGAGCAAACTCGGCTCTAACAGTATTAGAAAAGTTACCGATAGTCTCGCCGGCTGTAAACACACCGTTTTGATCGATAGTACCGCCGCCCCTTTCTACTGACCACTCAACATTGGAAACGGTAACGGGATTGCCATACCGATCTGTTCCGGCAGTTTGAAATACCTGCTGAGCCCCTTTGGGGATAACCGCAATAATTGGCGTTATAAAAAGATTATTTAAGATATCTGCAGTCGCATTTGAATAAAAAGTAATCGGTGGGGAAAGACCCGAAATAATGGATGCCTGAACCATATAAGTACCAATTTTATTACCCAGTGTAAATTGGGTCGAAGCAATACCGTTTGCATCCGTCAAAACGCTACCCGCCGACAAAGAATATCCGCTAGAACCCGATGGAAAACCAACGCTTTTAAACGAAATACCGGCGTTAGATATGGCATTACCATATCTATCCATTGCTCTTACCTGCAATGAATTATCCAACCTGTTCGTTACTGTTTTAGATTGAACATTTCCTCCATAAATACCAAGTATTACCTGCCTACTATCGGGCAAAACAGTAAACTGTGGCGAGGAAGAAGATACAAAACCAACAGCTATAGCTGTAATAACATCAGTTGTTGAAGACCTGGTAACAACTACCTGCCCTACCCATTCCCCCCTAGTCATAGTAACTTGACTTGGAGACATAGAAGAAGTGGAATTTTGAAGCGAAATTGTTCCGTTCATACTCTGAATAGGATTATTGCCCATATCATTAGGATCCCACGCCTGAATATGCAGATTAAAGGGTTGTCCGGCTATCTTCATCTCTCCGTTAAAATCAGTAAGATACACAAAATATGGAGGATCTGCCGCTTTCACTTTGGGGATATCAAAGAAAAATAAGGACAAAAATAAAAATATAGACAAAATAACCGCAAATACTTTTTTTGTTGAAAGAAAATTTTTTTTCATCCTTTGCGCTCTCTAGCATCAATTTTAGCAAACTTAAAGATCACAAGCAAACAGTTTTAAGCAATAAGCAATTAATTATAGAACTGTTTATTGTTTACTGTTCGATTGTTTATTGATTCGTGCCTCAGCCTTGCCAATAGAACATCATTACAGAAAAGTCTATAAGATTAATATTGCCATCGGCACTAATATCAGCAACACTGTTATTGGTGCCCCAATAATATAAGAGAATCGAAAAATCTACGATATTAACAAGAGTATCACAAGACAAATCGCCTTTTGAGATATCGCATGGCGGCCCGGGGTTTGGCGGTAAAGCCTGCGTTACCCTAAAAGTTAGAGTATGGCTGTATAAACTCTGTCCTCCAAAAATATCTTGGTCAACCGCCCACACCGAATGGACACCAATTTCAAAACTGCTAGTGTCATTAATCGTGTAAGACCATGCCCCGTTTAATTCCGGAGCAACCTGATAACTTTCGTCGGGAACGGGCTGTGTATAAACAATAATCATATGACCCGGCACACCCATTCCTGAAACCGTTAGGGATTCACCTTGAGCGATTAGTTCCTTATCAATGGACACTGTTGGCGGCATTAATACGCCGGACACTATAGTCAGTTCTCTAACCCTGGTAAATACCTCAATCGTCACAGGCGAAGTGGTCCTGTTTACGGAATCCGTACCAAATATAATAATAGTGTGCTGGAGAGGATCGATACCGGGAAAAATTTGCGAAAAAGTCCCTACAGAAGAAGCTGTGGTAGTACCAATAATTGTACCATTCTCAGAAAATGTCATAAAAAGACCCGGAGCGGCATAACCTGTTACTTTTAAAGTTCCAACATTGGCCATTATTGTAGCTGAGATTGCAACCGAGTTATCAGTCGTCCATGCTATGACCTGAGCCATATTTCTAACAACAATGCCATCAGGATCAGGAGAAATACGAATATAAACATCATATTCATCCGCGTGAACCGGATTATAGGCATTAATACCGTTAACTTGTAATGTTTTTCCCGGTAACACTTCTATTCCAGTAACCCTAACTCTTTTATCAATAACACTATAAACCGGGGTTCCTGTAAAAGAACCGGCCAAAAAAACCGGTTCTGATGGTGATGAAAAAAATGGAAAATCTATTAGAATATAATCGCTGGCACTTATCTGCGGAGATTCTATTGGCAAACTAAATCTAATTAAATGCTGAGCATATGCTTCGGGATTATTTGTGTTAATAACGTCTTTGGGGAAATTTAATCCCTGCATAGTCGCATCTGCCTTGCCAACCGAGAAAACAAAGAGAGCAATAAACAAAGAGGCGCCAATTATTATATTCTTTGTAAATTTTCTCATAACTAAACCTAAACTCTCGCCACCCCCTAAGAGCTTCGTTAATAAAAGCTCAAAATTTATTATTATTTAGTTAAACTGTGCAGTAATTTCTTAACTGCCTTTTTGTTTGTTATAACGACAGCAAGCAAAATAATACCCGCACCAACAACTATGGCAAGCCATTTAGGGAAAACAATAAACGAAATCGTTGACGATAATTGCTTGTCTGATGTTCCGTAGTGAGCCACCAAAGTTGCCGTGTAACGACCGGCTAACATTTTATTCGTCTTCCAAGTAGTCGTCATTTTTCTTATGGCATCCGGTAAAACGTTTAAGCCGTCCAAGGGAACTTCGGCAACTTTTTGACCCAAAATATTGGTTATAACAATAGTACCTATTGGCTTAATATGATTATTGCCGGTATTTTTTACTCTTAAGTCTAATTCAATCGGACCTTTTTCGGAATAACCCGGAGCAGTAAAGGATTCCACATCAGCTATTTCTTTAATATTACCGGAAACCCTGAGGAGAACGAGAGATCCAATTCTGGAAGCAACTGACGCACCACCGTTTGGCTTTACATCTCCACCCATATTAACCAAAACAGATGCGTAGTGGCCTCCGGGTTCAGCATCTTTGGGTACATTTATCGTAAAATATATGGTTTTCTCTTCTTTTGCCTGAAGGGTAAAGTTTTTAGGTTCCGGTTGAATCCACTTAGCTAAAGAAAAGCTATGATTAGTTTGCTCATCCTCAAATAAGGAGACATTACCTTCTTCGCCGGTAGCCGCAAAGTCTTGAATAAGAATTTGATAGCTCCCTTCGACATCGGATGTATTGGTGACTCTAATTTTGTCAGTCTTACTTTCTCCGGGATTAGCAAACAACTCGAAATTTAGAGGAACTATGGTTATTCCACGCGCTCCCCCTGTATCACCCTCCGCATCAATGTGTTTGGGCATTGCTAGTATTGCCGCTACTGCAAAAATCCCAACCACAAGCTTGAAAACCTTTTTATTTATTTAATACTCCTCTTTTATACTTTCGCATTCTTAAATTAGATGCAAATATTAACCTACATGTACTATAGGCACTTTATCCACAATTGTCAATTTGAAGTGGACTTTATGCGCATATGATACTACCATCTTTGCCCATATTGCAAGTCCTAAATTTTATTTGGGAATTTTGCTTTTCAATTTCTATGCAAAAAGACTTTTTTTCGAGATCGCTGCGTGAAAATTTTATAGAATCCATACTTGATAAATCATCACCTTCCAGAGTCTTTTGTTTAATATAACTCTCAACTTTTTCTTCAGGTATGGCTTGATTGCCATTTTTTAAATATACCGCCATATAAGCTTTTGGCGAATCCTTAGAATTATATATAAAATATGCTATGGGACCATTTGAGTTATCTAAAGAGATAATTATCTTTTTTAACTTCAAAAAATGGTCTTTATAATTTAACCTAGCCATGTCCGACGCGGTTTTTTCGTAGTAAGAATAATTATTTATTACTTTTAATGTTTTGTTTTTTTGATCCTGCCAATGCAAAAGCAAAAAAATGACACCTAAAATTACTAAAAAAATCGGGAATATTTTTTTTATCATATATTAAGAATAAAGCTATTTTTTAAACCATTCAAGAAGTACCATAAAATTTCTGGATTATCTCTTCCAAATCCGGTTCTGTTATTAAAATATCCTCAACTTCAAATTTATCTAAAATCTTAGCTGCTATTTCGAGACCCTTAGATCTTTCCACATGGATTATCGCTCTATTACCATCAATTTTTAACAAATTTCCAAATTTTGATAATTCATTTGGATCAATTTTATTCTTAAATAAATTACAAATTTTACTTGATATTTTTAGGAAATTAAAAATGTATTTTCTTAAATTTCCCATAAAAAAACCGGCTTATCGGCCGGAAAATGCATTAAGTAATAGTTAGGCGACATATTTTTGAAAAATTTGTTTTTAAAATGTTTTTGGTGGGCTTTTAAGAAATAAGGAATTTGATTTTTTTAATTTTAAAGAGGGGGGGTAAAAAGGTGTTTTCTCCGCTATCGCT
>Ga0210044_10004218_pt1 | contig 20110 bp, 34 predicted proteins | sample CryGey13umfilter_2_FD_183959 | JGI IMG/M metagenome (GOLD analysis project Ga0210044, IMG submission 183959) | Groundwater microbial communities from aquifer in Utah, USA - Crystal Geyser 4/9/14 3 um filter (SPAdes) (version 2) | ecosystem: Environmental > Aquatic > Deep subsurface >... | reverse complement strand
GGCCAGAAGATCGATATCGCAGGCACCTCCAAGGGTCGCGGTTTCGCCGGTGTTATGAAGCGTTATGACTTTGGTGGCGGCCGTGCAACCCACGGTGCTGAAAAAGTACATCGTCAGATGGGTTCAACCGGTCAGTGCCAGTGGCCTGGTCGTGTATTCCCGGGCAAGAAGATGCCTGGTCACTACGGTAACGAGCGCAAGACAACTCAGAACCTTGAAATCATTCGCGTGGATGCAGAGTCCAATCGCATTCTGGTAAAAGGCGCTGTACCCGGTTCACGCGGTGGACTGGTAGAACTGCGTCCTGCCGTGAAGGGAGCGTAAGATGGCGAATATCACCATCGTAGATCAGAACAATAAAGAAGTAGGCAAGCGTGAGCTGAACCCTGCAGTATTCGGCCTCGAGTCTGATGCCGGTTTTGTACACCGCGTGTATGCATCACTGGCATCCGCCCAGCGTGCAGGCACCAGCGCAACCAAGACTGTTGCGGATGTATCCGGTGGCGGCAAGAAGCCATTCAAACAGAAAGGTACCGGCCGTGCCCGTCAGGGTACAACCCGTGCTGCACAGATGCGTCATGGTGGTACTGCTCATGGTCCGAATGCTGACACAGCATTTGTATCACGTATCAACAAGAAAGAGCGTCGTCGTGCACTCTGCCTTGTTCTGTCTGACTGTGTTCGTGACGGCAAACTGACTGTAGTCAACAAGCTGGAACTGGCCGAGATCAAAACCAAGGCTTTCCTTGATGTGATGACTGCTCTGGAAGCAAAATCAGGTCTCTTCGTACTGGCTGAGTCCAACAGCAATGTTGAGCTTTCCGGCCGTAATGTGCCGAACACCAAAGTGGTTCTTGATGGCCAGGTTAGTTTGCATGATCTGCTGAAAAGCAAGCATGTCATTCTGACTGAAGCGGCTGTTGATAAGCTTGAGGAGCGTTTGTCATGAGTGCAAATATCAATCATTTCAATATTCTGCGTCGTCCTGTTGTAACTGAAAAAAGTTACGAAGCGACCGGCGAAGCAAATCAGTACACATTCCGTGTTGCTACCACTGCGACCAAGACTCAGGTCAAGGCCGCTGTAGAAGCGATCTTTGAAGTCAAGGTCGACCGTGTTCAGGTTATCAACATGCCTGGTAAGCCAAAGCGTCGTGGCAACCGTATGGGAAACCGCGCCGGTTACCGCAAGGCTGTGATCCGTCTGGCCGAAGGTGAAACTCTGGAAGTGGCGGAAGAGGTATAAACCATGGCATTGAAGGCATTAAAACCAACTACCAACGGAAACCGTGGTCGCATTGGCGTAGTCAATGAAGGTCTGCACAAAGGTGCACCGGAAAAAGGTCTCGTTACCGGCCTGACTAAATCAGGTGGTCGCAACAACAACGGTCGCATTACCAGCTCCCATCGTGGTGGCGGACACAAGCGTCTCTATCGCATGGTTGATTTCAAGCGTGACAATTTCGGGATTGCCGGTAAGGTTGCGCGCGTTGAATATGATCCGAACCGTACAGCGCATATCGCACTGGTTGTTTATAGCAACGGCGACAAGCGTTACATCCTGGCTCCACAGGGTTTGCGTGCGGGAGATGTTGTTGAATCCGGTCCGACTGCAGAAGTTCGTACAGGCAATGCGTTGCCGCTGTCGAACATTCGTGTCGGTACACAGGTTCATAACGTTGAAATGAAGCCCGGCAAGGGCGGCCAGATGGCTCGCAGTGCCGGCGCATCCATTCAGTTGATGGGTAAAGAGGGTACACAGGCTGTTCTGAAGATGCCTTCAGGCGAGTTTCGTCGTGTGGATATCCGCTGCCTGGCAACCATTGGTGTAATGGGTAACTCTGACCACTCCAACCGTAAAGTTGGTAAAGCAGGTCGCAGTCGCTGGCTGGGTATCCGTCCGAACGTTCGTGGTGTTGCCATGAACCCGGTTGACCATCCACATGGTGGTGGTGAAGGCCGTACATCAGGTGGTCGCCATCCGGTAACACCTTGGGGTGTACCAACCAAGGGTCATAAGACCCGTGCTAAGAACAAGGCGTCGAACCGTGATATTATTCGCCGCCGCAATCAGAAGTGAGGTAAGACATGGCGCGTTCATTAAAGAAAGGCCCTTACATTGAAGCTTCCCTGCAGAAGAAGGTTGATGTAACTCAAGCTTCCGAAAAGAAGGGTGTTATTAAAACATGGTCACGTCGTTCAACGATCGCTCCTGATTTCGTTGGTCTGAACTTTGCGGTTCATAACGGCAACAAGTTTATTCCTGTGTTTGTTACAGAAAACATGGTTGGCCATAAGCTGGGCGAATTTTCGCCAACCCGTACCTACTGGGGTCACGGCGCTGATAAAAAGGCCAGGAAGAGGTAATAAGCATGTCTGAACAAGTTCGTGCATTGCACAAAAATAGCAGGATCAGCCCGCAAAAAGCGCGTCTGATGGCTGATGCCATCCGTGGTTTGAACGTTGACCGCGCCCTGGCAGTTCTGGCCCTGGCGCCGAATAAATCAGCCCGTCTTTATGAGAAGGTTCTGAAGTCTGCCATTGCCAACGCTGAGCAGAATCATGGCTTCGATGTGGATCAGTTGTTTGTTTCTGAAGCAACAGCCAATGCGGGTATGACACTCAAACGCTTCCGTCCGAAAGGCATGGGTCGTATGCGTCAGCGTTTTCATCGCCACAGTCACCTTGTTGTGTCTGTAAGCGAACGCGGTTAAGGGGATAATTCATGGGACAGAAAGTAAATCCAATTGGATTCCGCGTCGGCATCACTCGCGGCTGGGAATCAGTATGGTACGCCTCTGATAAGAATTTCGGTGCAAATTTGCGCGAAGACATCAAACTGCGCCGCCACGTTAAAGAACGTCTGAAGCATGCAGGTGTATCTCGTATTATCATCGAGCGTCCTGCAGGCAAGATCAAGGTAACCGTTCATACCTCCCGCCCTGGTGTGGTGATTGGTAAGAAAGGTTCCGAGATCGATGCGGTTCGTATGGAGCTGGTGAAAAAGTTCAACCAGGAAGTTCAGGTGTTTATCGTAGAAGTACGTCGTCCTGAAGCTGAAGCACAGCTGATCGCTGAGAATGTTTCCTTCCAGCTTGAGCGCCGTGTGGCATTCCGTCGCGCTATGAAGCGTGCTGTACAGGGTGCGATGCGTATGGGTGCAAAAGGCGTTCGTATCAACTGTGCAGGTCGTCTTGGCGGTGCCGAGATTGCGCGTACAGAATGGTATCGTGAAGGCCGCGTGCCGCTGCACACACTGCGTGCAGACGTGGATTTCGGTTTTGCTGAAGCGCACACTACTTACGGTGTGATCGGCGTTAAAGTTTGGGTATTCAACGGCATTAAGCTCGGTGAATCCGAAACCACTAACGCATAAAGTACAGTTAAAGAGGATTAGTAACGATGTTGCAACCCAAGAAGATCAAATGGCGCAAGCATCATAAAGAGCTGCAGCGCATTCGTGGTAAAAGCCCGCGCGGTGCAAGCTTGAACTTCGGCCAGTACGGCTTGAAGGCGATGGAGCCGGGTCGTATTACCGCCCGTCAGATTGAAGCTGCGCGTATTACCATTAACCGTCATGTGAAACGTCAGGGCCGCGTGTGGATCCGTATTTTCCCGGATCTGCCAGTATCCAAGAAACCTGCTGAAGTACGTATGGGTAAAGGTAAAGGTTCACCGGAATTCTGGGTTGCCGCAATCAAAGCCGGACGCATCATGTATGAAATGGACGGTATCGATGAAGAGCTGGCACGTGGTGCACTTGAACGCGCTGCTGCCAAGCTGCCGATTCGCACCAAGATCGTTGTGCGTGGAGTTGGACGATGAGTGATAATAAAAAAGCAAAAGATCTGCGCGCCATGTCCCCTGCGGACCTGAAAGAGCGCATGGATGAACTGGCTGCCGAGCACATGAAACTGCGTTTTCAGAAAGCCACCATGCAGCTGAACAACACAGCACGAGTGGTTACTGTGCGTCGCGAAATCGCGCGTATCAAGTCCATTCTGGCTGAGCGCGGCTAAGGGGTATAAAGATGTCCGAAGTTAAATCAAACAAACGTACCCTTGAAGGTACTGTTGTAAGCAACAAGGGTGAGCAGACTGTGGTTGTGCAAGTAGAGCGTAAGTTCCTGCACCCGCGTTATCGTAAGACTGTTCGCTCGCACAAAAAGTACATGGCACATGATGCAGAGAACACCTGCAACATTGGTGACACTGTTCGCATTGTCGAATCTGCTCCGATCTCTCGCCGCAAGCGTTGGGTCATGGAAACTGTTCTGACGCGTTCAGAGCAGCTGTAAACCGGGAGAATTGCAATGATTCAGAATGAAACCGTACTGCAGGTTGCAGATAACTCAGGTGCCAAGCGCGTCAAGTGCATTAAGGTACTCGGTGGTTCCAAGCGTCGTTATGCCAGTGTTGGTGATATCATCGTTGTGGCTGTGAAAGAAGCTATGCCGGGCGGCAAAGTGAAGAAGGGTGAAGTGCAGCGTGCTGTTGTAGTGCGTACTGCCAAGGAATTCCGTCGTGCTGACGGCTCCTCTATCCGCTTCGATGAAAATGCTGCGGTGCTTCTGGATAAGAAAAATGAACCAATGGGCACACGTATTTTTGGCCCTGTGACACGTGAACTGCGTGCCAAGGGCTACATGAAAATCGTTTCGCTCGCGCCAGAAGTGCTGTAAGCGGAAAGAGAGGCGATAGAACAATGACTACAGTGGTGAAATCACGAATCCGTACAAATGATGAAGTCATCGTGACCGCTGGTCGCGATAAAGGCTCACGTGGAAAAGTTATCCGCGTTATGCCTGCTGACGGCCAGGTACTTGTTACCAAGGTGAACATGATCAAGCGTCATAGCCGTCAGAGCCAGACCAGTGCCGGTGGCATCATCGAGAAAGAAGCGCCTTTGGCGATCTCCAATGTGGAGTACTTCTGCTCGAAGTGTAAATCTGGTGTTCGTCTCGGCGCAAAAACGCTTGAAGACGGCCGCAAAGTCCGCACCTGCCGCAAATGTGGCGAAGTGCTGGACAACTAGGAGTTACGACAATGGCTCGTTTGAAAGAATTTTATAATGAAACAGTTGCTCCGGCCCTGAAAGAAGAGTTTGCTTATAGCAATCCGATGCAGGTCCCTTCGATCACCAAGATTGTGGTGAACATGGGTGTGGGCGAAGCGTCACAGAACTCCAAGGCTATTGATGGCGCCCTGGCTGACATGACTGCGATTACCGGCCAGAAGCCGGTAACCACACGTGCCCGCAAGTCGATTGCCAACTTCAAGCTGCGTGATGGCATGCCTGTGGGTTGCCGCGTGACACTGCGTGGAGAGCAGATGTGGGAATTCCTGGATCGTCTGGTGAATATTGCACTGCCACGTATTCGTGACTTCAAGGGTGTTTCTCCCAAGTCATTTGATGGTCGTGGTAACTACACACTCGGTTTGAAAGAGCAGATCATCTTTCCTGAAATCGAATATGATAAGGTAGATAAAGTTCGCGGCATGGATATCACCATCTGTACTACTGCAAATACCAACGAAGAGGGACGTGCCCTGCTGAAACAGTTCAGTATGCCGTTCCGCACTTAAGAGGGATAGCTCATGGCTTCAACGAGACTGATTGTTAAATGCAATCGTAAACCAAAATTCAAAGTTCGCGCTTATACACGCTGTCAGTTGTGCGGTCGTCCGCACTCTGTTTACCGTAAGCTTGGTATGTGCCGTATCTGCCTGCGCAAGCATGCACTTGCCGGAGAAATTCCCGGCATGGTTAAATCGAGCTGGTAAGGGGTATTATATTATGATGATGGATCGCATTGCCGACATGTTGACGCGTATTCGTAACGCGCAGACGGCTGGAATCGAAAAAATCGAAATGCCTGCCAGCAACACACTGCTGAGCCTGGCTGAGCTGCTGAAGGACGAAGGTTATATTGCTGCTGTTAAAGCATACAACCACAAGGGACATCGTTTCCTGCGTCTGACCCTGCGTTACGATGATGATGCTCAACCAATCATTCGCGAGATCAAACGTATCTCCAAATCAGGTCGCCGTGTTTACTCTGGCGCTGACGATCTGCCGCGTGTGAAGAATGGTTATGGTGTTGCTATTGTCAGCACCTCACAGGGAATTATGACCGACAAGAAAGCACGCGCTGCGCATATTGGCGGCGAAGTCCTCTGTACGGTATTTTGAGGTAAGTTATGTCACGTGTTGGTAAAGAACATATTACAATCCCTGCCGGTGTTGAAGTTCGCGTAAGCGGCAACACAGTCACCGTCAAGGGCGCTAAAGGTGAGCTCTCCTCACCACTGTTTAACGGGATTACTGTTGAGCAGGAAGGCAATGTACTGAATGTGAAGTGTGCAGACCTTGAGACCAAAAAGACCAAGTCTTTCTATGGCCTGGCTCGTATGCTGATCGCAAACAACGTTACCGGCGTAACAACAGGTTTCGAAAAGAAACTTGAACTGCGCGGTGTTGGTTATCGTGCCCAGTCACAGGGTTCAAGTCTGAATCTCTCTCTGGGCTTCTCGCATCCCGTGGTATATGAATTGCCAGCGGGCGTTACTGCGACAGTTGAACAGAGCTTTATTACTGTAGCCGGTATCGATAAGCAGAAAGTTGGACAGGTTGCTGCCGAGATCCGCGCTTACCGTCCGCCTGAGCCTTATAAAGGCAAGGGTGTTCGCTACGTCGGTGAATACGTACCGATGAAAGAAGGCAAGAAGGCTTAAGGGCATTAGGTAGGAGTTAAGAAATGGCTTTAAAACGTTTTGAAAAAGATGGCTCAATCCGCCGCGCCCGTAAGGTTCGTGCGAGAGTAAAAGCATCAGGCAAACTGCGCCTGAGCATTTTCCGCTCTGCGCGTCACGTCTATGCACAGGTTATTGATGATGCCAGCGGTACTACCCTGGCAACTGCATCAAGTCTGGATGCCGGCGTAAAATCCGGTGGCAACAAAGCCGGTGCTGAAGAAGTGGGCAAGCTGATTGCTGAGCGCGCATTGAAAGCCGGTATTGAAGTAGTTGCCTTTGATCGTGGTCGCTTTGCATACCACGGACGCGTACAGGCACTGGCTGAAGGCGCTCGCGCCGGCGGACTGAAGTTCTAGGAGATATAGATGATCAACGCAGAAGAATTGGAACTGACAGAGAAACTGATCACCATTAACCGTATTGCAAAAACCGTATCCGGTGGCCGTCGCATGAGCTTTTCGGCGCTGATGGTAGTTGGTGACGGTAATGGTCATGTTGGTTTCGGCCACGCAAAAGCAAAAGAGGTTCCTGAAGCGATTCGCAAGGCAACCGAGATTGCCAAGAAGTCATTGATCCACGTTCCACGTAAAAACGGAACTATCCATTACAAGACTATCGGTATTCAGGACGCTTCACGCGTGATGTTGAAGCCGGCATCCGAAGGTACCGGCGTTATCGCGGGATCTGCGGTTCGTGCAGTACTGGATGCAGTAGGTATCAAGGATATTCTGACTAAATCACTGGGTTCCCGTAACGCTGTGAACTCTGTTCGTGCTACATTCAACGGCCTTAAGTCGCTGGAAAGCCCTGAGCAGATTGCAGCACGTCGCGGCAAGACCGCTTAATAGGAGCTTCAAATGGCTAAGAAAGACACGATTCGTGTACGTCAGGTGAAAAGCGGCATTGGTTACGCCAAAGATCAGAAAGCAACACTGGTCGGTCTGGGCCTGCGTCGTATGAATCAGGTAGTAGAACTTGAAGATACCCCTTCTGTTCGCGGCATGGTGCAGAAGATTAATCATCTTGTTCGTATTGAGTCTGGAGAATAAGAGATGAAACTGAATGAACTGAACTCAACTGATGGTTCGCGCAAAGAGCGCAAACGCAAAGGTCAGGGCAATGGCAGCGGCAACGGCAAGACTGGTGGCCGTGGTCACAAAGGTCAGAAATCACGCTCCGGCGGTAAAGTAGCACGCGGTTTTGAAGGCGGTCAGATGCCTTTGATTCGCCGTGTACCAAAACGCGGTTTCACACCACTGACCGACAATGATCTGCAGGTTATTAACATCGGTCAGCTCAATGCATTTGAAAATGGTGCAACTGTTGATGCAGGAGCCCTGTTTGATGCAGGTCTGGTGCGCAGCGCAGTAGCTCCGATTAAACTGCTTGCTGAAGGCGATCTGAGCAAAAAAGTAACTGTTTCAGTGACTGCTGCATCTGCATCTGCAGCGGCTAAAGTCACTGCAGCTGGTGGCACACTGAACCTGGCAGCGGCTGAGGCTTAAGAAATGGCTTCTCCAGCAGCAGCATCAATGGGTGGTTTCGGTAATATCGGCAAGATACCTGAACTGAAATCACGTATTCTGTTTACACTGGCAATGTTGATTGTGTTCCGTATCGGTGCACATATCCCCGTGCCGGGTATTGATGCCGCTGTGTTGGCCCAGTTCTTCAGTCAGGCGCAGGGTTCACTGCTGGGCATGTTCGACATGTTCTCCGGTGGTGCGCTTTCCCGTCTGACTATTTTTGCGCTCGGTATTATGCCTTACATCTCGGCTGCGATTATTATCCAGCTGATGACTGTGGTTTCACCTAGGCTTGAACAGTTGAAGAAAGAGGGTGATTCAGGTCGTCGCAAGATTACCGAATACACCCGTTACGGCACCGTTCTGCTGGCAACATTCCAGGCTATCGGTATCTCCATCGGCCTTGAGCAGTTCTCTGTGGGCGGCCAATCGGTTGTGATCGATCCCGGGCTGGATTTCCGCGCCATGACTGTGGTAACACTGGTTGCAGGTACGATCTTTCTGATGTGGGTGGGTGAACAGATCACTGAGCGTGGTATCGGTAACGGTATCTCATTGATCATCTTCGCCGGTATTGCGGCAGGCCTTCCTTCAGCTGTCGGCGGCACCCTCGAGTTAGCGCGTACAGGTGAATATACACCGTTTGTTGTACTGGCACTGTTCGCTATGGTGTTGGTGGTTACAGGGCTTGTGGTGTGGTTTGAACGCGCACAGCGTCGTATTCCGATCCAGTATGCCAAACGTCAGGTGGGTAACCGTCTGTATGGTGGCAAGGCGTCATTCCTGCCGCTGAAGGTGAATACTGCCGGTGTGATTCCTCCCATCTTTGCCTCTTCACTGATTCTGCTGCCGGCAACGTTTGCTCAGTTTACCAAGGATGTGCCGAGTCTGGCCTGGCTGGGTGATATTTCAGCCGCCCTGTCACCGGGTGCCTGGTTGTATATGTTGCTGTTCACTGCACTGATTGTGTTCTTCTGCTTTTTCTACACGGCCATTGTATTCAATCCCAAGGATACAGCGGACAACCTGAAGAAAAACGGCGGATTTATTCCGGGTATCCGTCCGGGCCAGAAGACAGCTGATTATGTCGATAGCGTCTTGACCCGTATTACCGTCACAGGCGCTGCATACGTCACAGCTGTATGTCTGCTGCCACAGTGGCTGATTTCGGAGCTCTCAGTGCCGTTCTACTTCGGCGGTACGTCATTGCTGATCGTCGTCGTGGTTACGATGGACACCATGGGTCAGATTCAGTCTCATCTGATGAGTCATCAGTATGAGGGGTTGATGAAAAAAGCCCGTCTGAGAACCGGTAAATAAATGAACGTCATTCTGTTTGGACCTCCTGGTGTCGGTAAAGGCACGCAGGGTGAAAAGCTCGCTGCACAAAAGGGCATGTCCCATCTGGCCATGGGTGATATTTTGCGCGCAGCCGTGCGCAATGGCACCGAAGCCGGCCTGAAAGCCAAAACTTTCATGGATGCAGGTAAGCTGGTTCCGGATGATGTTGTCGTTGCCATGATTGAAGATCGTATTGCTGAAGATGAAGCCAGCGGTTTCCTGCTCGACGGTTTTCCACGCAATGTGGCACAGGCAGTCGCGCTGGATGCAATGCTGACCAGACATGGGCTGAATGTTGACCATGTTGTCTTTATGGATGCACCCGAAAAGAACCTGCTGGATCGTCTTTGCGGCCGATTGATTTGCAGGGCTTGCGGTTTTGGATTTCATAGGCAGTATTCGCCGCCCCAAAAATCAGGCGTCTGCGATCGTTGTGGCGGAGAATTGTATCAGCGGGAAGATGATCGTGAGGAAGTGATTGCGCATCGTCTGGAAGTGTATCGTGAGCAGACCCAGCCCCTTCTTGGTTACTATCAGGACAAGGATGGTTTCAGCAAGCTGGACGCTTCCGGTGAAACGGTAGCGGTCTATGCCGCGCTGAAACAGGTGGTAGAGAAGTAGCCATGGCTAAAGAAGATATTATTGAAATGTCAGGGGAAGTGGTTGAGAAGCTTCCTAACGCCATGTTCACAGTTAAACTGGAAAACGGACACGAACTGTTGTGCACGATTTCCGGAAAAATGAGGAAGTATTACATCCGTATTCTTCCTGGCGACAAAGTAACGGTGGAGATCTCTCCATACGACTTGTCTCGTGGTCGTATAAGCTACCGCGAAAAATAATCAACTGACCCTCACGGGCGGTTGGCCGGAATTTCCGGTAATGATTTGAGGAGGTACTGGCGTGAAAGTCCGTGCATCAGTCAAGAAAATGTGTTTGAAATGTCGTGTGATTCGCCGCAAGGGCGTAGTTCGCATTATCTGTGATAATCCTCGACATAAACAGCGTCAGGGTTAAGTAAGTTGCGCGCGTGCCTTGCAGTCGCTATGGTTCGCGCCCTTTTTCTTAAGGCCTAAGGAGGCAAGAAGTGGCTCGTATTTCGGGTGTAAATATTCCGACTCAGAAGCGTGTAGAAGTCGCTCTGACATATATCTTTGGTATTGGGGCGACCAGCTCTAAGGAAATCCTTTCCAAAGCTGGCATCAGTGCAGATCTTCGCGTGAAGGATTTGAGTGACGATGACGTCGCCAAAATCCGTACCGTGATAGATGCAGAATACACCGTTGAAGGTGATCTGCGTCGTGAAGTGATCATGAACATCAAGCGTCTTACCGACCTTGGTTGCTATCGTGGCCTTCGTCACCGCAAAGGGCTGCCTGTTCGCGGTCAGCGTAGTAAAACCAATGCACGTACACGCAAAGGTCCGCGTCGTACTGTAGCCGGCAAGAAGAAGTAAGGGGATAAACGATGGCTCCACCTAAAAAATCTGCTAAAGCTGCTGTCACTAAGAAACGCGTTCGCAAGAATATTGCCAACGCTGTTGCTCACATCAAGGCAAGCTTTAACAATACAATTATTACCTTCACCGATGATGCAGGTAACGCACTCTCCTGGGCAACCAGTGGTGGCGTTGGCTTCAAAGGTTCTCGCAAAAGTACTCCCTTTGCTGCACAGGTTGCTGCTGAGGAAGCTGCACGCAAGGCAATGGATCATGGCGTAAAGAACTGTGCTGTTCTTGTTCGTGGTCCAGGTGGCGGACGTGAGTCTGCGCTGCGTGCGATTTCTGCGGTGGGTATCAATGTAACATCGATTCGCGATGTTACACCAATTCCACATAATGGATGTCGCCCTCCCAAGCGACGCCGTGTTTAGGAGTAAGATTTAATGGCACGTTATCTGGAAGCCAAATGCCGCTTATGCAGGCGCGAAGGCGAAAAACTATTTTTGAAAGGCAGCAAATGCCACTCTGACAAATGCCCGATCGAGCGTCGTCCGTATGCTCCGGGTATGCATGGTCAGAACCGCCGTCAGAAAACATCTGACTATGGTCTGCAGTTGCGCGAAAAGCAGAAAGTGAAACGTATCTATGGTCTGCAGGAAAAGCAGTTCCGTGCGTACTTTGCTGAAGCTGATCGTATGGCTGGCGTAACAGGTCTTAACCTGCTGCATCTGATTGAAGCGCGTCTGGACAACGTAATCTACCGCATGGGTATGGCTACTTCCCGTACAGAGGCTCGTCAGATTGTTCGTCACAAACTGGTGAAGGTTGACGGCAGAATCGCCAACATTCCTTCTTTCAGCGTTCGTGTCGGTGCTCGTCTTGAGCTTGTTGACGGTGCAAAAGAACATCTGCGTGTTAATGCGGCTACAGAAGCTGCGGGTAACATGGGTACTGCCGAGTGGATGGATGTAGATCTGCCAACGCGTCAGGGAACATTCCGTGAACTGCCTGCACGTGATCAGCTGGACGCGAATATCCGCGAACAGTTGATTGTTGAACTTTACTCCAAGTAATAACTACTGAGGTCTCTCACATGCAGTTGATCAATCCGCGTAATATTACCATTGAAGAAAAAGTTGCCGGCCGTTCTGCCAAGATCGTTTTCGAACCTCTTGAGCGTGGATACGGCACTACAATCGGCAACAGCATCCGTCGTATGCTGCTCTCGTCCCTTCCGGGCGCAGCAGTAACTTCGGTCGTTTTCGATGGCGTATCGCATGAGTACGACACTATCAAAGGTGTTCGTGAAGACGTGATGGATATCATTCTGACTCTGAAAGAGTTGGATATCCGCATGGAAGGCGATGATGCGGCCAGAATTTCTCTGAATGTGAAAGGCCCTTGTGTAGTAACAGCTGGTGATATTCAGTGTCCTGCCGGTCTGATGGTGCTTAATCCTGAACTGGAACTGGCACATCTGAACGATGATGGTCATCTGAAAGTAGAAGCAGTGGTAGAGAAAGGTCGCGGTTATGATGCTGCTTCCGAGCGTCAGGTAGAAGAGCGCGCAGTCGGATCCCTGCTGGTTGATGCATCGTTTTCACCGATTCGTCGTGTGGCTACCCGAGTGGAACCTGCGCGTGTCGGTCAGCGTACCGACTATGACAAGCTGATCATGGAAGTTGATACCAACGGTTCATTGACACCTGAAGAAGCCATTAATGCTGCAGCAGCAATTTTCGAACAGCAGCTGGCCGTATTCGTTGATTTTAATGCAATCGGTAAAGGCACTGTTGAAGTTGAACCGGATACCGGCCTTGATGATCTGCTGGCTCAGCCTATTGAACATCTCGACCTGTCAGTCCGTTCAATGAACTGCCTGAAATCCGATGATGTGTTCCGTGTTGGTGATCTGGTACAGCGTAGTGAGCAGGAAATGTTGCGCACACCAAACTTCGGTCGCAAATCACTGAACGAAATCAAGGAAGTTCTGGAAAACATGGGCCTGGAGCTGGGCATGGAACTGGAAAACTGGCCACCACAAGATTCCGCTGACTCGCTGGATAGCTGAGTCGGTCCATATAGAATAGGAAGAGGATAGAGCAATGAGACATCGTAAACATAGTAATTCATTGGGCCTGGTAACTGCACATCGTCGTGCGCTGCTGGCTAATATGGCAGCATCACTTCTGACCCATGGTCGCATTGAAACGACTGAAGCGAAAGCTCGTGCTGTTCGCCCATACGTTGAAAAGCTGATTACACTTGGCAAACGTGGTGATCTGCATGCCCGTCGTCAGGCGCTGGCTAAACTGCGTCATCGTCCGATCGTAGACCGTCTGTTCGGTGATGTTGCATCCGCATGTTCTGATCGCGTTGGTGGTTACACCCGCATGATCAAAACCGGCTACCGTGCCGGCGATGCTGCACCTATGGCAATCGTTGAACTGGTTGATGCAATCGGAACCACAACTGCAGAAGCTTAAGTAAAACATGATTCATTAAAGGCTCCGCTTCGGCGGGGCCTTTTTTTTGCCCTGAGCAACTTGTCATGAAAATGACATATCTGCCATCTATCCTGATTTTACTTATAACGAAGAAGGAAGATAACGATGATAGAGTCAACTGCGTCAAGGGACGCATGCCAGTTACAGGAAAGCACATGCAGTCGCATGGAATCAGTACGCGCCGTCAATATTCAGGTTGAACATGAAACACATCTGCATGCGGATCAGGATCGGTTGCCTGATTATACCGCCAGCATTGAAATCATGGGCAGGCCTGCCCATGACGGCTTTTCAGCCCGGCGTGCGCTGATCTGTTTTTACCCGCATGGGCATCCGAACATAAGCAAACCGAGCTACGATGAAGTCAGGAAGCAGATAAAAATCTGCTATCCGATGAGCATGTTCGAAGCTCAGGTGGAAATCCTGACCCGCCATTATGATATTGAGTGTACTTATCTTGAGTCTGCCGGCTTACTGCAGCGTGAGGCATTTTTACAAGGCAGCAGGTTAATCCCTGAACAGATGCACTGAGGAAAGTCGCCTGGCGACTGTCTTCGGAACCCTTGTCCGGGTAAAGATCGAGGGGGCTATTTGTCTGAAGAGTTTTCAGCTTCTTTCAGGTAAGGGATCAGATAAAAGCTCTGGGCAATGATGAAAACAAAGGTCAATCCCATCAGTCCGAACAGCTTGAAATTGACCCATGTGTCGGTATCAAACTCAAAGGCAACATAGATGTTTACGGCACCGAGAAAAACAAAAAACAGCGCCCAGGCAATGTTGAGTTTATTCCACACCAGCGCAGGCAGGGTGATGTTTGCCCCCATCATGCGTTCAATAATGGTTTTCTTGCCGATAAAATGCGATCCGATAAACACAAGGGCAAACAGCCAGTTGATCGCGGTCGGTTTCCATTTGATGAACAGTTCATTCTGTAGAAACAGCGTCAGGCCACCAAACAGGGCAACCAGTACGAAGGTAATGACATGTGTCTTTTCAAATGAGCCCTTGAGCACGCGGTGGCCGATGGTTTGCACAGCCGAGGCCGCAATGAGTACAGCCGTTGCCACATAGATATCGTAGGTTTTGTAGGCGATAAAAAACAGCAAAACCGGAAAGAAGTCGAATAACATTTTCATACGCCTAATCCGACCACAGCCGGGTGCTCTTGCCAAGTCTGCGAAGTTCCGATTTGCACTTGCAGTATAAACGGCAATAATTGCATTCATGAATCATTATAAAAACATCTGCCTGTGTGTCTGCCTTATATTGCTTGCCTCCTGCTCAGGTAAAACCAGCAAGGAGATCACTGCCGATCTTTGGGCCGGCTGGGAGAAAGCTGAAGTACAGATGCAGGAAGATTTCCCTGAGGCCATCCCCATTATTCTTGTACATGGCTGGAACGGGGGCGAATTCACCTGGCCTGAACCTGATCAGTTAATCGAAATGGAAAAACAGATGCAGCGCGATATTTATCTGTTTACTTATCGCACAGGTATTTTTGCCAACCGTTATCCGCCTCTGGAGGTGCTGGAAGAACAGCTCGACCGCTACCTCGAAGCGCACGCTACGGTTGATGTCATTGCCCATAGCATGGGGGGATTACTGGTACGCCACTATCTCTCTCATCATGCGAACAGTTCCATCCGTCGCGTAGTATTCCTGGCCACGCCGCATTTCGGCACCAATGCCGCACAGGTGCTGGTTAAACTCGGCAGTCTTGGGGCGGAAGGCAATATTCAGGCCACTGAAATTCAGCCCGGAAGTGATTTTCTCTGGCAGTTGAACTCCCTTGCTGGCAGTGAACTGGATTCTGTGCAGGCGCTAAATGTCTATCTGAAAAACACATCCCTGTTACAGGGTGATTTTGTTGTTGATGAAGTATCGGCGTATTTGCCATGGGCGTTCAACGCGACAGTTGAAGGCAGGCATCATGAAATGGCCAAGCAGTTGATGGATATGGATATGGTGACTGATTTTGTTCAGAACGGTATCCTGCCTGAGCAGGAAGCTGCTGCGCCGGCCAGAAAGGATGTCTGGTTGAGGCTCAGGGTGCGCGGAGAGCTGGCAATGCTTTCTGAAAACAACTTCCACGCCTATAGTGCAAGAGGCTTACCCAATAATAATTTTGATCTTTGCTGTAAGCTGCGCTCCGGCTTATATGCACGGGCTGGCCTGAATACTGTTGTCATCGAAGATATTGAACCAGGAAGTGCATACAAGTTCACTGCGCGAGAGGGGTATGCTGTGACAACTGTATTCGCTGACGATCTGTTGAAGTTACCACACCCTGTAATCATGAAGTATGTCGATATTGATCCCATTGCGGAATCAGTGCCTGCGGCCAGCGTGCCGCAGGCGGGGTTACCTCAGGAAGCCATGCCTCAGGAGAGTGGGGGGCAGGGAGCGATGCCGCAGGGCGGAGCAGAGCCGGAGCCTGCTGACAGTGAGATTCAGCCTGCACAGATCCCCTGAATCATCTGTTGTGGATCATGCTTTTTCAATGTGCAGCGTGCGCGTCGGAAAGGCGAAGTTGAGCTCAAGCGATTCGAGCAAGTGCATGATTTCCAGATTCACTTCCTGACGTACCTGAAGATATTCACCCCATACCTTGCTGGAAGAGAAGTAGTAGAGGAAAATGGACAGCGATGAGTCAGCAAATTCATCAAACTTCACCAGCTTGTAGCTCTGATCGACCCCCGGGTGTTTAAGCAGAATCGCCTCAATGCCACTGATGGCCGCATCCATCTGTGCCGGGGTGGTGTCGTAGGTCAGCCCGATACGCATCTTGATGCGGCGTTCACTGCGCGCATCTATATTATCGATCACCATATTGGCCAGTGACGAGTTAGGGACATTCACCAGCGTGCGTTCAAATGTACGGATTTTGGTGGAGCGAAAGCCGATCTCCTCGACTACGCCTTCAAAATCGGATGTTTTAATCCAGTCGCCAATGACAAACGGTCGATCGACCAGAATCATGATCGAGCCGAAAACATTGGCGATGGTGTCCTTGGCAGCCATGGCAATAGCGATACCGCCAATGCCGAGGGACGCGATGAGGCCTGAGATCGAATAACCCATGTTTTGCGCCACAACCAGCAGGCCGGTCATCACCAGGAAGATCTTCAGTGTTTTGCTGATAAAGGGAATCAGCTGATTATCCATGACAGAGTCGGTTTCCTGTGCATGAGCCGTGAAATAGGCCGAAAGCCCTTCGAGTAAACGCCAGATGAACCAGATTGCAACAATGATTGAGAGGATGCGACCGGCACTGTCGACTATAGAAACCAGTGGAAATATATCTGCCGGCGGGTTCAGAGCATGAACTGACAACATAATGCCGATGACGTAGACCAGCAGGCCGATGGGGCGGTCGGCGGCACTGAGCAGCACATCATCCAGCTTTGTTTGCGTTCGTGTGGCCAGAGACTTGCTGATGCGCTGAAAGGCCGTTAGTGCGATGGTTCTGGCAATGACAGTGGCAAACAGTATACCTGCCGAAATAACCCATCGGGCCAGTGGAATATCCAGAAACATGGATTCGCTCAGATGGATCCATAATGCTTGCATGTGTCGCTCCCTGAGTTGGTGTGGGCCAATGATAACTGAAAACGTGCCGTGAAACAGGGCAGGTGGCATGCTTTCCCGCAGTTCTGGCGCGGTTATTATTTCATCTATGTTTCATCAAGGCATTCATAGTCTTTTGCATCACATTGATTTTTTGGAGATGACATGAAAAAACTTTGCATGCTGTTACTAATGCTTCTGCCGGCTACCGCATGGGCTGGTAGCTGGACGCTGGATGCCGGCAACTCGGATATTAATTTTGTTTCAGTGAAAAAAGATACGGTGGCTGAAGTCCATCACTTCACCGCCTTAAGTGGTTCTGCCAAAGACGGTTCTGCTTCAGTGGTCATTGATTTGGCCTCTGTGGAGTCCGGCATTGCCATTCGCAATGAACGCATGAAGTCCATGCTATTTGATGTGGCGCAATTTGCTACGGCAACGATCACTGCCGATATCAGTGCTGTGGAGACCTCTAAACTGAAGGTCGGCGAAATGGTGACTGCGACTGTGCCTGTTTCGCTGGATCTGCATGGTTTTAAACAAGAACTGAAGGCCGATGTGACTGTGATCGCACTGAATGACGGGTTGCTGGTGACAAGTCGCTCACCGGTCATCGTAAAAGCGGCTGATTTCGGTCTGGTTGCCGGTATTGAGGCGCTGCGCGATGCAGCCAAATTACCTAGTATCGCCCAGAGCGTTCCTGTATCCTTCCATTTGCGCTTTACACACTGATTCTCTTCTCCGCTGTGAAAGGCCTGCTCTGTGAGCAGGCCTTTTTGTTTGACGCAGTCAGCATTGCTTTTTAGCTTCTTGAGAAGCCTACGGGAGAGAACCTATGAGTAAACCTGCACTGCAGATCATGATAGAAGATGTTGAGGCTCTTTCCCGCCTGATTGGCAAACGAGTCCGTTATCTCGATGCTGAGTATGAAGTCACCGACCTGTTACCCGATGAAGGGCTGTTGATTCTGTCTGCCGATGTCGGCAGCGATGTGCAGGAAGACAGCTACGGCAGGCCGAACCGCCTTGTTCCCAAACGTCACAACCTGAAATTCCGCGATGCAGAGGGTAACCCGAGCAGTATCTGGAGCGAACTCACTTTTCTCGATGGTCCCCTGCTGGATTGAGGGGTAGCAGACTTCAGGTTTCTTTCCTTGCGTAACTGCTGTTTTGTTCATCCCCTGAGGGGCGTTAGTTTATGAGTGTTATCCGGCAGTTGTTTACCCGCAACATGTTGATCTGTATTTTCACCGGTTTTGCTTCAGGCCTGCCGCTCTATCTGCTGCTCAATCTGCTGCCGGCCTGGCTGCGCAGCGAAGGTGTGGACCTGGCCACCATCGGCCTGTTCGCCCTGATCCAGTTTCCCTACACCTGGAAATTCCTCTGGTCGCCGCTGCTCGATCGCTATGCGCTGCCACTGCTTGGACGCAGGCGTGGCTGGATGTTGCTCACGCAGGGCTTGTTGCTGGTTGTCATCGCTATACTGGGCGGTTTCTCGCCGCAGTCCGAACTGACCATGATCATTATATTTTCCACGCTGCTCGCCTTTCTGTCCGCTACGCAGGATATCGCGCTTGATGCATACCGGCGCGAAATCCTTTCCGATCTTGAGCTGGGGTTGGGCAACTCGGTACATATTAACGCATATCGGCTGGCCGGACTGGTGCCGGGCTCGCTGGCGCTGATTCTTTCCGATCACCTGCCCTGGCATACGGTATTCATTATTACGGCGCTGTTCATGCTGCCGGGCATGGCGATGACGCTGCTGGTGCGTGAGCCCACTGTTGCCGTACGACCGAAGAGTCTCAGAGAGGCTGTGATCGAGCCGTTCCGCGAGTTTATCCATCGCGATGGCTGGCGTGGCGCGTTGACCGTGCTTGCCTTCATTTTTCTCTACAAACTCGGTGACAGCATGTGTACGGCGCTGGCCACACCTTTCTACCTCGACATGGGTTACTCCAAAACCGAGATCGGGCTGATTGCCAAAAATGCCGGCCTGTGGCCGGCGGTGATCGGTGGTTTGCTGGGCGGCTTGTGGATGGTAAAGATCGGTATCAACCGCGCCCTGTGGCTGTTCGGTTTTGTGCAGTTGGGCTCGATATTCGGCTTTGCCTGGCTGGCTTCACTGGGGACGCAGGAGAGTATCGGCGCGGTTGAACTGACCAGCCTGGCCATTGTGATCGGGCTGGAGGCATTCGGCGTCGGTGTCGGCACGGCTGCATTTGTCGCCTACATTGCCCGCGCCACGCATCCGGCCTACACCGCCACCCAGTTTGCCCTGTTTACCAGTCTGGCCGCAGTACCGCGCACCTTCCTCAATGCCGGCGCCGGCTGGCTGGTCGAAACATTTGGTTGGACCGAGTTCTTTCTTCTTTGCGCAATTCTGGCTGTGCCGGGCATGTTGTTGCTGTTCAAGGTGGCGCCGTGGCAGCATCGCGAACCATGCGGAACGTGAGTCGGAAGTGGTGTTTTGCTGCGGAGGAAAACAGATGTTGAACCCTATTGCCCGTATCTTGGGCCTGCTGCTCTGCCTGGGGCTGGCAGCCTGCCCGATCAAACAGCCGGAGAAGCCGTCCGGGGCCCCGCAGTATCTGCAAAGCAACTGGCAAGCCTTGCCCGAATGGTCTCAGGCAACACTCGCTCCTTCGCTGGCGGCGCTGAATGCCGGTTGTGTGACGATGAAAAAAAAGCAGCACTGGCAGCAGATTTGTGCCGAAGCAGGCTTGCTCGACACCAGCAACAACGAAGCCCTGCATCGTTTTTTCGAGGATAAGTTTACGCCCTGGCAGTTACGTAATGGCGACGGCAGCGATCAGGGGCTGATTACCGGTTACTACGAGCCGCTGCTCTACGGCAACCGTGTGAAAAATGAACGTTACCGTTTTCCGGTCTATGGCGAACCGGACGATCTGCTGATTATCGATCTGGCGGATCTCTATCCGCAACTCAAGGGCATGCGGCTGCGCGGTCGCATC
>Ga0210044_10004214_pt1 | contig 20127 bp, 23 predicted proteins | sample CryGey13umfilter_2_FD_183959 | JGI IMG/M metagenome (GOLD analysis project Ga0210044, IMG submission 183959) | Groundwater microbial communities from aquifer in Utah, USA - Crystal Geyser 4/9/14 3 um filter (SPAdes) (version 2) | ecosystem: Environmental > Aquatic > Deep subsurface >... | reverse complement strand
TCGGTTAATCTCATGCAGCGGAGAGATATCCTCGAATTAGTGATGAAACAATCGCCTCCACCAAAACGACAACCAACTGAAAATTTAAACCAACTGAGCCTGATCAATGTTTAACCGGACAGCAGTGAGTACAGATAAATTCATATAAAGATTTTTCCTTTCCTTTGCGTACCTTTGCGCACTCTGCGGTAAATGCCTTTGACTACTGCTTCTTGGCAAATGTGCGGGCGATGCGATTCTGCGCAACCAGTGCCTTGTCGACAAGGCGCGGTAAAATCGCGTTGATGCGCACAAATAACGCTTCCGGAAAACCGAAATAGATGTCTTTGCGATTATTGTTAATCGCTTCAACAATCTTTTTAACCACAACTTCGGGGGCGTCCATATTCGTCTTGGTCGCTTCATTCATCTTCATCACAGTATCTGAGTTTATCGGCGTTTTCACGGCTCTCGGGGCAATATAGGTGACATCGACGGCGGTATCGGCCAGTTCGCGACGCAATGCCTCGGAAAAACCGCGCAGACCAAACTTGCTGGCTGAATAGACACTGAAATAAGCAAAGCCAATGGAGCCGAAGATAGAACCGACATTGACGATACGTCCGCAGTTCTGCTCCAGCATCGACGGCAGCAATGCACGCGTCAGCCACATTGGCGCCAGTAGATTGACCCGCATGATCAACTCGATTTTGTTCGGGTCTTCATCCTCATAGGCTGCAAAGCTGTTAATACCGGCCAGATTGATCAGCAGATCAATTCCGCCCAGTTGCTGCAAACACTCTTCAGCGGCAACCTTGCACCCCTCTGCCGTAGAGAGATCACCGGCAACCGCATGGGTGCCCTTCAGCTCTTCCGCAACCTTATGCAGTGCCTCGGCATTGGCATCCACCATGGCCAGTGTGGCGCCACCAGCCACCAGTTCACCGGCCAGGATGCGTCCCATACCACCGGCAGCACCGGTCAGAACAACGCGTTTTCCATTGATTTCCACTTATCCCTCCAGCTGAACAACAGGTAAGCTGCGGAAAATATCACCGTACAGGCGATACATCATCTTCGCACAGTGCACCACGGCCTGCTTATCCTCGTCTCTGTCCAGCCTGTTCATCAACTTCTCATAAAAATCGACATGACCGACATCGAGTGAGCCATGTGAACTCAGATAGGAGAATGCCGACTTGGGCAGGTTCAGCGCCTGCTGGATATTGTCCGCTGCATGCGTTGCCAGCGCCACACTTGTCCCTTCCAGTACCAGCACCATACCAAAAAAGCCGACCGGGTTATTGCGCATCACCGTGTCATAGGCATAGGCAACCATCAACTCGGTTGCCGGCATCGGGGTTTCATGACGCACGACTTCCTTGTCTGCACCACAGGCCGCAATGTCATTCAGGATCCACTCCTGATGGCCCATCTCCTCTTCAATGTATTCACCAATGGCCACGCGCAGCCACTCCAACCGCTCGGGCAGGCGCCCGCCGGTCGCCATCAGCAGCGGTATGGTGTGCTTTACATGGTGATAGGCCTGACCGAGAAAGGCCAGATAACTCTCCAGCGAGAGCTGCCCTGCCGCTCCCAGCTGAATCAGTGGAATAGACAACAGCGCATTGCGCTCGGCTTCCGTTGCCTGCGTCAAATCATCGTAAAATGCCATTATGACTCCTCGTACATGATATTCAGTGCATCCCTGTAACAGTTCTCAATATGTTGCCGACGCGGCCTGCCGGTTCCTGTCCACAGACCGTTGGCTACGGTAAATGGCTCATCAGCGGCAATCCAGCGGGAAATGCGCGCATAATCGGGCAAGCGGGCGTTGGCAGTCGCAACAGCCGCATCCACCGCGGCATGGTCAAAATTCTGCCGTGGAAAAATTACCGCCACATTAAATGGACGGGCTTCACCAAAGATGCAGCACTGTCCGATAGCAGGCTCGATCGATAGCTCGCGCTCCACCCATTCGGGTGAGACATTGCGTCCGAATGCGGTAATAAAGATATGTTTCTTGCGCCCGGCAAGATGCAGATAACCCTCATCATCCAGATAGCCGATATCGCCAGTAGGCCAGGCCTTGGTTGCCGCCAGTGGCGGCTCACCCAGATAACCGGAAAACAGGGCCCCGCGTACCAGTATTTCACCATCCTCAGCAAAGCTCAGCTGCAAATGCGGCAGTGGCTTGCCGACGCTGCCCGGACGATTATTCCCAGGCGCATTGACCGCCACAACACTGGCCGCTTCAGAGAGTCCGTAACCCTCGAACACAGGCAGAGCCAGTGTGGCTGCACGCTCCAGCAGTTGCAGAGAGACAGGAGCGCCGCCCACGGCAATATAACGCAAGCTTTTCGGTTTTGTCAGTCCAGCACCGATACCTGCCAGCAGCGCATGCAGCATCTGCGGAATCATAATGCAGGTCGTCGCCTTCGATGCATGCAGTGCAGTCACAAACTGCCCCACATCCAGACCACTGGCACCGCTCATACCAATAGCGGCCATACCGGGTGCATGAATCGTCGCACCGACCAGCAGCGGCGCATACACCCCACCGATATTTTCCAGCAGCGTTGCATAAGGCAATAGCGCCAGATGCAGATCATCGGCGCCGGCACCCGTTGCCTCAGCCAGAGATGCGGCAACCGTTTCCATAGCGGCCAGATTCAGGCAGACACCCTTCGGCTCACCGGTTGAACCGGAGGTATAGGTTATTTTGGCGCAATCGGCCGGCAGGGCTACATCCGCTGTTTGTATGCGGATCAGCGTCAGCCCTGCGATAGCCGTGACCGCAGCATCATACGGGATAGAGAGCTGTGCGAGCAGTGCAGACAGCTGATCGGGCCTGTCCGTCAGCAGCGCATCGACACCGGCATGGTGCAGCAGGTGCGAGATCTGCGACGGTGCAAAGAAGTGCGGCACGGGTATCAATGTAATACCGGCCTGCATAGAGGCGAGATCCGCGCAAATCCATGCCAGTGAATTATCGGCGGCAAGCGCCAGCGTATGCAGGCCGGACTCGCGCAGTTGCACAGCCGCCGTGTCCACGGCCGCAATCAGTTCAGCATAGTTATATGAAACAGTTAAAGAGGTAATGGCTGGATGGTTCGGACGATCTGCTGCAGTAGCACGCAGTGCTGCCAGCACGCGACTCAAATGCCGCACCCGTTCACACCGGTAGCAGGGGCGCTTCGCCGGCAGCGGCAATCGGCGATTCGGCTTCCTGCATCTCGCCAGCGGCTTTCAGACCCGCCTCTTCCGCTGCCGCCCAGGTATCGCGCAAGCTGGCCCAGAGATCCTGCAGGTTATCATGTCCATGTTTGATATCGGCAAAACAGACCACAGGATTGCCCTGATAGTAGGCGCCCCACTTGGCAACCTCTTCCGGCGGCAGCCGTGACTCGTCGGCCGCCATCAACTCCCGCGTATCCAGACCCAGCTTGCGAAATACATTGCGCATGCGCGTAACACCGGTAAAGGCAACCCAGCGGTAGCCCCTGGCCCACATATAGGCGGTTGCAGCAATGATCGCCAGACGCGCATCGCCCGGATTTGCCTCGGCCAGATTGCCAACTTCAACAATGGTGGATCGCTCCACCGTCTGGCCGAGGTAACGGGAGATCGAGACCTCGATCGGGTCGTCCAGATAGTTTTCCAGAAACAAACGCTCCTGGCCTGCGGCACGGTATCCCATCACCGCCCGGTATTCGCCGGCGGCATTGGTAACGCGCATGATCTGCGGCATAAAAGTGTCCACTTCGGCATTATAGGCGCGACGATATGTATCATGAATAAAGCGGGTCACCCTGCTCCACTCGGGATCATTCTGACGAATCACATCAAACAATGGGTCCTTCCCCTGTTTCAATCCTGTTCAGTATGCGTGAATGAGCATAAAGCGTAGGCGGGGCATGATAACCATGTGAGCTTATAACTAGAAGTGACAGTTGTCACTGCATCAGTTGCTTAATACTCCCGCAACATCTGCTCGAATTCGGACAGGGCCCGCTCGAAGGCAGGACGCTCAAACAGACGGTCCATGTAGCCTTCCAGGTGCGGCCATGCAGCCGTGTCGATATCCAGTGACTCCAGACGCCAGAGAATCGGTGCCAGCGTAATATCGGCCAGCGTGTACTGCTCGCCGATAAAATAGATCTGGCGCCCCAGGTAGACATTCAGGGATTCAAGATATGCGCTGATCTTTTTGACCGCTTCCTTTTTCTTGCGCGGATTGGCCGTCTCTTCATACAGCGGATAGAGCTCGCGCTCCAGCTGCAACACAGCCAGACGCATCTGCGCCCGTTCAGCCGGTGAGCCCGGTTTCAGCGGCGGATGCGGATAACGCTCGTCCAGATACTCATTGACCACAGATGATTCGAAAAACACGATATCGCGATCAATCACGGTCGGCAGCTTGCCGTATGGGTTGAGCTTGAGAAAATCGGCCGGGAGGTTATCTGCTTCCAGATCATATGTTGTCACCGGCAATTCCTTCTCTGCCAGTACGATACGGGTTCGATGCGAATCCGGACAACGGGCATCGGAATACAGTTTGATCATTGAAACCTCCAAAAGAGAGGCAGACTAACGGGTAGCCTGCCAAAACGGTGAGGCAGTATAGCGCCGTCAATGAAAAAATAAAGCTTTTTCATATTTCCAATGAAAAATCAGTTACTTACAAAGCATGTCTATTTCGGCTCGTTAAACATCAAGCCCGCACCTCACTGCTGCTGCAGATAGTTTATGGCTGCATCCACCGCTGCCGGCAGCGGGCACTGATGTGCCAGATTTGCAGCAATAGCCGAAGCCAGCCTACAACCCGTACCGTGGCGGGCTGCCTCCCCCCAGGCCATGCGGGGATGGGTGAAGCGGTGGATATTGCCATCCACATCGCAGAGAACATCGAGCAGCATATCCGTATCCGCATGCCCCCCCTTGAGAAGCACCGCGCACCCCATCTGCTGACGCAGGTTCTTTGCCGTATAGACGGGATTGGCAGCGGCATAGCCGCGTGATTCACCCAGCAGCGCATCGGCCTCATCCAGATTCGGTGTCATCACTGTTGCCTGCGGCATGAGTGCTGCCTGCAGGGTAGCCACCCCGCCAGCATCCAGCAGTGATCTGCCACTACTGGAGATCATCACCGGATCCACGACAACAGCACCACTGTGCAGCTGCGCAAGCAGACCTGCCACCAGCGCCACATAACCTGCATCAAAGAGCATGCCGGTCTTCACCACGGCCACATCATAATAATCGAAGATGCTGTGAATCTCGGCGTCCAGCTGCGCCAGCGGTACGGCTTCAATACGACTGATTTGCCGCGGGTTCTGTGCCGTCAGCGCGGTAACTGCCGAACAACCGTGAACGTTTAACCCGGCAAATACACGCAGATCAGCCTGAATACCCGCCCCGCCGCAGGAGTCCGAACCCCCGATAGTCAGACAAACCGGCATCATGACACCCCTCATGCTGCCTGCCAGATAGCCGTCAGTTTGGCCGCCTCATATGCGATATCATCAGCGCCGAACAGGCCGGAAATCACGGCCGCACAGTCCGCACCTGCAGCCTTCACCTGCACAATATTATCAGCATGGATACCACCAATGGCGCAGATGTTGGCTTGCGGAAACAGCTGCCGCGCCTTGATCAGGCGGGGTAGCCCTACTGCCGGCACCTCCGGCTTGGAGTGACTCGCCCATATCGCGCCAAAGGAGATATAATCGGCACCATCGCGCAACACATGTTTGGCCATCCCTGCATCCGCACGACAGGTTACCCCGACAATCAATGAAGAGCCCACCTCAACACGCAGCTGTGTCAAATTGGGCATCTCATCGCGGCCGAGATGCACGCCATCAGCCTGAGCATCCAGAGCCATCTGCACAGAATCATTGACGATAAAGCAGGCATCATAATCAGATGTGAGGACCCTGAGCGCCTTCGCCCGCTTCAGTGCGCGATGATATCCCTGTTTCTTGTCGCGGAACTGCAGGATACGCAGACCACCTTGCAGCGCCGCTTCAGCCCTGACCAGCAGATCGTCTGTGTCCAGGTCCGCAGGCAGAATACCATAGATACCGGAGAGTAGTTTATCACGCATCGATCAACTTCAGCAGATCGGTAAACAGCGGCAGCGGCACCACGCGCCCGACAAACTCCTGCGGCAGATCCTGGTAACCGTGCTCTGCGAAAGCGACAGTATGACAACCGGCATTGAATCCTGCTTCCACATCAAAACGGGTATCACCCACCATCACCGTTTCGGACGGCTCCACACCCATCGCCCTACAGCACTCAAACAACATATCCGGTGCCGGCTTCTTGGCAAAACCGTCTTCCGGCGACAACGCCAGGGTCAGGTAAGCGGTCAGCCCCAGCGCATCAAGCACCTTCACACGCGCCCTGGCCGGTTTTGCGGTCACCACTGAGCACGGAATACCGCGCGCTTTCAGCGTATCAAGCACCAGCATCACACCGGGAAACGGCTTGCTGTGATCGGCCGGATGCTGCTCATAGATATCGGCAAATGCATGGTAGAGCGCCATGGTCTCGGCATGCTCCATCGGCAGCCCCAACACATTGGAAGCCAGCTTGTGCGCCCCGCCACCGACATGCGGTTGCGTGTCGGCAAGACTCAGGCGCAGATCATAACCCAGCGACGCCAGCGCCCTGTTGGCATTGGCCTGAATGTCCGGCAGTGCATCCACCAGCGTTCCGTCGAGATCAAATATAAAAGCCTTCGGTTTAATCATCATTCATCCTTATATGCTGCATGGTTAGTGATATCTCTTCACGTACAGCATCGTTTTTTTCAGCCGCATTCATGCGCACAATCACGTCCAGCATATCAGCCCTGTTTTCCTGACTTGCAAGCTGCCCGATTGCCCAGACAGCATGACCGCGAATCAATGGTTCGGCATCCGCAAGCACAGCAGTCAGATGCGGTATAAATCCGGCATCGCCGGAGTTACCCATGGCAATACAGACATTACGCAACAGACCGCGCCGCCCTGTTCGCCGGACGGGGGATTTCCTGAAGTGAAGACGAAAACTACCCTCATCCAGCTGCAGCATACTAACAAGGTCGGGTAGATGATTCTCCCCCCGGGGTTTAAGGAGATCATCCTCCAGCGCCGCCCCTTTGCCCGCATGCTCATTCCACGGGCAGACCAGCTGACAATCATCACAGCCGTAAATACGGTTGCCCATCAGGCTGCGCAGTGCATGCGGAATGAAACCGTCAAACTCAATAGTCAGATAGGAGATACAGAGTCTGGCATCCACCACATAGGGAGCGATAATCGCTGCGGTCGGGCAGACATCGATGCATGCACTACAACTGCCGCAATGGTTGACCGCCGGCGCGTCCGGCTCGATCACGGCGGTGGTAAAGATTTCACCGAGCAGAAACCATGAGCCCAGCTGCCGGTGAATCGTCAGTGTATGTTTACCCTGCCAGCCCAGTCCGGCGCTTTCCGCCAGTGCATGCTCCAGTACCGGTGCGGTATCAACAAACACACGCTGATCGTGCTTGCCGAGCAGTGCATCCAGATCGGCAGCCAGCGCCTTCAGCCGCTTTTTCATCACCTCATGATAATCATCGCCATGCGCATAGGCGCTCACCACACCCCTGACGGTTGCCGCTGATGCCTCGGCGAGATCATAAGCCGGCGGCGTATAACGCATCGCAAGCGTAATCACCGAGCTTGCCTCAGTCAGCATCGATGACGGATTCATACGCCGCTGAAGACGGCTCTTTTCGGCCATCCAGCCCATATCGCCCTGCATGCCGGCATCCACCCAGCCCTGCAGTGCATCGGCATGCATACGGCCTGCTTGCGGGCGCGTCACACAACAGAGCGCAAAACCGTGCTGCACGGCCTTTGCCCGAATCGTCGCCTTCACCTCTTGATTACGCATGGACGTACTCTGGCAGATCCCTGCCATTGTTCCATCGTCCGAACCATGACGGATGCATCACTGACTACAGCGGCACTCAAGTAAACCGGCCCACCATACCCACGCGGGCATAGCCATAGTCATTATCAATACGGTGGTATACACCATCATGCCTGACACACAGCAGTGCAGCGCGCCGATCTCCTCCGGCGGAGTATATTTTACTGATAAAACCGTCGCTGAAGTCTCGTTTCAACGTTATTTCACCGCATCAAAGCTATCGACACTAAAATGCTTGTCCGCCCCCTGCTTGCATACCCGCCCAGCCAGTATGCGTGAGCCGTCATCATGCAGGATATGGATGCGTGAACCGGAGAGCACCACTGCTTCAGGGTGTGAGCCCTGCGAGAAATCCAGAGCCCTGATCCGCAGCGGCGGGCCCTGTGCATCAGAGTCCCATGCATACAGCCTGAATGGGCCACCGGATGCCGCGGGACCGGCAATAATCAGAAACCGACCGCTCACGGCACTGTAAGCCATTGATCGCAGGCCCAATCCCCCCAGCTCCACAAAGCGGGCCCCGCCGAACAGGGCTCTTTTCGCTTTGCCCGCCAGCAGATCGTCCGCATTCTTCAGATGGAGCAGCAGAGCCATGCCATGATCAAGCGGGTTACGCAGGCCAATGAGCAGCCCTTTTCCACCCGGCATTGCCGCCAATGCCTCGATATTCAGGCCGTCTGCTTTCGGAGCAAGCTGTTTGTTTACCTGCTCATCCAGTCGCGTCGCTGCACGCAGCAGCTTGATGGCACGCCCCGTTTCACGGGCTTCCGGACTCTCCCATGATGCCTTATCCAACGCATCACGGATCAGTGATCTGTAATTACCCGCCCAGGCCAGTGTGATTTCTCCTGTTGATTCGCCTGCAACATCCGTGGCAAACAGCTGATAGCGGTTTGCGCGCAAACGGCCTTTTGCATTTCTGCCATGTGAGGTGATCCAGTAGATGCGCTGCCCTGCACGTGCCGCCCCCTCAATATCACTCTCCCTGCCCGCCTCCACGCGCATCTGTGTTGAAAAATCAAACCGCTGCACCGGATCCGTTGCAGGTCTGTTTATGGCATAGAGCAGTAGCAGATCATGTTCATCTTCCGCCACCAGCATGTACCCATTGCCTACAGACACCGCTGCAGAGGCATCACACGTGCCGTTGAACACGTGCTCATCGGCAACTGCGCATGCGTTAGAGCACAACATGCAAATCATGGCAGTGACAAGTCGGATGTAATGATAACGATGCAATGCCCCCCCCCTTTGCCCAAGCGTAGCTGCACTACACCTGTTGGTCTTGTGGCAGATGAGCCGATGCGCTAACGTGCGAACAGACGGACAAGGGCGGGTGAAACAGTGACCGAGTATGCAGATTCCGGAAACCGCTGCTGGTGAATGCGTGAAAACACTGGCGGTATACAATATCAAGGGTGGCGTGGGCAAGACAACCACGGCCGTACATCTGGCGCATGTGGCAGCAGCCTCCGGCCTGCGAACACTGATATGGGATCTTGACCCGCAAGGTGCGGCATCCTACTGCCTGCATACCAAAGCACGCATCAAAGGCGGCAGTGAAGCGCTGATCGAGAAAAACAACCCTGTCGAGCATCTGATTCGCAACACGCATTTCGAACGTCTGGATATCCTGCCTGCCGACTTCTCCTACCGGCACTTTGACACGATGCTGAACGATGTGAAAAAACCGTTGTCGCGCCTGCACAAGGTACTCAAACCGGTCAGCGACAACTACGATATTGTCATCCTTGATTGCCCGCCGGGTATCACACTGCTCTCCGAGGCGGTATTCGCCGCTTCCGATGCCCTGATCGTCCCCACCATGCCGACAACGCTCTCCCTGCGTACGCTCAAGCAACTGATCGATTTCAGAAAGAAGTCAGGACTGAAGAAACTGCAACTGCTGGCCTTCTTCTCCATGGTTGATCAACGCAAGAATCTGCATAAACGCACTCTGGCCGCACGGCCGCAACTGGCACCATGGGTACTGAACACATGGATACCCTTTGCCAGCGGCATCGAGCTGATGACGGAAAGACGCATACCGGTCACCGCCTCGCATCCGGCCAGCATGCTGAGTGAGCGCTACCGCCTGCTATGGCAGGAAGTTCACGACGCGGTGCATGGTACACGCAAGCTTAAACATTAAACCGGTGAGCGCTTTAACCCGGAAACTGCCAGTGCAGGGCGAGTGACAGCGTAAAATCCTGAGTCGTATGCTGGCTCAGCCCGTTCTCGGTAAAAGCCAAGGTCCAGCCGGTACCGCCATCGGTCTCACCCTGCAGGCCGAATGAATAAATCAGCGGCGGCTTGTCCAGCTGTCGTATACCGCTCGAATAGGGTGATGAGCCGCCCTGCCCCTGCACAATCAACGCCAATTGATCACTGTATTTCCAGCCCAGCGTGGCCGACCCGCGGCTATAGGGGTGATAACTGATGCCAGGCAGCGCCGTTGCCGCCACATCGCGGGCAAAGGTATAAATAGCCCACGCCTCGACATGCATAAACCAGCGTTCACCGGCAAAGCTGGCTACTGCACCCGCACCGACATCCGGTTTGCCGCTGCCAAAACCCCGACTACTGGAGGCGGTTGAGGCCTTCACGGAAGCAAGGCCTGCAACTGCCCAGCCATCCCCCTCCAGCAGCTGTTTGCGTAAAGAGACAACAGCATTACCCATCTCCCAGCGGTTCTTGCCCTGCCAGCCGCCGGGGCTGCCCGGCCGGAAGTAATATCCGAATGCATTATTGGCTCTGAACTGGCGACCTGAAGATGGCACACCGAGTATTTTGTGCACATCTTTAACCAACTGATCCAGTACACCGTTAAACGGCCGCAGTAGTGACAGCTGCACGGAGAGATCCATATCTTCCGTCAGCGCTTTACGCACCATCAAATCGGTCACGGAGAGTTCCATATCAGCCAGCAGCTGACTGGCAGGCCACTGATCGGCCTGGTATATACTGGAGAGGTGCTGATGCAGCCCGACATCCCAGTCGCTGTAGTCGCGCAGGGCCGAGTCCGGAACAGGGTCGAGAAAACGCATCATCGGCGGATACATATTACGCAACGGTAGCGGCGCAGTGATAAAACTCTCACCGGCGATGAGTGTGCCGCCACCACCGAGCAGTGACAGTGTAACCATGACCGCTGCCAGAATAGTCTTGCACCTGATCCCCATCATATCTCCCTCCACAATCCGGAGCAGAACACCCCGGCCCTATACGGAGTAATTTACATCACTTCAAATCCGAAAACCACTCCCGAATCAGATCAGGAGTGGAACTCGCGTACGGAATAACGATCCCGGGCGGTGATATCGCGGGCAACAAAGCCGGCCTTACCGGCATAAATGGCCGTCTGCAACCACTGCTCTTCGCTCTCGATATCCGGCCCTGCAACCACCCTGCTCCAGACGCCCTTTTTCTGTTTGCCATAGCGATCCGGCATAGCGACATCGGCCAGCCATCTGTAGCCGCGTGCCCTCAGCTCGTCTTTTTTATCAAAGGGCGCACCAACAGCGAACAGGCGGCGGCGATTTTCGCGCGCCTTCTCCAGCAACAGCGACATCGCCGGCCTGCCCGATACAGGCAAGGCTCTGGAGAGCAGATGCAGCGTTGCCTGCGCATCAATCACAGCCCTGTGCCCGTCAAAAAAGTAACCGAGCCGGTAGGCGATATAGTCCAGTTTCAGACTGCTGATGCCCTCTGCCTGCCAGTCGATGTCATTGAAGGTGCAGGCCCAGTTTTTCTCTACAGCCAGAGGCAGGCGGCGCTCCAGCATCTGCCGGTCGAAACCGGCATTATGGGCAATAATCAGGTCGGCCTTCCCGAGCCACCGCTCAATCTCGGCATCATCCAGCTGCTGGCCGGCCACCATGTCGTCACTGATACCGGTCAGATTCTTCACCACCTCATTCAGTGGCTCGCCCGGATCTTCAAAACCGTCATAGCTGTGCAGCACGTTATAGATTCGGCCTGACCCGGCATCATAGGCAAAAGCGACAAAACCCAGCTCGATGATTTTATCCGTGGCTGTATCCAGACCCGTTGTTTCGGTATCGATGACCAGACCGATACGCGGTGTCGCCGGCTCACCGTCACCATAGCACGCCGGTGGCTGCAAGCGCTCCAGCACACGGTAGTTGTCGGATTGTTGTAAATGCCGTACGGCATCCTCATCTCTCATATACCACCCCGTGTTAAAGCATGATGATCATTTTTTTTACCGCAGAGAACGCAGAGGAAAGGTGAACAGAAACATAGATATGGATTTCAACACCACTGAATCAAATGCTTTTCCTCTGCGTCCTCTACAGTGAGCCCCTGTGACTCTTCGCATTTATTTTTTATCTTTCATCTCGGTCGGACGCAACTGTTTGGCCAGATTATCCAGCACACCATTGATAAAACCACGTGGCGACTCGCCCGCATAATCCCGGGTCAACTCCAGCGCTTCGTTGATAATTACGCGGTAGGGAATCTCCAGCCGGCTCTGCATTTCCCATACGGCGAGACGAATCACATTGATCTCTATCTGGGCAACCGAACGCAGACTGCGACCGCGCACGGCAGTCTTGATCACTTCATCCAGCTCATCGACATGATCGACAATGCCGTAAATCGCTTCGCGAAAATAATTTTCATCCTGATCTGCCCGATCTTCATGCTCCAGACGGGAAGCCAGCAGCCCGGGAATCATGCCTGCGTCCTGTTTAGCCGAGCTCCATGCGTACAATGTTTCCAGCGCAGATTCACGCGCCTGATGACGATTCGCCACTATGCCTCCAATGCCTGTTCAATCAGCTTTAACTGATATGCCACTTCAACAGCTGTCAATGCAGCCTCTTCACCCTTGTGTCCGTGTGCGCCACCAATGCGCGCTCGTGCCTGTTCCACTGTATCCAGCGTTAATACACCGTTACCCACACCCACATCACCACGCTGGGCAATTTTGCCGATCGCTTCCATCGCCCCCTGACAGACATAATCAAAGTGCGCCGTATCGCCGCGAATCACACAACCCAGACAGACTATGGCATCAAAACGGCCGGAATCAGCCATCTTCGCCGCTATCGTACCGAGCTCAAAAGCCCCCGGCACATGCACCACCATCACATCCGCATCCGCACTGCCATGCTCTTTCAGGGCCGATCGGGCACCGGCCAGCAGGGCCTCGGTAATTTCGGCGTTAAAGCGGCTGACAGCAATGCCGATTTTCATACCGCTTGCATCAACCCTGCCCATCAGGTGAGGCGCATCCAGACTCATGATCGATCTCCTTCAACGGCATTCAGATCGAGCATGTGACCCATTTTTTCACGCTTGGTGGTCAGGTAGGCGATATTATCTTCATGCGGCACACTTTGCAGCTGTACCCGCTCACAGACTTCCAGTCCGTATCCATCCAGAGCAACAATCTTCTTGGGATTATTGGTCAGCAGATTCAGTCGCCGCAAACCCAGATTACGCAGAATCTGCGCGCCTATGCCGTAATCGCGCAGATCCGGTTTGAAACCCAGTTGCGTGTTGGCTTCAACCGTATCATGTCCTGCGTCCTGCAGATTATAGGCTTTGAGCTTGTTGAGCAGGCCAATCCCGCGCCCTTCCTGACGCAGATAGAGCACCACGCCCTCGCCCGCCTCACTGACCTGCCGCATGGCGGCATGCAGTTGCGAGCCGCAGTCACAACGGCGGGAAGCAAACACATCGCCGGTCAGGCACTCGGAGTGCACTCGCACCAGACACGGACGCTCAGCCGACGGTTCACCCATCACCAGCGCCACGTGCTCGGCGTCATCCACGGCATTGGTATAGCCGATCAATCGAAATTCGCCGAACTCAGTCGGCATGCGAACTTCCACCTCGCGCTTGACCAGCGAATCATGCTGCAGGCGGTGTCGGATCACGTCGGCAATCGTACCCACCTTGAGATTATGTTTGCGGGCAAACACCTTCAGCTCAGGCATACGCGCCATCGAGCCGTCCTCATTCATGATTTCACAGATCACGCCGGCGGGTTTGAGCCCGGCCATGCGTGCCAGATCGATACTGGCCTCGGTATGACCGGCACGCACCAGCAGGCCACCTTCACGCCCGACCAGTGGAAATATATGACCGGGTGTATGGATATCGCTTGCCTGCGCGCCATCCTTGATCGCCGTACGTATGGTATGAGCCCGATCAAAAGCCGAAATACCGGTGGTCACCCCTTCGGCAGCTTCAATCGAAATGGTAAAATTGGTTTTGAATTTGGCATTGGTATTGGCCACCATCAGCGGCAACTGCAGCAGATCGGTCTGCTCCTGCGTCATGGCAAGGCAAATAAGGCCACGGCCATGAGTCGCCATAAAGTTGACCGCTTCCGGCGTTACCCACTCGGCTGCCATGACCAGATCGCCTTCATTCTCGCGATCCTCATCATCGGCCAGGATGATCATGCGACCGGCGCGCAACTCTTCAATCAATTCTTCACTTGTAGCCAGACTCATTCATGCTCCTGTTGTGCAAACTGTGTTAACCGCTCCACATAACGGCCGTACATATCCGTTTCAATGTTCACTTTGTCGCCTGCCTTGAGTGCGCCCAGGGTGGTATGTGCAAGCGTATGCGGAATCAAATTCACACTGAAGCTGCACCCGTCCACACTGTTCACCGTCAGGCTGACACCGTCTATCGCTATCGAGCCTTTGACCACCACATAGCGGGCCAATGCAGCCGGCAACAAAAACGTAAACACACTATGCTCACCCGCAGCTCTCATGCCACTGACGCTACCTGTGCCATCCACATGGCCGCTGACCATATGGCCGCCCAGCGGGTCACCCACCTTAAGTGCCGGTTCCAGATTCACTGCATCGCTGACACTCGCCGCTGAAAAACAGGTGAGATCGAGCGTCTCCTGCGACAGCGTGGCAGCAAAGCGGCTTCGTGCCGGAAATGCCGTCACCGTCAGGCAACAACCGTTGACCGCAACCGAATCGCCCAGGTTCCAGCCCTGCATATCCAGGGCCGTCTCGACTTGTATATGCATTTGCTGAGGCTGGGAATCAATCGCCGCTATGCGGCCCACATCCTGAATTATACCTGTAAACATGCGCGCACCCTAGCTTGATCTGTTTATGAAGCCATCCGTTTTTAGTAATATGGCAATGGATGCAGACCTTATGGCCGCTCATGCCATATCCATTCTCCGGTAACACGACAGCCCAGATCCTCCGGCAGAGAGTCCAGCCAGTCGATCGCCAGGTGTCGCTGCGACGGGGTTGTCCAGAGCTGCTGGCGTCCCAGAGCATGGTCAAAACTGCGAATCACGCCCAGCCCGTCCTCGCCCTGCAGGATCGACTGCACCAGAATCTGGTGGACGGCAGGGATATGCAGCTCAATGACCAGTACCTGAGCTGCCTGTAGCGCGCTATTTGCCATGATCGCGCCGCTTCTCCAGCTCTACCCAGCGGCGAACATTGCGATCATGCTCGGCGAGTGTTGCAGCGAAGGCGTGGCCACCACTGCCATCAGCGACGAAATAGAGATAATCAACAGCTGCAGGTGCGGCCGCCGCCAGCAGGGAAGCTGTTCCCGGATTGCAGATCGGTGTCGGCGGCAGCCCTCTGCGCGTGTAGCTGTTCCACGGCGTATCACTGCTCAGATCCTTGCGATGGAGATTACCCGAGAAGGCGCCCTGAGTACGGTAGATACCGTAAATCACCGTCGGATCCATCTGCAACGGCATACCGCGCTGAAGGCGGTTATGGATAGCCGCAGAGACCAGCGGCCGCTCCCGATCCAGTGCCGTCTCTTTCTCAATGATCGAGGCAATAATGCGCAGCCGCTGCTGTACCGCAGCATCCGGGCTCAGCGTATGCAGCAGCTTCTGCTGAGCCTGTATCATCGTGCGCAAAAAACGCACCGGATCCAGCGGCTTACTGTATTGCCATGTTTCCGGCAGCAATCGCCCTTCTGTCTCACCGCTTAACAGCGAGTTCAGCGCCTGCTGCCACTGTTGCAGGGCAACACCGGTTTGAGCAGCAAGCAGCTGCAGCACCTCATCGTTACGCAGCCCTTCCGGCACGGTAAGATTAAAATGCATCACATCACCCTGCTGCAGACGCTGCATGATGCCGATGATCGAATCCGCCTGCTCAAAACGGTACAACCCACTCTTCAGGCTCTGATCCGCCTGTTGCAGGCGCAGCCACAGACGCAGGGCCAGTGATGATGTGATCACCCCCTGCTGTTCCAGCCTGTGCGCAATCTGAGCCGATGCCGCACCGGGCGATATCATCACCTCCACAGGTGCGGACGGTGCGTGGCTCGCACTGACCCGTGCGTACAACCAGCCCGCTGCCGCAAGCGACAGCACCAGCGCAAATATAAATAACAGCAGCAATACCTTACGCATCAAGCAGATCCTTTGGCACACCGGGCAGGCCCGCTAAGCACTGTTTTAAAACATGGCTCCGATCATGCAGAGCGCGTGCGTGTTGCATATGACTGATAGTGCTGACCGGCCGCACGAAAAAGCTGCTGGCGGTCAATGCCAGCGCATCGCAATCATCCAGCCATGCTACAGGACATGGCTGTTCGCGCACGATCCCTGCTGCAAGCAGACTGTGACGGATCACACCCGGCAGCACACCTGCGCCGGCCGGTGGAGTCGACCACTCTCCGCGCCGGCATATCATCACATTCGCCGCTGCCGCCGAGAGCAGCTGCTGCTCATGCACAAGCAGGGCATGGCGCTCGCCGCGCAATATGCGCAATGTGGCGGCGTAATCGGCAGTGAATTTGGCAATACGATCAGCAGGCGGCGAAGGCCACTCCAGCACAGTCAGGGCAAGCGGCGCACTCTGCGCATGATACGCCAGCACCTGAATGCGGGCGGCAACACTCGTCGCAGCAGTGAACAATCCCCAGGGGGCCTCTCCGCCGGAGATAGTCAGGCGCACCACTGCATCGGATCCTGTCACCGCCTGCAAACAAGCTGTATGCATCTGCTCGAGTTGCGCATCGCTCACAGCCAGAGCAAAGGCAGCAAGCCCGTGCTGGAGCCGGGCAGCATGCGCTGGCCAGCCAAATATTTCACCGTTGATCACCCGAAATGTCTCGAAACAGGCCTCGGCATAAGCCAGTCCGCGATCCATTTCACTGATTGTTTCTATTTTCAAACTCGAATCCGCCCTGTTTTCATGGTAGAAGCTGCCCCATGTGCGATTTATACCTTGAAGCTATCGAACAGGCACGCGTCTATGACGTTGCCATTGAAACACCGCTGGAACTGGCGCCAAAACTCTCCGCCCGTTTGCGCAATGAAGTATTGTTCAAACGCGAGGATATGCAGCAGGTTTTTTCCTTTAAACTGCGCGGTGCATATAACAAGATCGCTCATCTGAGCGAAACGGAACGTGCCTGCGGCGTGATCTGTGCCTCCGCTGGCAACCATGCCCAGGGGGTGGCTCTGGCCGGCCGCAAGCTGGGCATTGCCGCGACCATTGTCATGCCCTCCACCACACCGGATATCAAGGTCAGCGCCGTGCGACGTCTCGGGGCCAGAGTTGTTCTCTTCGGCGACAGCTATTCTGATGCCAGTGCAGAGGCTGCCCGCCTCTGCGCCAGCGAGGGACTGACCTATGTTCACCCCTATGACGATCCACTGGTCATTGCCGGTCAGGGCACCATAGCCGAGGAGATCATGCGCCAGAATCCGGGCGATCTGGATGCGGTATTCGTACCGATCGGTGGCGGCGGACTGATTGCCGGCATCGCCGTCTATCTGAAAAAGCACTCACCGCACACTCGTATTATCGGTGTCGAACCGGTCGATTCAGCCGCCATGCATGACTCCGTCAAGGCAGGCCATCGGATCACGCTGGATCAGGTTGGCATTTTTGCCGATGGCGTTGCCGTTAAAACAGTCGGCAAACATACATTCGAACTGGTACAGCGTTATGTGGATGAGATTCTGCTCGTGGATACCGATGAGATCTGCGCTGCTATCAAGGATATTTACGAAGACAACCGCACCATCGTTGAACCGGCCGGTGCTCTGGCTGTAGCCGGCCTGAAGAAGTATGTCCGCCAGAACGGCTGCCGCGGTCAGCTGCTGGCAGCAATCAACAGCGGCGCCAATATGAACTTCGACCGCATGCGCCATGTGGCCGAGCGCACGGAAATGGGCGAAGGGCGGGAGGCGCTATTCGCCGTCACCATTCCCGAGAAACCCGGCTCCTTTCTGGATTTCTGCCGTATCATCGGTAACCGCAACATCACCGAGTTCAACTATCGCATGTCCAGCCGCGATGAGGCGCATGTATTTGCCGGCATCAGTATCGCCGACAGTGATGAGATCCAGCAGCTGCAACAATCCATGCAGGATGCAGGACTGGCCACGCTGAACCTGCATGATAACGAACTGGGCAAGCTGCATATCCGCCATATGGTCGGCGGCCACTGCCCGCTGGTGGAGAATGAGGTTCTCTATCGCTTTGAGTTTCCAGAGCGTCCCGGTGCACTGCTGGAGTTCTTGAGTCGTGCCGGCGGCCGCTGGAACATTTCCCTGTTTCATTATCGCAACCATGCCGCGGCCTACGGGCGTGTACTGGCCGGTGTGGAAGTACCACCGCATGAGCGCGCAGATTTTGAGCACTACCTTGGCGGCCTCGGCTATCCCTTTGTCAATGAAAGTGAAAACGAGGCGTATACGTTATTTCTGAAGTAGCCTGCTGCTAATTACCGGAGCTGGCGGTGTCTTCTGAGTGGGGTGACTCTTCCTCATCGTCGTCGCTCACGGCATCGACAACCGCACCGCCAATCTGAAATGGCGCCTTGATCACAGCCGTGGTGACATCAACGGCCGCGCCGACAACCGTGCCGATGCAACCACTGAGCATCAACATCATCATCAATCCCGGCAACATTCCAATTCGTTTCATGATCACCATCCCCTTAGAGCCTCCATTCTGTCATGTTACATGAAGATGGCCAGTGTATCGCTGGCTCGACGGAAGCCATCATACGGACAGATGATGCGGATGAGACACCATTTGTCGCTTACCGTGCTATGATCAGCAGATGAAATCATACCGGCTATCCAAATCAAAAGTTATCTCTGGCATGCAATGCCCGAAGAGGCTTTGGCTACAGGTTCACAAACCGGACCTGATCGAAGTGGATTATGAAGAGAATCTGCCCATGCTAAACGGTAATGAGGTAGGCGAAATGGCGCGCCGACTCTTCCCCGGCACGCTGGTCAAGTATGAAGGTGGTCTAAGCGCAGCATTGGCCAAGACCGAACAGCTGGTAGCCGACCCTGATATCCGGATCATTCACGAAGCAACCTTCTGCCACCAGGGAATGCTGGTACGTGTCGATATACTGGAACGCTCTGCTGATGCCTGGATATTAACCGAAGTAAAAGGAGCAACCTCCGTCAAACCTCACTACATTCCAGATGCCGCCGTGCAGGCATGGGTCGTACAGAGCTGCGGCCTTCGGCTTGAATCAGTTCGCCTGATGTATGTAAATAATCAGTTTGTCTATCAGGGTAATGGTGAGTATCACGGCCTGCTGGTTGCTGATGATATAAGTAGTCAGACCGATAACTGGCTCGATGACATCGATCAGAAGAAGGCAGCTTTTATCACCATGCTGAATGGTGATGAACCGGCTATCGAGATGGGCGATCAGTGCAACGATCCATACGCATGTGAGTTCTGTTGCTATTGCCAGCCGGATAATATGCCGGAATACCCGGTCACTGTACTGCCCCGTTTGCTTGAGCCCCAAAAAGGCGCATTGATGGCTGACTATGCCGATGTGCGGGATATTCCGGAAACGGCATTAAGTAATCCGAACCACCTGCGTGTCTGGCGAGCCACACGTGCAGGCAGGGAGGAGATTATATGCTCAGAAATGGGCGCTTTAAAGCAGCTGCCGTGGCCACGTTATTATCTCGACTCACTGCTGTCCGGTCAAAGAAATGACAGCATGAAAAAGGTCTGAATTCCCAAGGGATGTGGTAGATTTGTAGTTACCAAACAGCAAATCTCAAGCCAGGAGAATTCAGACCATGCAGCACACTAACACGATTTTTCACCAAGTAATCAGAGCTATTCCTCGCCAGCTATTCGACCAGGTCGCAAAGCGTTACAAGGGAGACAATCGAGTGCGCCGCCTCTCCTG
>Ga0210044_10004213_pt1 | contig 20131 bp, 24 predicted proteins | sample CryGey13umfilter_2_FD_183959 | JGI IMG/M metagenome (GOLD analysis project Ga0210044, IMG submission 183959) | Groundwater microbial communities from aquifer in Utah, USA - Crystal Geyser 4/9/14 3 um filter (SPAdes) (version 2) | ecosystem: Environmental > Aquatic > Deep subsurface >... | reverse complement strand
TACTTTAATTTCTATTGGTATTGGGATATGTCAAAGGGAGAGCTGGGAAATGACGGACTTGATTCATATCTCTTGGCCCGAAACAGGCATGACATTGATTTTGCGATCTCTATATGCGAGCACGGATGGAATCTTGTGATCCCGCGGAAAGATTTTCAAAAAGTCTCGGATCTCATCACGCAAAAATACCTCTCACAACCGAATTATCTGCATACGCGTGACGGCAAACTCATTGTCGAGATGTGCGATCCCACGGGCATTAGAACAGACGCTCCGCTTGCCGGTGCTGGTCAAAAATACACGACCATTGACATACCGGCCGTGCAAAACTTCATCGAAACATTGCGTCTAACCGCAAAGCAAAAACTTAGGAAAGACCTTAAAATTGCCGTCCGATTAGATGCAAATCCGGATCAAGTGGGAACAAAGACTACGGGAGTGTTCGATGCCGGCACATGTATTGCTCCGATACTCAATCGCACAGACGTCGTTTTAAACGCTCAAGCGAGCAATGCATGGATGACAACACAAGCGGCAAACTGGCCCTCATTTTGGCCATGCCTTGCGCAACGAATAGACGAGCGGCCGAGGGTGGGTATTATGAAATCGTCTAAGGATATATTTTACTATCCCAGTTACCCGACGGCGAATCAATTCCGCGCGCAACTTCAAACCGTGAAGAATTGGATGGACGGACGCCCGCAGGATGAACTAAGCCAATTCCTCACGCTCTATGCTTGGAACGAATGGCATGAAGGCGGCATTCTTGAGCCTAATGTCCGCGATGGAGCGCATTTCATTAATAATATCTCTGATGTATTCAATGTCCCATACACACCGCTATCGTGTCGTGTTTCCGGACTGTGCCCAGACGCAACGGGGAGATAGGAAATGGGGAAGGAAATGGGGACGCTCACGAGCGAGGAAATGGAAATGGGGACGCTCACGATTTTTATCTGACACAGTACGCACATGTCCCGTCTCGCACACGTCGATGTTGCGGATTATGCATACCACATCATCAACCATTCGGTCGTGCGCATGAGCATTTTCAACACTGATTCATTAAATATCCGCAATCGAGCAAGTGTGAACGGCTCGAAGGTTACTACCGTCTCAAGCGGAGCACTCGGTACCATTATTGCTGGTCCCACCGTTGCAGACGGACATACATGGTGGCATGTTTCCTATGATAACGGTTCCAATGGCTGGAGTGCTGGAGATTGGTTGACTAAGGAGGAGTAGGATATGTACTTCTAACTCATTTTATAGATTAGTGTTTTAATTAGTTTTTATTATTTTAATTTGATTGAGTACTTAGGATTAGTAAAATAAATTTTTACTAATTTGAAATTATTCTTGATCCTAATTTTTAATGCGGGAAATTTTCTCTTTGTTTACACTGAGCGAGCGTTCGCAAGTCGAAGTGTGCGCGATAGAGGACTCGAACCTCTGACCCTCCCCACGTCAAGGGGATGCTCTACCAACTGAGCTAACCGCGCGATTTAGAACAGACTACACCAAAAATTATTCTGGCGGAAGGGGTGGGATTCGAACCCACGAGGAGCTTACGCCCCTGCCGGTTTTCGAAACCGGTTCATTTGACCTCTCTGACACCCTTCCTATCTGTTGCATAAGCTCTAAATTTATTTAGATGCTTAGAATTAGAGCTTCCAATCTCACCGAAATATCTTACTATATCTGACCACTTTCTCAAAACTACGCAATATTTTGATGTTTGTATGGGCGCAAATCCTATCTCAGTTAGAACACTTTTGAAAAACATGAGCAGAGGTATGGAACGGTTTGTGAAATTCATTCCTGCATTTCTGTAGACTTTGCCCCTTATCAGATGTTTATCTATATAGAAACAACCATCAGTATCAAATAAACCTCTTATACATTTTTTCTTGTATCCAAGATTATCTTCTATCCAATCTGGCACTTTCACCTGATTTCTGATCTTACTGCCGATTTCTATGCCCATAGAATTAAGAAAGGATACGAGAAGAGTTCTTGATAAAACGATAGTATTTACATTCTCTCCAACTCTCTCCTTCGGAACAACTAAGATAGTAAAAAGTTTTTTAAATGCTCTCTCTGATCAAACTTCATATTTTAACGATAAAATTTTTCGAGTAATCTTTTATGCACAAGTCAGCCATATATTGAGGTTATGGAGTCAAAATGATAATATAATCTTTGTTTAAGGCCCTATCGTCTATCGGTTAGGACACAAGCTTTTCAAGCTTGGAAGCGGGGTTCGACTCCCCGTAGGGTCACAAATTGAAAATATTAATCACTTGGCGTGTAAATATAGATAAATATCTTCGAGAGCTTTAACGGCATCTCCGGCGGCAATATTGTTTTGATGATAAAGGCCGTCAGTCGAGTCACCGGCCGCCCAAACGCCATCTACCTCGGTTTTTTGATTTCTTGGATCAACGGGAATTTGTCCGTATTTATTTAAAGGGATTAATTTTTTTACGAATTCAGTAGTAGGTATAAGACCAATCTCAACAAAAATACCGGTCATAGGAATTTCTTTCTCAACTCCTTTTTCTTCATAAACCAATGACTTTACAAATTTGTCGCCCTTGATCTCTTTAAGAATGGCATTTTTGATCGCTTTCATCTTCGGGTGCGAAAGAACTTTTTGGACCGTGATCTTATCGGCTTTGAATAAATCACTTCTGATTATGAGAGTGACCGACTTGGCATATGAGAGCAATTGCGCCGCTGTTTCAAAAGCGGCATTGCCGCCACCTATAACAGCCACATCTTGTTCGGCGAAAAGAGGACCATCGCAAGATGCGCAATAAGTAATGCCTTTGTTTTCAAATTCTTTGGCTCCTGGGATATCAAGTTTTCTTCTGGTGCTTCCGGTCGTTACGAGTACAGTTTTTGATATATAAGCGTTATCCTCTGTTTCAATCTGAAAGAGGTTATCTGTTCTAGATATCTTCTTAACTCTTGTTCCAGCCTGTATTTCGACAGAATCACCGGCATATGATCGCAAGTGGTCTTCAAGGACCTTGCCAAAATCCGGACCGCTAATTTTTTTGATTCCGATCCAATTTTCAATCCCGATTGATTCTGTGCTTTGTCCGCCGAAGGATTCGGTCAGGAAGATGGTTTTAAGTTTTTTGCGAGCGGCATAAACGCCGGCGGCAACACCAGCAGGACCTCCGCCTATTATCGCAAGGTCATACATGGAGTTAGTTTAGCAAATATTATAGGAAATCCGAAATCCTAATATCGAAATACGAAACAAATTCAAATTTTCGAAATCCAAAAGTTTGAAACATTGGAATTTGGGATTTAGATATTGTTTCGAGTTTCGTGCTTCGATATTCGAGCTTATTTTAGCTTCGAACGTCTCAAAAATGCCGGTACGGCGCTCCAATCATCGTCATTATCATCAATTATTGGGGGAGGAGTCTGTTTAGGAGCAGGTTTTCTTTCATCTACTATCTGCTGTACTACCTGTGGCACTTGTTTGACTGGAGCTTCTTTTGGAGGTTGAGGTGGAATAGTATTGAAAATCTTGCCGGCGTGGGCTGATAGCCCTTTGGGGCTCGCCACTATATCATCATTGTTATTGTTGAATGTTTGGAAGAGGGAAGTTGATTTTTTGGCATAATTGTCGGAGAAATTCGAGGCGATGACCGTAATCTTAACTTCACCTTTCTTTAGTTTATCGTCTCGAACTGTACCGAATATGACTTTCGCATTAGGATCAACGGATTCGGTGATGATCTTGGCCGCATCCTGGATTTCAAACATAGTGAGGTCATCGCCACCGGCTACCGAGAATAATACGCCCTTAGCACCGTTAATGGATATATCGAGAAGCGGGGAACTGATGGCCAATTTTGCCGCTTCCACAGCACGGTTTTCGCCCGAGGCAAAACCGATACCCATGAGCGCGGCACCGGCATTCTCCAAAACGGAACGAATGTCCGCGAAGTCAATATTAATAATACCCGGTGTGGTGATAAGGTCTGAAATACCCTCTACAGCCTCTCTCAATATATTGTCGCAAACAGCAAAAGCATTTTGGGCGGTAGTATTTTTTTCAACAGTCTGGAGCAGACGGTCGTTGGGTATGATTATAAGAGCATCAACCGCTTGCTTGAGCTCGTCAATGGCCGTCTCCGCTATTTTCATCCTTTGTTGGCCTTCAAAAAAGAAAGGTTTGGTTACAACGGCTACGGTCAAACAACCGCTTTCCTTGGCCGTGCGGGCGATGACTGGCGCCGCTCCCGATGCCGTGCCTCCGCCCATGCCTCCGGCTATGAAAACCATGTCGGCACCTTTGATAGCCTCTTGAATTTCTTCCTTGGTTTCTTCAACGGCGCGCTTACCAAGTTCCGGATTCATGCCCGTACCTAGCCCGCGAGTCAGGTTCTTGCCGATGTGAATCTTCTTTTTGGCTAAAGAGTGATGAAGGTCTTGGGCGTCAGTGTTAACAGCTATAAAATTAACACCCTTAACCTTGGAATTAACCATATGATTGACGGTATTTTTACCGGAACCGCCTACTCCTATGACCTTGATTCTGGCGAAAGATTCTACTTCTGGCTTGATTTGTGGCATGCGCTTAAATTAAATTTTAGATTCGTTTATCTTACCAGAGAGGAATTAAAATAAAAGTGGTTGACTTTAGATAGTAAATATTGTATTAAAAATAAGATTGACCGCAAGTTTAATGTTCTAAGGCAAGAATTGCGAGACCCATCGCGAAATAGCTTTTAACCAGCGTATACCACCCTCCCTCGTGAGGGGATTATTATGAATACCAATAGGGTTATGTTCCTCGTCAGTGTTGAATCCCACTATTGTTAGACCACAAGCAACAGCCCATGTGCGATCTTTGATTTTTCCATCGGCTGTATTTCCAAAATAAACTTCGGCCACTTTGGAGGGAAGTTTAAGTGTGCTTTCAGCAATGCTTTTGATATTCGTTGTAGAAGCAACACCTCCGGCCATGATGATTCCCGCCGGCAGAAGAGCATTTCTGCCAATAGACTTGAGGTGTGTCTCAATCAGTTCAAAATAATTATTGAGGCGCCCTTTTACAATCTGCTCTAATTTTTTTCTTGGATAAGTTATTCTTCTTTCAGCCCCGATTTTCAAATTTTCGGCGTCTTCTGGGGAAATTTTTAAACCCAGAGCTATATCATTGGTGATATCATTGCCTCCAACCGGAAATACTTCCAATGAAACAAGGTTATCATTTTCAAACACCACAATAGATAGCGTGTCTGCACCTATATCTGCCAGAACACATCCCACTCTTTTTTGTGTCTTTGATAGTGTTACTAAGCTCAGGGCGAGAGGGGAAGCCACGACATCTGCGACTTCTATACCGGCCATCTCGACCGTGCTTATAAGGGTTGAAAGATGGTGTTCCAGACAGGTGATAAAGAGAGCTTTAACTTCAAGTTTTTGAGCTTTAAGACCAAGAGCTTGTCCCCAAACTGGTTGGCCATCAATTTTATATTCAATTGGGACAGTATTAATAATTTTCTTATTTATTGACCGAGTTTGTGGTATTGAGCTTTCGGCCGCTTCTTGAACTGCAGAAATATCTCTATCAGTAATTTCTAGATCAGCCTTTGATATGATTACTGAACCGTTTGCCACAATACTAGCAAGACCGATACTACCAAAAGAAACATAGGCACGCATGACTTTGACACCAGCTGTCTTTTCAGCGCGCCTTACGGCTGTTTCGATGCTTTTGGCTGCCTCGGCCTGGTTGGTGATATAACCGCGATATACACCCCTCGATTCATTTGATCCGGTACCGATGATTCTGGGCACCATATGTTCATGCTCAATGACCCCTTCGGCTATGACTACCTTGATTTGAGAAGTTCCTATATCTATGCCGACTACGATTTGGCGTGTCATGTAATAATTTTTTTTCCGCTCGCTCCATTGTATCCCCGTGTGCCATTCCTTTCAAATGTAAAAGTCCGTGGATAAAAAGAAAAGTGACTAATTTTTTGAGTGTCATATCAAATTTTTTGGTCTCTTTACGGGCTGTAATCAAGTCAATAAAAATTTCTCCGCTCTTAAAAGACAATGGAAAACTTAAGACATTGGTCGGCTTATTTTTACCGCGATATGTCGAATTAAGACGGCGTGACAGTCTGTCATCAATAAATACGAGCGAAAGTTCAAATTTTCGCCCCAAAACGGTGTTTTTTAAATTTGTGAACGGTATTGAAAAGGTGTTACGCCTAGGCGTGATCACTTGATTTTTCACTTATCGGCGACGAGTGAACTTGCTTACCTCGTTTATTTTACCAAGCTCAATAAGCTCAGCGGTTGCCTCCTTTTTCTTAATATGATTGATTTGTTTGGTGCGTCTTATGTTGCGGGAAGGAGTGCGTTGGGTATAGCGTTTCGAGCGTACGCGAGGCAGGACCCCGGAGGACTGGACACGCTTGGTAAAGCGCCGTAGTACGCTTAAATTGTTTTCGCTTGACCCTTTTATAACCTCTATATTGACCATTGATTGCATTGCGCTTGCAACTTTAGCATATTATGATTTATAATGCCAAACATAACTATGGCACCGAAAACTCCTAAAAAAGTACCCCAAGTCGTTTTTAAGACTCATACCCATGACAGAAACATCTGCGGAGACGATCCTTTTGCCTGGGTTGATGTTTCTACCGATGAAATATTCAAAGGAAAATCAGTGGTTCTGTTCGCTTTGCCGGGAGCCTTTACTCCGACCTGCTCATCAAAGCATTTACCTGGCTTTGAAGCTCTATATGATGAATTTAAAAAACACGGTGTCGATGAAATAATTTGCCTATCGGTCAATGATGCCTTCGTCATGAACGCGTGGCGTGAGGATCAGGGTGTGAAAAAGGTCAAGCTTTTGGGAGACGGTTCGGCGGAATTCACCAGGGGGATGAATATGATTGTTAAAAAAGATGATGTGGGTTACGGTGAACGCTCTTGGCGTTACAGCATGTATGTTGAGGATGGTGAAATCAAAAAGATTTTTATAGAACCGGGATTCATGGATAATTGCCCCGACGATTCCTTTGAAGTTTCTGATGCGACTACAATGCTTGAGTATTTAAAGTCCCGCCCTCCGGACAGGGACGGGCAGGCTAAAGAGTGATATTTTTAAGGTAGTAAGGAAGTTTTTCCATATCTATGGTGTCTTGAGCCCGTGTGGCCGTGTTTCTCACAGTAGCAGTATTGTCTAGTGCCTCTTTTTGTCCAATGATAATCAAATAGGGCACAGAGAGACTTTCGGCATTTGAAAGCTGGGCGGTAATTTTATCCTTGTCCAGAAAGTGATGAATTGGTATCCGGTGGCTACGCAGTAATTCTATAAGAGAAAGAGTTTTGATATTGGCTTCACGTCCCAATTTAATAAGATAAAATTTTGGCCTGGGCGGTTCCTTGTAGACCCGTTTCTCTCCGTCTTTATTTGACGAGGAAAAAATACTGACTCCGGCCATGGGAATTTCTTTTCTTAACCCGAAAAAGCGTGTCAGACGGGAATAGCGGTAACCGACAGCCAGAGTATCTGTATTCTCGCTACCAACATTTTTAATGGCAAAGATAGTATGCGAAACATGATTTTTTTCTCCAACAAGTTCCGGCGCCAAACGGAATTCTATACCCATCGCCTCAATGTACTCGAGTACCTCTTTGAAATAAATTCTGCTTGAGAGCGAGAGAAAGTTGATGGAAGATGGCGCCATTTCGCGCACTCGCAGTGATTCGGGAGTGTCGATCCTAAACAGATTGAAAATGTCTTCTTTTACGCTTCGTTTCCATTCATCAGATAAATTCGCGTCAAACTTGCGGACATAATTGGTGAGTTCCCTTTCATATGTGCTCATAGATTCTCGGTCGCCGATGCAGTTTATATCAACCCTTAAATTTTTATACCCATCCTCGGATAGAATGGAAAGAGTTGTCCGGATAAGAGTGGCTTCCGCTATGCCGGAAGGCGAGCCTATGAAATGCAAAGCATAATTGCCAAATTTCTTTCGTGAAAAAGGTTTTTCATAAATAAAGGCAATGGGGTGCGGCAGGGAAGAAAAATTCTCATCTCGATATTTTCTTATGATGGATGCTTTTTCAAGAGCATCATAATGGGGATGACTGCCACAGTTTTTGGTCAATTCAGTGTCATGTTTGGTGATCTTGGGCGCGCTAATGGGAACAAAACCAAAATATCTCGCGACAACAAAAGCTTTGTCCAATTCACCCCACTGTCGATCCAATCGCGCGCTTTGTTGAAGTAGCATTTTATGATTATTCGGTCTTCTTTATATTTTTCGAATTATCACCCGGGAAAAGTGCCGGAGGATAAAAACGGATAATTGGCCTGCCTATGAAATTTTCTTCAGGCACCGGGCCCCATACTCGAGAATCCGCGCTTGAGAATCGATTGTCTCCCAAGACAAAATATTCACCCTGGCCGAGGATGTAATTCGCAGTATCTTTTTTGCCTAACTTTACATACGGCTCATCCAAAAGGAATCCTTCTGGGTGTTCTTCGTTTATTATGGTGATTTGTCCTAAAGATATGGAAACTGTCTCACCGGGCAAGCCGATAACTCTTTTGATGAATGATTTTTTAGGATCTCTTGGATATTTAAAAACAAGAACGGAGCCGCGCTCGGGTTTTTTGAAGTGATAAGTGAATTCATCAACGATCAAATAGTTTCCCGTTTCAAATGTCGGATCCATGGACGCTCCTTCCACTATGAACGGCTGGGCGACATAAAGACGGAACGGTACGACTATCAAAAGGGAGAGAATAATGAGTTTAACAAGTTCTTTGAAAAAGTTCTGATTCATAATTTGCTAAGATTGTATTATTTAAATTGATTTGACACAATAGCAATATGTATATCGTCGTAGGTTTGGGTAATCCCGGCAGAGAATACGCACTCACTCGCCATAACACTGGACGCATGGCAGTGGATTTTCTCTCTGAACAAGTGAAAAGTGTCAAAGTTTTGGCGCCAGATACATTCATGAACCATTCTGGCAAGGCAGTGGCGAAAGTGGTGAAGAGCAAGAAAGCGGCGGAGAAGCTCATTGTCATCTACGACGACCTCGACTTACCTCTCGGCATTCTGAAAATTTCCTACAACAGAGGATCGGGAGGACATAAAGGGCTGGAATCTGTCATTCATGTTCTCAAGACCCGCGAATTCATCCGCATACGCCTAGGTATAGGTAAGAAGAAAGATGTGGAGAAGCACATTCTTTCCAATTTCACGAAATCCGAAATGGAAATCCTGAAAAAAGTTTTTAAAAAGACGAAAGAAGTCGTTCAGGTAATTGTTGAAGAGGGCAGAGAGAAAGCGATGAACAAATTTAATTGACCTAAATGAAAAAATCTCGCATAACTTGTGTAATAACTTAATTAAACAAGGTCTAATCCGAAAGAAAGACCCCCTGTCCAAAGCTCGGCTTTGGACAGGGGGTGGCTTTGGATATATAATACTGTTATATGAGATTAATCAAGATTGCTCCAGGTGAGCACTACCATGTTTTTAATAGGGGAGTAAATAAGCAAGTAGTTTTCCACGATACAGGAGATTATTTTAGGTTTCTCTTTCTAATTCTATATTTTCAATCACCAATGATATTTCAGCAGCTTGGAAGATTTGTGAAAGAATTTGTCCAAAGCTCGGCTTTGGACAGGGGGCAAGAAGAGGAAATTGTAAAGAAGCGGGTAGTAGAATTAGTTACTTTTTGTATCATGCCAAATCACTTTCATTTAATTGTTAGAGAGAAAGAAGAAGGAGGTATAGCAACCTATATGCAAAGAATACTCACCTCCTATTCTAAGTACTACAACACCAAATATGAAAAGTCAGGTCACGTATTCCAAGGACCATATAAGGCAGTTCATATAACGAACGATGTGCAACTCCTACATACTTCAGCATATATACATAGAAATCCGCGAGAGATGACTATGTGGTTTAGAAAAGAAGATAAATACCTATGGTCTAGTTATCAAGATTTTATCGGTGAGAACCGTTGGGAAAAATTGCTAGTCACAGATGTTGTGATGGGGGAATTCAAAGATAAAAAACATTACCATAAGTTTGTTGAAACTAGTCCGGCAAAGATGTTGGAAGAAATATCCAAAGCCGAGCTTTAGACATAGGACACTGAAGATTTGAATTAGGGTTACTTAGAGTTTTTATCGACGAAAGACAGCGCCATTTTCTGTTCTTTGGTTTCAAAGAGAGTGATTTTGAAAGAGTAGAGCTTGCCCATTTCAAGTTTTTCTCTAAGTTTTTCTTCCGAACCGAATTCAGAGACATGAACCAGTCCGGCTATTCCTTCTTCGATTGAAGCCAGGGCACCGTATTTATTGAACTTGATGATAACCCCTTCAACAATATCGTCTTTTTTGTATTTCTTTTCCGCTTCTCTCCACGGATTTTCCTTCAAAGCTTTAATCGAGAGAGAAATCTTGTCGTCTTTGATCTCTATGACCTTGACTCGTACTTTTTCACCGATCTTAAACATTGTCTTGGGGTTTTCAACGAGGCCCCAGTCAATTTCAGAAATATGTACCAAGCCTTCAAGACCCTCTTCAAGCTTGATGAAGATGCCGAAATCAACCAAGCCTGTTACTTCGCCCATAATTTCATCTCCTAATGTGTAATGAGATACGATATTTTCCTTGTCTTTTGTCTCGGGACTTTTCTCCGAGAAGATAAGTTTACCTTCCTTGGGGCTGGCGCCAATTATGGTGACAGAGAGTTTCTCACCGACGAGTCTTCTCAATTCATCAAGGATCTTGTCTTTATCTCCGTCTGAAATGCGCGGATAATGTTCCGGCTTGAGCTGGGAGGCAGGCAGAAAGCCTAATAGTCCCTGCCAATTAATGATCAGGCCACCCTTATTGGCATCCGTGATAGGCAATTCGAAAGTGCGTTTTTCGCGAATAGCTTCTTCTGCTTCACTCCAAATGAGCGCTTGACGGGCTTCTTTCAGAGAGATTTCGATGTAGCCGTCTTTTCCGCCGATACCGACAACTTTTCCACGGACAATATCACTGACATTGATTTTCTTGATAATGTCACGGGCGTTTATAAATTCCCGGCCGTAGATTATGCCGGTGCCAAAAGGTGGCAGGTCAACATAGATAGCCCCCTTATCGATACTTATCACTGAACCCTCCACCAAATCATCGATGGAAGGCGGAGTGGGAATGCTTGTTATAAATGCGTCAACTTCGGAAGTGTTTAATGTATTGTTAGTCAAATTTTATGGCCATTTTCGGTCCTCGAACTTCATCATTGGTTGCCATAGTGCGAGGGGTAACAAAAACGGGGGTTAATAAAATACACAGCTCAACTTACCAAAAAACACTGGTTAAAGCAAGCGTTTCGTGTTAAAATGAATTAAATTAAATGATAATAAGCTATCACAGCGCCGAATGCTTTAAGATATCCCATGGTGATATTACTTTGGCTCTAAATCCCATATCAAAAGACTCCCAATTAAAGACCACGAGATTCGGCGCAGACATTACTCTCATCACCGCCAATCTCCCTGATTTTAACGGTCGCGAACAGACCTCTCGAGGAGACAAGTCTTCTTTTGTCATAGACGGTCCCGGCGAGTACGAAATTAAAGACGTTTTTGTAAGAGGTTTTCTTTCCGAGGGACCCGCCTCTGCCCATGCTACGGCGGACAAGCCTGACAAAAAAATAAATACGATCTACCTCATATCTTTTGAGGGAATGAATCTTTGTTTTCTGGGCGCGCTTGGCAATTCGACACTTACCGACAAAACACTTGAAGCGATGGAAAATATTGATATCCTCTTTGTCCCTCTAGGCGAGGGCGGCACGCTTGATCCTGTTTCTGCCTATAAATTGAGTGTTTCTCTTGAACCTTCGGTTATAATACCTATGTATTACACAAAGTCCGCCTTGGAACAGTTCACAAAGGAAGGCGGCGAGGCAAAAGTAGAGCCGATTGATAAATTTGTGGTAAAAAAGAAAGATCTTGAGGGCAAGGAAAGTGAGATCGTGGTATTGAAGGAAGAATGACCATATTTAATTAACTAACACTTTATATATATGAGAAAATATTTAGCTCGACTGCATAAGAAACCGGATCATCATAAGAAGCAATTCGCTTTTCTCGTTTCCGCTACGGTGACGCTTTTTATATTCGGAGTCTGGTCCATTACCACTTTTGGCGTGCATCAAGAAGTCATCGCCGAGGAGAAAGTAGAAGAAGTCGGTCCGTTTCAGTCTTTAAGAGCCAGTGTCTTTTCGGGCTTACAAGCTTTTGGTGATAGTTTTGACAAAATGAAATCTGGTTTCAAATCAATCGATTTTGAAGCTGAATATAAGGATATTCGTGAAGGAGCATTAGATATTTATGGCAGATAAGGATATTAAAGGACACAAAGCTCAATTTTCGGATGGTGAAGACAGAATCATCGCCCGAACTATCACGAGCGAGATGAAGGAGTCGTTTATTGACTATGCTATGTCCGTTATCACGGATAGGGCGCTTCCGGATGTGCGGGACGGTCTCAAGCCGGTACACAGAAGGATTCTTTTTGCCATGAACGAAATCGGTTTGGGCGCCACCGCGAAAACCAAGAAATCTGCCACCATTGTGGGAGATGTACTCGGTAAGTATCATCCTCACGGCGATGCTTCCGTTTATGAAGCGATGGTCAAGATGGCTCAAGATTTCTCAATGCGTTACCCATTGGTCATTGGCCAGGGTAATTTTGGCTCGATAGACGGAGATAGCGCCGCTGCTTATCGATACACCGAAGCAAAAATGTCTCGTTTGGCAGGCGAAATGCTTAAGGATATTGATAAGGATACGGTAGATTTCCGTCCGAATTATGACGGCACCAAAAGAGAGCCGGTCGTCTTGCCGGCGACCTCTCCTAATCTTTTGCTTAACGGTACTTTGGGTATTGCCGTGGGCATGGCCACTAATATTCCTCCGCACAATCTTTCAGAAGTTGTTGATGCGACCATTCATTTGGCCGACAATCAAGATGCCACGACCGAAGATCTTCTTGAGTTCATAAAAGGGCCGGATTTTCCGACCGGTGGCATCATTTTCAATGAAAATGACATTCATCACGCTTATGCCACCGGCCGTGGCGGAGTGGTGGCACGCGGTGTAGCAGATATAGTGGAAAACAAAGCCGGTCAGTTCCAGATAATCATTACCGCCATTCCTTATCGGGTAAACAAGGCTGATTTGATTACCAAAATTGCCGATTTGGTGCGTGACAAAAAGATTGAGGGCATCAAAAGTCTTCGTGATGAGTCAGCCAAGGATATTCGCATCGCCATAGATCTTAAGGCCGGCAGTCAGCCCCAAAAGATACTGAACTCTCTTTATAAGCATACCCAACTGGAAGACACTTTCCATTTCAATATTGTGGCTCTGGTTGATGGGGTGCCCCAAACTTTATCGCTTAAAAGTATCCTGGTTGAATTTCTCAAGCATAGAGAGTCGGTGGTCAGGCGACGCACGGCGTTTGATCTGGCCCGGGCGGAAGAACGCGAGCATATTCTTCTCGGTTTGGTCATAGCTCTCGACAATATAGACAAAGTTATAAAACTGATTCGCGCGTCAGCAAGTGTGGATGACGCCAGAAAAAGTTTGATGAAAGAATTTAAGCTTTCGGAGATTCAAGCCAATGCTATTCTCGAAATGAGACTGCAAAAACTTGCCGGTCTGGAACGCAAGAAAGTTGAAGACGAGCTAAAAGAAGTGCAGGAATTCATCAAAGAAATGAAAGCCTTGCTCGCTTCGGCCGCTAAAATTTTAAAGGTGGTCAAGTCCGAGCTTGAAGATATCAAAGAGAAATATGGCGACGAGCGCCGTACTAAGGTCATCAAAGGCGGGGTCAAAATACTCTCTATTGAAGATCTTGTAGCCGAAGAAGAAAATACCTTGATTCTGACTTCTGGCGGTTATATCAAGCGCACCAATCCCGATGAATACAGGCGCCAAAAACGCGGTGGCGTCGGTGTCATAGATGTTGATACCAAAGAAGAAGATTTTGTCACCTATTTCTTGACAGCGAGCACTCACGCGGATCTATTGTTTTTTACCGACAAGGGCAAGGTTTATAACATAAAGATGTATGAGATCCCAGAAGGCAAGCGTGCCACGAGAGGCAAGTCTATTATGAATTTTATCTCGCTTTCCGACGATGAGAAGGTCACTTCCATCTTGGCTATGCCCAAGCCCACATCATCTCGAACTGTGGATAAGAAAAGCATGGAGGGTTCACTCTTTATGGTTACAGAAAACGGCACTACCAAAAAAGTATCGGCCCAAAGTTTTCATGATGTTCGGTCTTCTGGTATTATCGCCATTAAATTGGCGGCCGGGGACAGATTGGTTTCGGCTGAATTTGTCGATAAGGGCGATGATATTTCAATCGTCACGAAGAAAGGGCAATCTATACGCTTTAAGGAGTCAAGTGTGCGAGAAATGGGCCGAGGAGCAGGGGGAGTCAGAGCGATTAAGTTGGAGAAGGGGGATGTGGTCGTTGGCGCGCACCATATCAAGCCCGATTGGAAATCAGGGCACCTCTTGGTAATTTCAGCCAATGGTTACGGCAAGCAGACCAGTCTGTCCGAATACAAAGTGCAAGGCAGGGGAGGTTCTGGTATTCTCACTTCCAAAATCACACCGAAGACCGGCCATGTTATTGCTTCGCAAGTGGTGACCGGTGAAGAAGACGAGGTCATTGCTATTTCAAAAAAGAGCCAGGTGGTGCGAGTGGGACTGAAAGAGATCCCAGTTCTTGGTCGCCAGACTCAAGGAGTGAGGATTATGAAACTTCGCGAAGGTGATTCGATTGCGTCTCTCATTTGTTTGTAAATTAAATTCAGCAATTCACATTTACAGAATTATTTACCCAAAGATAGGAAAACTTATAGTATAATAAAATTATGTCCCAGTTTCAGATCATCCTACTCGTAGTCTTCGGGGTATTTATTGTCGGCGGTGTCGTGGCTTTCTCATTATTTCGAGGAGGTGCCGGTGATACAAGTTTTCCCATGACTGTTTGGGGGGATATTCCCAGACAAGATTTTACTCTCTTGCTTAATTCTCCCATCCTTACCAAGGACAGGAGATTTATAGTGAGTTATGTGGAGAAGTCCGCTGATACGATAGAAGCTGAATTTACTGAAGCTTTGGCCCGCGGTATAGGTCCAGATCTTATTATTCTCACTCAAGACAAGATTTGGAAAAATCGACCGAAACTATTGACCATTCCCTATACCGGTATCAGCGAACAAGATTTCAAGAGCACTTTTATCGAAGAAGGGGAGCTTTTTTTGAGTCCTGACAGTATCTATGCTTTACCACTTTCAATAGATCCTATGGTTCTCTATTACAACCGTGACTTGCTTTCCTCGGTGGGAATAGCGCAGCCGATAGCGTATTGGGATGAGATATACTCTGCGACTACTAACCTTTCCAAGAGAGATGCCGTCGGTAATCTGGTGTTATCAACAATGGCTTTAGGCGAAGCGAGAAATATTCCTAATGCCAAAGAAATTTTGTCTCTTCTTATGCTTCAGGCCGGGACACCTATTATTGGCATGACAAGTTCTGGATTGCGTTCGCAAATTGCGGACAGTTTTGGTACTCCTATTCCGCCCGGTCAGGCCGCGCTTGATTTTTATACTCAATTCTCCAATCCAACCAGGAACTACTACAGTTGGAATCGTTCGCTTGTTGATGCCCAAACGCACTTCACCAGTGGCGATTCCGCGTACTATCTGGGCTTTGCTTCCGAGTTGCGTGTGCTTAGAAATAAGAACCCGGCTCTTAATTTTGAAATTTCTACCGTACCTCAATCACGGGTTTCCGAGAGAGTCACGACATTTGGACGCTTACGAGGTATAGCCATATCACGCGGCTCACAAAATCCGGGTGCTGCCTTGCTTTTGGCGAACACTTTGGTTTCAAAAGATATAGCTATTGTTCTTTCCGAAATTATGGCTTTACCACCCACGCGTCGTGATCTTTTGACTTTGCGTCATTCCGGGTCCGTTCATCCAGTGTTTTATAGTTCCGCTCTGCAGTCTAAAGGATGGCTTGATCCGGATAGTGTGGCCACACGGGCTATTTTTAGCGAAGCCATAGAGTCAGTGACCAGTGGTCGCACCCGTACCGATCAAGCAGTCGCTCAAATGAGTAGGGATATGCAAGAATTAATACAATAGTATGGATTTACTCGCTCAATCTTTTAATCTAATCGTATGTCCCAATGGTATAGATTGTAATTTTGGACATCTCGTCTTGCTTGCCAGAAATCTGATTAACGCCATGATACTTATCTCGACCTTTCTCGCGGCGGCGGCTTTTGCTTACGCTGGAGTTGTTCTTCTTGCCTCGGGTGGCAGTGAAAATGCCAAAAATGATGCAAAAAAAATCTTCACAAAAGTACTCATAGGTTACCTGTGGATACTGGGAGCATGGCTTCTGGTTTACACTATAACAAGTGTCTTGCTTGTAGACGGGTTTTCTTTACTCGGCTCACCGCGATAACTGTCATGTTTACTTCAACTAAATTTAAGAAAGTATCGTTTCTCATGGTATCTTTTTTGATATTGTTTGTTTTTGCCGCGACTATTGTTCTCGCTCAAGCGAGCGGTAGTACTGGAAATTCTCCCCCAGGAAGCGCAGGTAATTCTCCGGGTGCTGTCGAACTTGATAATCCTTTTGGATCAAATAACAAGTCTCTTTTTGGCCTGCTCCGGGCAGTCATCAACGACATCATTCTTCCCATGGGCGGTGTTCTTGCTGTCCTATCCTTTATATACTCCGGCTTTCTCTATGTTGTGGCGCAAGGTAATGAATCTAAACTGGCCATTGCCCACAGGGCATTGCTTTACACCTCTATCGGTACCGCGGTCCTGCTCGGTTCCTGGGTTCTCGCCAATGTCATCTGCAAAACGATAGGTCAATTGGGCGGGCCGATATGTCCCCCATAAGATAATTTTATGAGTCATCGCGAGCAAAAATAGTATGAACCCACCGAATAATTTCCGAGAACTGGTCAATATTGTTAAAGATGTGATAGATACTGCCTTGCCTGTTGTTACAGGTTTGGCACTTCTCGTATTTGTTTGGGGTCTTGCTAAATTCATCTTTCGCATTGGGGGTGATGAGAAGGCGGTAAATGATGGTAAAAATTTAATGCTGTGGGGGCTCGTGGCTCTATTTATAATGGTGTCTTTTATATCAATTCTCGCTTTCTTTCATAATGACATTGGGTTTAGTCGGACTTTCGGTTTGCCTCTTTTACCACCTTTTAGATGATTTAATTCAAAATGACAAGATATACAAAAATATTTCTAGCGTTTCTGCTCTTTTTACCTGCGGTGGCCTCTGCCCAGCTTAACGGTGTCAAAGATCTTATCAAGGCTTTCGGCGGTCTCTTAAATCCGCTCATTGGTGTAACTGTTGCCTTGGCTCTTTTGGGATTCTTTTGGGGTCTCGTTCTTTTTATTTTTCATGTTGGCGGTGATGAGAAAGCAGTCAATCAAGGTAAGCGTATAATGGGCTGGGGACTCGTCGCTCTTTTTGTCATTGTCTCTGTCTGGGGGATAGTGGGCTTTATGCAAAACGCCGTTCTACCGGGCGGTAGTAGTACTTCTCCCACGCCTCTTTTCCCTGACCGAAGATAATATTTTATATCATGTTAATATTTAATTTATTTATTAAAATAAATAAATGAGTTCCGTTAGAAGTCGCGGTCACGGTTTTGAAACGGTGCTATAGTGTAGATATGAAAAGAATTATTAAAATTTATAAAAGTAATGTTCAGCAAGGCTCGGTGACCGAGACCTGCTTCTAATGGGATGAAAAAAATCATTCCAGCTGTTTTAGTCTTTACTCCAGTATTTGTTTTCGCTGCAGAGTTTTTAGACAATGTGAAGGATCTTATCACTGCTTTTGGTAATATAGTCAGTACGGCTATCCCTATAGTCGTTGGACTGGCTCTTCTTATTTTCTTCTGGGGTTTGGTGAAGTTCATCTTTGCTCAAGGTAGCGAAGATGCCAAGGAACAAGGTAAGCGCATCATGATCTGGGGAACAATCGCGCTCTTTGTGATGGTTTCGATTTGGGGGATAGTGGCCTTTATGCAAGAAGCATTTTTGCTGGGTGGAAATCCTACCTCTCCCTCCAATCTTCCTTCTGTTACTCCAGAGGGGTCAAATGAGCTATAAGGTTTTGGGGATAACGGCATTGTTTTTTTGATGGTTTGTCGTATGATATGTAGATACCGTATAGGTATATTAAAAATAATATTAACCAGCTAAATAAATGAAAAAAGTTATTCTTGCCGCTTTAGTGTTTTCTCCGGCCTTTGCCTTTGCCCAAGGTAATCTTGGCAATTTAAACAGCATTCTGCTCGGTGTTGGTAGATTGGTAAATAATGCCTTACCTATCGTCTTCGCTCTAGCACTTCTTGCTTTCTTCTGGGGCTTGGCGAAGTTCATCCTTGCTCAAGGCAATGAAGACGCCAAAGAACAAGGTAAGCGCATTATGATTGGCGGCATCATAGCGCTCTTCGTGATGGCGTCTATTTGGGGTCTCGTAAATTTCATACAAAGTGCTTTCGATGTAAATGAGATACAGAATATCACTCCTCCAAGCGTTCAAATACCTACGAACTAATAAGTTCAAGATTCTTTTACCTCAAGCGGGATGAATATCTCTGATTTCCTCAATAAAATCAATCAGTTTATATTGAACCCGATTGTCTATCTGGCATTTGCGGTCGCTTTCATGGTTTTCTTCTGGGGTATTTTTGAGTTCATTCGTTCCCAGACCGCCGATGATAAACGGGAGGAGGGCAAAAGGAAGATCTTTTGGGGCCTGTTCGGTATGTTCATCATGTTTTCCGCTTATGGCCTGATCCGCCTGATTCTCGGCACTTTCGGTGTTTCTGCCGGTTACCCGTTTGAGTAGCTGTCGTCTCAAACATTAAGTGGCAGAATAAAGTAAAAAGCCCCACCACTTTATCTAAAGTGGTGGGGCTTTCCTTTCACCGTCCGGAATTTTTTTGAATCAATCTTCAAGCGTGCTGTCAGGGAAATTATAGGTTTTCATCCACTCCTCCAAATTACTGGATCTTGTGTCGATACTTAAATCGACAATTTGAAAGTCAGTAAATCTGGAGGCCTTATTTTCCTGATTCACATAGAAAGTCAGAACTTTAGCAGGAACAAAGAGAGTCCAAATACATACTCCGGCAGTCATGACAGCAAGAACAACACCGCTCACTTTTTTCACGCAATTTTTGCTCATTTTTACCTCCTTGGGAAATAGTAAATTGGACTTTTATAAAAAACTTTTCTTTTTGTATAATACAAGAAAAGAACTAGTTTGTAAAGCATTATAAAGAAAAAGGCGCCACGTTAGACGTGACGCCTTTAAAACAAAGAACTAAGTCCTTAGGGGAGAAATTACAAACTCGAATGTGGCCTCTCGCACTTCCTCATCCGTTACCCGAATTTTTACAACTGTAACTCTTCCGGGTATTCGAATATGTCCTTCGAAGCTTCTGGGGTACTTATATATTTTCCCTTTGGCCTCGACTTCGTAAGCCACATTTTCGACTGGACCCCAATCCAAATTCTTCCCCAATGGGATGGATATTGGGTCTGTCCACTCCACCCCAATCACCATCTTGAAAGTTTGAGCGGTGATGATTACCTGCGACGGCGGCAAGATGCCTAGAGCCAAAAGCTTTGGTTCCCAGCAATATCTCGAGGCACTCCAATCCCTTGTGTCGTTTCGGGCAAAAAGAATTCTGGCAAATTTCTCATTGCCTTCCTCAGTATATAAGTCGATACCGAGTCTTTTTGCCTCGACAGAATGATATCCAAGGTTTATTTGCCATTTTCCCACATCCATAGTTTTGAGATTAGTGATGACATTACCATGGGAATCAAATTGTCGTCCACCGCTCTCGCATTTCGCAATAATTGGAAGTACAATATCGGCCGGTAGCTGACTAATTGAGGTTGAAGAAAATTTAGACGGCTGTGTTTTTGCAACAGTCGTTGGTATCCTTTCCTCG
>Ga0210044_10004210_pt1 | contig 20141 bp, 17 predicted proteins | sample CryGey13umfilter_2_FD_183959 | JGI IMG/M metagenome (GOLD analysis project Ga0210044, IMG submission 183959) | Groundwater microbial communities from aquifer in Utah, USA - Crystal Geyser 4/9/14 3 um filter (SPAdes) (version 2) | ecosystem: Environmental > Aquatic > Deep subsurface >... | reverse complement strand
CCGATCGCCCAGGCGAAGGCGGCGGCGTTGGCCAGCGCGCCGACCCACGGATCGCCGGTGCGCCGCCACGCCCAGCGGCTGAACAGGCCATAGACCAGAAAGAACAGGAGCAGCGCGGGCGTCAGGATGATGAGAAAGAACAGCCGCTCAAGATCCAGCGCCACCGCCGCCGCCAGCGAGCCGAGAAAGCACAGCTTGGTCAGCGGATAGGCCAGCGGCGGCGCGTCGCGCCCGCGCGTCAGCCATTCGTCGGCGAGGAAATACGGCGCCATGCCCGCCAGCAGCGCCAGGATCAGCGGCCAGCGCGCCGCGACCGGGCGAAACGAACTCACATGGGCGTCGAGCGCCCAGCCAAGCGCGCCGATGGCGAACCCCGCCACCGCCAGCGCCGCCAGCCAGCGCCCCGCGCTGAAAAGACCGGCCGGGCGCCGCGCCCCCGCCCACCACAGCGCCAGCGCCGTCAGCGCGCCGTAGAGCGCGAAATGCAGCGCCAGATAGTCGCCCACGATCACCGGCAGGAACCGCCAGTCGAGCGCCGTGGCGATCAGCGGCGCAAGCAGCGCGGGCGCCAGCGCCGCGACCGCGAAGCGCCAGCCCCGCATCCCCGCGCCCGGCGCGCCGCCGTCAAGCCTCGGCAACAGCCGCGCCAGCGGCCAGCCCAGCGCCACGATCCCCGCCAACAGCAGCGCCACCCAGCCGCCGCGCGGCGCGACCTGCGCCGGGCCGGGCCGGTCGAACGTCGCGTTCAGCCAGTCCACCGATTCGCGCAGCGCCGTCACGCTCCACAGCACGCTGATATGCTCGACGCCGGGGGCGAACACGGCGCGGCGCGCGGTCCCCCGGCTGAAGTCGCCATGGGTCTCTCCGGCGTCGGCGCCCGGCCCCGCGCTCAGGCGCAGCACGCGCACCGCCTCATCGGTCAGCCCCGCCTCCCAGGCGCCGACGATCATCAGCAGGTTGCGCGGCTGATCGGCGTCAACCACCGGCGAGAACATCGACACGCCGACCGTCGCCGCGACCGCCGGCGTCGCCAGCGCATAGCGCGCGATCACGTCGCCCGCCATCGAGTGGCCCAGCACCGCCAGCCGTCCGTCCACGCCGGGCAGCGCGCGGGCGAAATCGGCGACGCGGCCCAGTTCCGCCACCAGCGCGGCGGTCGCGCCGTCCTCGGTCGTCACGTCGCCGGTCATCGGGCCCGGATTGCGGCCATGGCCCAGAAAATCGAACGACACCGCGACATAGCCGTTCCGCGCCAGCGTGGCCGAGAACGCGCGCATCAGCGGGCGCGAGCCGGAGAACCCGTGCGCGATCACCACGGCGGGCGCGGGCGCCTCGGACGCGGGCCGGGTGATGGTGACGGGCGTGGCGCCGACGGCGGCGGTCTCGACCCGCAGCTCCGCATCGGCGCGCATCAGTTGCCCCAGCGCCAGCGCGATGGCGCCAACGGCGGCGAGCGCAACAGCGATTCTCGCCGCGCCGATCGCATGGATCGCTTGCTTTGTGACCCCGGATACGTTCACTGCGGCTGTTCCTGCCCTGGATGATCGCCCTCGATGTTCATATCCGCCGACATAGCTCCCTATTTCACGCTGGCGCTGCTTGCGGCGACATTCGCGATGTTCATGTGGGAGCGCTACCCCCCGGAGGTGGTGGCGCTGTCGGCGCTGGCGGTTCTGCTGGCGAGCGGCGTGCTGGAGGCGGGCGAGGCGCTGGCGGTGCTGGCGAACCCGGCGCCGATCACCATCGCGTGCATGTTCATCCTGTCCGGCGCCATGGTGCGCGTCGGCGCGCTGGATGCGGTCGGCGCCATGATCGGCGCCCATGCGCGCACCCGGCCGCTGGTGGTTCTGGCGGGCTTCGCAGGCTTCGTGCTGCTGGCGTCGGCCTTCATGAACAACACGCCCGTCGTGGTGGTGCTGATCCCGGTGGCGATACGGCTGGCGGGCGCTTTGGGGATCGGCGCCTCCAAGCTGTTGATTCCGTTATCCTATACTGCGATCATGGGCGGGGTCTGCACCATGATCGGCACCTCGACCAACCTGCTGGTGGACGGCGTGGCGCGGCGCGCGGGGATGGCGCCGTTCGGCATGTTCGAGATCACCGGCGTCGGTCTGGCGGTGGCGCTGATCGGGATGACCTATCTGGCGGTGTTCGGGCGGCGCCTGCTGCCGGACCGCCGCGCGCTGGCCGACAGCCTGGGCGAGCGCAAGACGATGAAGTTCATGACCGAGGTGGCGATTCCCGAAGGCTCGCCCGTGATCGGCCAGCCCGCGCTCAAGACCGCGCTGTTCCAGCGCGAGGGGATGCGGGTGATCGACGTGCTGCGCGGCGACGAGTCGCTGCGCCGCGCGCTGGGCGACGTGACGCTGCAGGCGGGCGACCGGGTGGTGCTGCGCAGCGGCGTGGCCGATCTGATCGACCTGCGCAGCACCCGCGCGCTCGGCGCGGTGGATCGCCTGTCAGAGAAGAACACCGAGACCATCGAGGCGCTGATCTCTCCGGGCTGTCTGCTGGTTGGCCGGTCGCTGGGCAAGTTGCGGCTGCGGCGGCGCTATGGCGTCTATCCGCTGGCGATCCACCGGCGCGATCAGCAGGCGGCGGTGAAGATGGAGGACGTGGTGATCCGCGTCGGCGACACCCTGCTGCTGGAGGGCGACCCCGACGACATCCGCCGTCTGGCCGAGGACGTGGACCTGACCGAGCTCAACCGCCCGCGCGTGCGCCCCTATCGCCGCGACCGCGCGCCGCTGGTGCTCGCGGCGCTGGCGGGCGTGGTGGGGCTGTCGGCGCTGAACGTGGCGCCGATCTCGACGCTGGCGCTGATCGCGGTGGCGCTGGTGCTGCTGGCGCGCTGCATCGACGCCGACGAGGCGTTCGCCGCCATCGACGGGCGGCTTTTGACCCTGATCCTCGCGATGCTGGGCGTCGGCGCCGCGCTGGAGAAGACCGGCGCCGTGCAGCTGGTGGTGGAGGCGGCGGCGCCGTGGCTGGCGGGCGCCTCGCCGCAGGTGGTGCTGTTCGCGCTGGTCCTCGTCACCTCGATTCTGACCGAAGTGGTGACCAACAACGCCGTCGCCGTGGTGATGACGCCGATCGCCATCGCGCTGGCGGCGTCGGTGGGCGTCGATCCGCGGCCGTTCGTGGTGGGGGTGATGATGTCGGCGTCGGCCTCGTTCGCCACGCCGATCGGCTATCAGACCAACACGCTGGTCTATATGGCGGGCGGCTATCGCTTCATGGATTACGTGCGGATCGGCGTGCCGATGAACATCATCGTCGGCGTGGTGACGGCGCTGACCATCCCGCTGTTCTGGAGCTTCTGATGACGCTGTCCGACTTCGCCGTGTTCGCCGCGATGGGGCTGGCGTTTGTCAGCGCGATGATCGCGCAGGGGCTGCTGCTGGCGGCGCGCGAGCATGTGCGGGTGTTTCACGCGGCATGGTTCGAGGAGCTGGGCGCGCGCGGCCATTCGATGCGGATGGGCGGGCCGGCCGACCGCGCGCGCCGCCGCCTGATGCGCCCGCTGCTGCTGGGGCCGCTGCCGCCCGCCGCGCAGGCCGACGCGGCGCTCGTGACGCTGGCGCAGCGGCTGCGGGTGGCGATGCTGGGGGTGGCGCTGGGCTGCGGCGGGCTGGTCGCCATGATCGCGATAAGGGTGCAGGCGGCTTGAAGCATCGCGCGTCGCGGGCCTATAACCCGCGCCACACGTCGAGACAGTCAGAGGGCGGACCATGGCCGGGCATTCCAAATGGGCGAACATCCAGCACCGCAAGGGGCGTCAGGACGCCTTGCGCTCGAAGATGTTCTCGAAGTTCTCCAAGGAGATCACCGTCGCCGCCAAGATGGGCGACCCCGACCCCGACAAGAACCCGCGCCTGCGGCTGGCGATCCGCGAGGCCAAGGCGAACTCGATGCCCAAGGACAACATCGACCGCGCCATCAAGAAGTCGCAGATGGGCGACGCCGAGAACTATGAGAACATCCGCTACGAGGGCTATGGCCCGGGCGGGATCGCGATCATCGTCGAGGCGCTGACCGACAACCGCAACCGCACCGCCTCCAACGTGCGCTCGACCTTCGGCAAGAACGGCGGCAACCTGGGCGAGACCGGCTCGGTCAGCTTCATGTTCGACCGCAAGGGCGAGATCGCCTATCCCGCCAAGGTCGGCTCGGCGGAGAAGGTGCTGGAGGCCGCCATCGAGGCCGGCGCCGACGACGTGGAGAGCGACGAGGACGGCCACTGGATCTATTGCGCCGACACCGATCTGGCGGAGGTCTCCGCCGCGCTGGAGGCGGCCTTGGGCGAGGCCGACACCGCCAAGCTGGTGTGGAAGCCGCAGACGCTGACCCCGGTCAGCGAGGATGTCGCGCGAACCTTGCTGAAGCTGATCGAGACGCTGGAGGACGACGACGACGTGCAGACCGTGGTCGCCAACGCCGACATGAGCGAGGAATTGATGGAGAAGCTTGCGGGCTGAGGCGGAGCGCTTTGCGGCTTACGCCGGGCGCGCGCGCACGCTTCGCCGCGCGCGCAGCCCCGACCCCCGCGCCGGGGGCTCGCCGGCGTCGCGCGTCCGGCCCGATCCGGTCGTGGAGGCCGCCCGCAGGCGCGGCGCTTCAGGCGCGCTGCGGGCGCGGCGCCGGTTCGGGGCCGAAGCGCTCGGCGACGGCGTTGACCGCCTTCAGCGCGCCGACCATCGCCTCGGCGCGTCTGAGCAGCGCGCGCTCACCTTCGCCCGCGGCGGCGCTGGCCGAGACCATGGCGAGCCGCCCGTTGACCTCGGTGAACGCGCGGCACAGCAACGCCTCCGGCGCCGCGGCGTCCTCGATCACCAGATAGAGCGTCGCGCCGTCGCGCCGCGACGACACCACGCGCGTCGGCGCGTCGCCCGAAAGGCCCAGGCCCCGCCGCCCCTGCGGCCCGCGCAGGTGCGCCTCCAGCGCCGCCAGCTCAAGCGCGGCGTCGCGCGCGCCGAACAGCGGCTCGGCGGCGATGGTTACGGTCTGCACCGCGTCGCCGGGGCTGGCGTCGCAGGCGGTCATCAGCGTCACCGCCGCGCCGCCGACGACGTGCACCTTGTCTGAGGCGAGGCAGTCGCCCGGCGGCGGCGCCACGATCACCGCCCGCCCGTCCGCCGACAGCTCGACGCGGTGCTCATGCGCCGAGACCAGCCGCATCGGCCCGACCGGCGCCTGCGGCGCGACGCACCCGCCAAGGCCCAGCGCCGCAAGGGCGATCAGGCTGCGGCGCGTGCGGGCGCGGCGCATCGCGGCGCTCACAGATCGGCGTAGATGTGCCGCTCGCCGGCGTGGCCGGGGTGGGTGACGGCGCCATCCTTCGCCTGACCGACAAGCTGGGCGTATTTCCACAGCGCGCCGGAACCATACAGCGTCTCGCGCGGGCCCTTCCACGCCTTGCGCCGCGCCTTCAGCTCCTTGGCCGACAGCTTGACGTTCAGCGTGCCCTTCTTCGCGTCGATCTGGATGATGTCGCCGTCGCGGATCAGGGCGATCGGGCCGCCCACCGCCGCCTCCGGCCCGACATGGCCGACGCAGAAGCCGCGCGTGCCGCCGGAGAACCGCCCGTCGGTGATCAGCGCCACCTTGCCGCCCATCCCCTGCCCCGACAGCGCGGCGGTGGTGGACAGCATCTCGCGCATCCCCGGCCCGCCCTTCGGCCCTTCGTTGCGGATCACCAGCACCTCGCCCTCCTCGTAGGCGCGCGCCTTGACCGCCTCGAAGGCCTCCTCCTCGTTCTCGAACACGCGGGCGGGGCCTTCGAACTTCAGCTTCTTCATCCCCGCCACCTTCACGATGGCGCCTTCGGGGGCGAGGTTGCCCTTCAGCCCCGCCACGCCGCCGGTGGGCGACAGCGGCTTGTCGATGAAGTGGATCACCTTGCCGTCGGGCGTGCCGTCGATGCCCTCAAGCTCCTGCGCCAGCGTGCGGCCGCTGCAGGTGATGCAGTCGCCATGCAGCAGGCCCTTGTCCATCAGCTGGCGCATGACCTTGGGCACGCCGCCGGCCTCGTAGAGATCCTTCGCGACATAGTCGCCGCCGGGCTTGAGGTTGACGAAATACGGCGTGGATTTGAACACCTCGCAGACGTCCATCAGGTCGAAGCGGATGCCCGCCTCATGCGCGATCGCGGGCAGGTGCAGCCCGGCGTTGGTGGAGCCGCCGGTGCAGGCCACCACGCGCGCGGCGTTCTCCAGCGACTTGAGGGTGACGATGTCGCGGGCGCGGATGTTCATCGCGATCAGGTCCATCACCGCGCGGCCCGACGCCTCGCAATACTGGTCGCGGCTCTCGTAAGGCGCGGGCGCGCCGGAGGAGTTCAGCAGCGCCAGGCCGATCGCCTCGGAGACGCAGGCCATGGTGTTGGCGGTGAACTGGCCGCCGCAGGCCCCGGCGGAGGGGCAGGCGACCTTCTCCAGCTTCTCAAGCTCGCAGGTGGACATCTTGCCCGCCTGGTGCATCCCGACGCCCTCGAACACGTCCACCACGGTCACGTCGCGGCCGTTGAACCGGCCCGGCAGGATCGAGCCGCCATAGACGAACACGCTGGGCACGTTCAGCCGCACCATCGCCATCATCATGCCCGGCAGCGATTTGTCGCACCCCGCCAGCCCCACCAGCGCGTCATAGGCGTGGCCGCGCATGGTCAGCTCCACCGTGTCGGCGATCGCGTCGCGCGAGGCGAGCGACGAGCGCATCCCCTCGTGCCCCATGGCGATGCCGTCGGTGACGGTGATGGTGGTGAACTCGCGCGGGGTGCCCATCGCCTCCTTGACGCCCGCCTTGGCGGCCTGCGCCTGACGATTCAGCGCGATATTGCAGGGCGCAGCCTCGTTCCAGCAGGTCGCGACGCCGACGAACGGGCGGTGCACCTCCTCCTCCGACAGGCCCATGGCGTAGAAATACGAGCGGTGCGGCGCCCGCGACGGCCCTTCGGTGACATGACGGCTGACGAGCTTGGACTTGTCGAAGGTTCTGACGTTCATGGCCCCTGAGGCTCCCGCTGACGTGACGTGGGGGCGCACCTTAACCATGCCGCCGCCGCCCCTCAATCGCCGATGCAAGGGTTTCGGATGCGGCGCCGATGCGCCATATAGGATGGACAGGTTCCCTAGAGGACCGCAAAGGGAAAGGAAAGACCATGGCCAAAGAAGGCAAGGCGCCGCTCGACCGCGCCCGCGAAGACGCCGCCGACCGCACCGCCGCCTATGCCGCGCTGAACCGCCGCAACGCGGAGCCGGTCAGCGCCAAGGAGATGGCGCTGATCCGCCGCCGCCGCGACGAGGAGACGCCGTCGCGCGCGAAAACCTACCTCGACATCGACCGGCGCGGCGAGACCGCCTGAAACAGCGTCGCGGCGCGTCCTCGGCGGCTCAGGTCTGACGACCGCGCCGCGCCGGGCGCGGCGGGGCGGCGTCCTGCGTCAGCGCCCAGGCGACGCGGGCCTGACCGTCCGCCGCGACGCCGGAGATCACCAGTTGCCGGGCCGGGCGCGGCGCTGCGGCGCCTGGCTCAAGGCTGACGCTGTCCACCACGCTCAGCGCGCCGCCGTCCACCCGCAGCGTCCAGCGCGCGCCGTCGGGCGGCGACAGCGACGCCTGCCCGCCTGACACCGCCGCCGCCACCTCGGGCGCCAGATGAAAGCGCACGCAGAACGGCAAGGTTTTGGTTCGCGCCAGAGCGTCGGGAGCGGCGCCGGGGGCTGCGCGCAGCGTCTCCTCGCCGCGCAGGTCGCGCCCGTCGGCGCTCAGCCGCAGCCGCCGCGCCACGATCAGGCCGAAGCGCCCGGCATAGCCGTCGTGTTCGGCGCGCAGCCATTCGGCCCCCGCGTCGCGCAGCCGTTCCGCCGCCACATGCGACGGCCCCTGCGCGAAGCCGCGCCCGAACACCCGCGCCGCCAGCCCCTCCGGCGCCAGCCGCGCCGCCGAGGCGCCCGCGATCTCCAGCGCGGCGTGGGCGGCGGTGGCGCGGGCGGCCACCGCCCATTCGGGGCCGAACGCGGCGCCGGGGCCGACGCCGCCGAACAGGCGCTGGCGCCCGACGCTGACCTCCAGCGCCAGCGCGCAGGCCGCAGCCGCGCCTCCCTCGGGCGGCGGCGCGGCGTCGAGGATCGCGACCGCGCCGCCCGCCGCCAGCCGCGCAAAGCCCATCGCGCCGAGCGGCCTGCGCCCGCGCGCCAGCGCGCCCGCCCGCGCGAACGCCTCATCCAGCAGCGCGTCGTCGCCCGCGCCGCCGCCGTGAAAGCGCGCAAGGCCGCCGTCGCCCAGCCGCAGCGCGCGCAGGCTCGGCCCGGCGCGGCCCAGCGCCGCGACATGGCGCGGATCGGGCGCGACGCCGCCCTCGCGCAGCGCGGCGGCGGTCCACGCCAGCGCGGCGAACACTTCGGCCAGCGCCTGCGGATTGCGCGACGCCACGCCGCCGTCGCCGTCGATCAGCGCCGCCGCCGCCGCGCCCAGCCGCGCCGCCGCCCAGGCCGCGGTCGCCGCCCCGCCCTCCTGCGCCAGACCGCAGAGCGCCAGCCCCGTCGCCGCCTCAAGCTGCGTCAGCGGGTCGCGCACGGCGCCGATGCGCGTCTGCAGAAAGCGCCGGTGCGCGTCGATGGCGCGCAGCAGGCGGCGCTTGTCGGCGTCGCCCGCGCCCGCCATCAGCAGCGGCGCCGCCGTGGTCAGCCGCGCCAGCCGCCGCCCGGCCAGATCGGCGCGCCAGCCCGGCCCGGCGCCGCCGCCGAAGCGGCGCAGCCAGTCGAACGCCCAGGCGCGCAGCGCGGCGCGCTCCGCCCTGCCCGCCGCCTGCGCGTCGTCCAGCCAGTCAAAGCCGTGCAGCGCCGCCAGCCATGCCGCATCCGGCGGCGTGATCGCGAAGGGCGACAGCCCGTCCAGCGTCGCCCGCCGCCCGGCCAGAAACAGATCGCCCGAGGCCAGCCGCGCGGCGCGCGCTGCGTCGCCGGGCGCGAACGGCTCCGGCCATGCGTTAGAAGCGCGCAAGGCGCGCGCGCGCGCGCCCCAGCAGGCGCGGCGCGCGGCCAGGCTGTCGCGCCAGCGGCTCAGGCGGCGGCGCAGAAGCGTCGCGCAGGCGCGCAGATAGATCAGAGGTCTGGCCATGCCGCTCCATGCCGCTTCTGCGCCCAAAGCGCCTGCGCGCGAGCATGGCCGGGCGCGCGCGGCTTGTCACGCCACGCGGCGCTAAAGCTCAGGTGTTGAAGCGGAAATGCAGCACGTCGCCGTCGGCGACGACGTATTCCTTGCCCTCCAGCCGCGCGCGGCCCGCCTCGCGCGCGCCCTGCTCGCCGCCCAGCGTGACGTAATCGTCGTAGGCGATGGTCTCGGCGCGGATGAAGCCGCGCTCGAAGTCGCCATGGATCACGCCCGCCGCCTGCGGCGCCCTGGTCCCCTGCGGGATGGTCCAGGCGCGGGTCTCCTTGGGGCCGACGGTGAAATAGGTGATGAGATGCAGCAGGCCATAGCCGGCGCGGATCAGCCGATCCAGCCCGGCCTCCTCCAGCCCCATCTCGCGCAGGAACTCGTCGCGCTCGTCATCAGGCATCTGCGCCAGCTCCGCCTCGATCGCCGCCGAGATCACCACCGCGCTGGCGCCCTCGCGCGCCGCCATCGCGAACACCTGCGCCGACAGCGTGTTGCCCTCCGCCGCGTGCGCCTCATCGACGTTGCAGACATAGACCACCGGCTTTGCGGTCAGCAGTTGCAGCATCGCCCAGGATTTCGCGTCCTCCTCGGCCACCGCCACGCTGCGCGCCGGGCGGCCCTGGTCGAGCGCGGCCTTCGCGGCGCGCAGCAGCCGGTCCTGCGCCTCGGCCTCCTTGTCGCCGCCGCGCAGCTTGCGCGAGAGGTTGGCCAGCCGCCGCTCGACGCTCTCCAGATCGGCCAGCATCAGCTCGGTCTCGATGGTCTCGGCGTCGGCGACCGGATCGACCTTCCCCTCGACATGGGTCACGTCGTCATCCTCGAAGCAGCGCAGCACATGGGCGATGGCGTCGCATTCGCGGATGTTGGCGAGAAACTGGTTGCCCAGCCCCTCGCCCTTGCTGGCGCCCTTCACCAGCCCGGCGATGTCCACGAAGGTCAGCCTTGTGGGGATGATGGTCTTCGATCCCGCGACGGCGGCGAGCTTTTCCATGCGCGGGTCGGGCACCGACACGTCGCCGACGTTCGGCTCGATGGTGCAGAACGGAAAATTCGCCGCCTGCGCGGCGGCGGTGCGCGTCAGCGCGTTGAACAGCGTGGACTTGCCGACGTTCGGCAGCCCGACGATGCCGCATTTGAAACCCATCGTTCACCCATCCCGGCCCGATCCTGCGCCGCCTCGTGCGCCCCCGCCTTGTGCGTCGCGGCGCGGGCGCCGGTCAATCCCGCGAGAACCGCGCCATCAACCGCGCGAGAGGCGAGGTTTCCGGCGCCGGCGCCGGATCGGCTTGCGGATCGGCATGAGGGGCTGCTTGCGGGGCGTCCTTCTGCGGCGGCTCGGCGCGCGGCGGTTTTGCGGCGGATTTCGCCTTGGGCGGATTGACCCGCAGCGCCACGGCGTTCTGAACCCCCGCCGCGTCGCCCGCCGCCAGCTTTGGCGCGGCTTCCGCGATCCCGTCGAGCAGCGGGTCGAGCCAGGCGCGGTCGAGCTTGTGGAACGGGTGCAGCACATAGTCGGCGACGCGGTTCCTGTCGCCGGGATGGCCGATGCCCAGCCGCACGCGGGCGTAGTCGGGGCCGATGTGCTGATGCAGCGAGCGCAGGCCGTTATGCCCGGCGTGGCCGCCGCCCTGCTTGCAGCGCAGCCGTCCCGGCTCAAGATCAAGCTCGTCGTGAAACACCGTCACGTCCGCGGGCGTCAGCTTGAGAAAGCGCAGCGCCTCGCCCACCGACTGGCCGGAGAGGTTCATGAAGGTCTCGGGCTTCAGGATCAGCACCTTCTCGGCCCCGAGCGCGCCCTCGGCGAGGCGGCCCTGGAACTTCGCGCGCTCCGGCCCGAAGCCGTGCGCGCGCGCGATGGCGTCAACCGCCATCCAGCCAATGTTGTGGCGGGTGTCGGCATAGCGCGATCCGGGGTTGCCGAGGCCTACGAACAGCTTCATCGGGCGAGCCTGTCACAACAAGAAACCGCGCCGCCCCATGGGGACGGCGCGGTCAAGCCTAGCACGGCGAAGCCTGGCGCGGCTCTGTCGAAAAGATCACACTGCGGCGGCGGCGGACTCGGCGGCGGCGGCCTCGGCCTCAGCCTCCTCGTCATCGACAAAGCCGGCCGGCGTGGCGATCGAGCAGATCACGAAGTCGCGGTCGGTGATCGTCGGCGTCACGCCCTTCGGCAGCGTGATCGACGAGATCTTGAGCACGTCGCCCATCTGGCACTCGGCCAGATCCAGCTCCAGCTTCTCGGGGATGTCGCCGGCCAGCACGTTCAGCTCGACTTCGTGGCGCACCACGTTCAGCGTGCCGCCGCGCTTGATGCCGGGGCAGATCCCCTGATTGAGGAACTCGACCGGGATGAACAGGTTGATGCGCGACTTCTCGCTGAGGCGCTGAAAGTCGATGTGGATCGGCATGTCCTTCACCACGTCGCGCTGCACCGCGCGGCACACCACGCGGTTGTCCGCGCCGTCCACCTTGACGTTGTGCAGCGAGGACATGAACCTGCCCCGGCGCAGCAGCGTCAGCAGCGTGTTGAAGTTGAGGCTGATCGCCTGCGGGGCTTCGCCGCCGCCATAGATCACGCCCGGCACCTGGCCATTGCGTCGCGCAGTCCGGGCGGCCCCCTTGCCCGTCCCCTCGCGCGCCGTGGCTTCGAGAATGGTCATCTCGCCCATGGGTCGCTCCTTCTGTGGGTCAGCGGCGGTCCTCCAGGGGTGACGGCGCCGCAGGAAAGCGTGGCTCATACGCGATGGGGGCGGCTTTGGGAAGGGCGGCGGCGCCGCGCGCGCCCAGGGTCGCAAGACTTGCATCTCATACGTATTATTTGATGCTTGAAACATGACAATGATTGGTCTAGCCATAAGAAATCAATCCTGACCCCATGGCGCGAATCGACCGCCCGCATGATCACCGCCGCCCAGTTGCGCGCCGCGCGCGCCCTTCTCGGCCTCGACCAGCGCCAGCTGGCCGAGCTTGCGGGGCTGTCGGCGCCGACCATCCAGCGCATGGAGGCCAGCGACGGGCTGATCCGGGGCAATGTCGATTCGCTGATGAAGCTGACCGCCGCGCTCGACCGCGCGGGGGTCGAGCTGATCGCCGAGGGCGCCGCCAGCCAGAGCGACGGGCGCGGCGTGCGGCTGAAGGCGGGCGACGCGGCGCGCGCGCTGGCGGCTGAGGCCGGCGCCGCGCAGGAGGGCCGCCCATGATCGCGCCGGTCGCGTTCCTGCTGCTCTGCGTCGCCGCGCTGCTGCTGATCGCCGCGGGCGCCGTCGCGCTGGCGGCGCTGCGGCGCGACGCGGCGCGCGCGACGCGAACGATCTACGCCGCCACGCTGGCGGTGTCGGCGCTCGCCTGCTTCGCGGCGCTGTCGGCGCTGCTGGGGGCGCAGGGCGCGCCGTCGCGGATCACGCTGCCGCTGGGGCTGCCGTGGATCGGCGCGAATTTCCGGGTCGATGCGCTGAGCGCGTTCTTTCTGGTGGTGGTCAACCTCGGCGGCGCGCTGGCGAGCCTCTATGCGCTGGGCTATGGCCGCCACGAGGCGACGCCGTATCGCGTGCTGCCGTTCTACGCCGCGTTTCTGGCGGGGATGAACCTGGTGGCGCTGGCCGACGACGCCTTCGCCTTTCTGCTGGCGTGGGAGTTCATGTCGCTGGCGTCCTGGGCGCTGGTGATGACCAGCCACCGCGAGCCGGAGAACGCGCGCGCGGGCTATGTCTATCTGATGATGGCGGGTTTCGGCGGCTTTGCGCTGCTGCTGGCGTTCGGTCTGATGGCGGGGGCCGAGGGCGGCTACAGCTTCGACGCGATGCGCGCCGCCAGCCATTCGCCGGTGATCGCGGCCTTCGCGCTGGCGCTGGCGCTGGTGGGCGCGGGGTCGAAGGCGGGCCTTGCGCCGCTGCATGTATGGCTGCCGCTGGCGCATCCGGCGGCGCCCAGCCACGTCTCGGCGCTGATGAGCGGCGTGATGACCAAGGTCGCGGTCTATGGCTTCATCCGCATCGTGTTCGACCTGCTGGGCGAGCCTGCGTGGTGGGCCGGGATGATCGTGCTGTTTCTGGGCGGCGCGACGGCGGTGCTGGGCATCCTGCACGCGCTGATGGAGCGCGACCTCAAGCGGATGCTGGCCTACAGCACCATCGAGAACATCGGCGTGATCTTCGCGGGGCTTGGTCTGGCGCTGGCGTTCAAGGCCAACGGCATGACCGCCCCGGCCGCGCTGGCGCTGACGGCGGCGCTGTTTCACGTGCTGAACCATTCGTTCTTCAAGAGCCTGCTGTTCTTCGGCGCGGGCGCGGTGCTGACCGCGACCGGCACCCGCGACATGGAGAAGCTGGGCGGGCTGATCCACCGGATGCCGGTGACCAGCGTGGTGTTTCTGGTCGGCTGCGTGGCGATCTCGGCGCTGCCGCCGCTGAACGGTTTCGCCTCGGAGTGGCTGCTGTTCCAGGCGGTGATCGAAAGCCCCGATCTGCCGCAATGGGGCCTGAAGATCATGGTGCCGGCGGTGGGCGGGCTGCTGGCGCTGGCGGCGGCGCTGGCGGCGGCGTGTTTCGTGCGGGCCTACGGGATCAGCTTTCTCGGCCAGCCGCGCGCGGCGGCGGCGACGCAGGCGCATGAGGTGGACCGCTTCTCGCGCGCCGCGATGATCGCGCTGGCTGGCCTGTGCGTGGTCGCGGGGGTGCTGCCGGGGCTGGTGATCGACGCGCTGGCGCCGGTGTCGATCCTGCTGGGCGGCGCGCGGATGCCGATGCAGGGCGACGTGGACTGGCTGTCGATCATCCCCATCGCCGAGAGCCGCAGCAGCTATAACGGCCTGCTGGTGCTGGCGTTCATCGCGATCTCCGCCACGCTGACCACCTGGGTCGTGCACCGCTACGCCTCGCGCGCGCTGCGCCGGGCGCCCGCCTGGGGCTGCGGCTTTCCCGACGTGGACGCGACCATGCAATACAGCGCCGCCAGCTTCGCCCAGCCGCTGCGCCGGGTGTTCGGCACCATGGCGTTCGACGCCGCCGAGCATGTGGACATGCCCGCGCCCGGCGACACCCGCCCGGCGAGCCATCGCGCCGACAGCCGCGACCGGGTGTGGGATACGCTCTACGCGCCGCTGACCGGCGCGGTCCATTTTGCCGCCGAGCGGCTGAACGTGCTGCAATTCCTCACCATCCGGCGCTATCTGAGCCTTGTGTTCATCGCGCTGGTGTCGCTGCTGACGGTGCTTGCGCTATGGACATGATCCTCGGGGCGATCGTGCAGGGCGCGCAGATGGCGCTGGTGCTGGCGCTGGCGCCGCTGCTGACCGGGGTGACGCGCAAGGTCAAGGCGCGGCTGTTGCGGCGGGTCGGCGCCCCGGTGTGGCAACCTTACCGCGATCTCGCGCGGCTGATGCGCAAGGAGGTGGTGCTGGCGCACAACGCCTCGTGGCTGTTCCGCGCGACGCCCTACCTGATCTTCGCCGCGACATGGGTCGCCGCCGCGCTGGTGCCGACGTTTGCGATCGGGCTTAGCTTCAGCTGGACCGCCGACCTGATCGCCATCGTGGCGCTGCTGGGCTCGGCGCGGTTCTTTCTGGCGCTGGCGGGGATGGACGTGGGCACCAGCTTCGGCGGCATCGGATCAAGCCGCGAGGTGATGATCGCCTCGCTGGCCGAGCCTGCGATGCTGCTGATCATCTTCACGCTGGCGCTGGTGGCGGGATCGACGCAGCTCTCGACCGTGGTGGCCTACATGGCGTCGCCGGAGGTGGGCTTGCGCTTTTCGCTGGGGCTGGCGCTGGTGGCGCTGGTGATCGTGGCGCTGGCCGAGAACGCGCGCGTCCCGGTGGACAACCCCGCCACGCATCTTGAGCTGACCATGGTGCACGAGGCGATGGTGCTGGAGTATTCCGGCCGCCACCTTGCGATGATCGAGCTGGCGTCGCAGATGAAGCTGCTGCTCTATCTGTCGCTGATCGCCTGCGTGTTCGCGCCCTGGGCGCTGGCGGCGCCCGGCGACGGCGTGGCGGCGCATTTCTACGGCGTGGCCGCGTGGCTGGCCAAGCTGGCCGCAGGCGGCGCGCTGCTGGCGCTGTTCGAGACCTCGATCGCCAAGATGCGGGTGTTCCGCGTGCCGCAGTTCCTGGGCGTCGCGCTGATGCTGGGGCTGCTGGCGACGCTGCTGCTGTTCGTGTCGCGGAGCCTCTGATGGGCAACATCGCCTTCGACATCGCGCATATGCTGGCCGGCGGGCTGGTGCTGGTCAGCTTCATGATGCTGTATCAGGATCGGCTTTATGCGCTGATCAACATCTACGCGCTGCACGCGCTGGCGCTGACGCTGTCGGTGACGTGGCAGGCCTATATCCAGGACGCGGGCCATCTGTATGTGACGGCGGCCATCGCGCTGATCTTCAAGGCGATCGTCATCCCGCTGGCGCTGATGCGCATCGTGCGCCAGTTCGGCATCCACCGCGAGATCGAGACCGCCGTGGGCATCGGGCCGACCATGCTGGCCGGCATGGGCCTTGTGGCGCTGTCGATGGTGGTGATGCTGCGGGTGACGCCGGACGCCGACCCGCTGGCGCGCGAGGATCTGGCCTTCGCGCTGTCGGTGATCCTGCTGGGGCTGCTGGTGATGGTGACGCGGCGCAACGCGGTAGGGCAGGTGATCGGCTTCATGTCGCTGGAGAACGGGCTGATCCTGGCCGCGACCGGCGCCAAGGGGATGCCGCTGGTGGTGGAGATCTCGGTGGCGTTCTCGGTGCTGATCGCCTTCATCGTGATCGGCGTGTTCCTGTTCCGCATCCGTGAGCGGTTCGACACCGTCGATGTCGGCGCCATGGACGAATTCCGCGGAGAAAAGCGGTGAACGCGGGCGCGAACGCCGCCGATGCGGTCGCCTTCATCCTGCTGATCCCGGTGATCGCGGGCGGGATGCTGGCGGTGCTGCCCGGCTATCGGCTGACCGCGCGGCTGAACGTGGGCGCCAGCCTGCTGACCTTTCTGGTCGCTCTGACGCTGCTGTGGGCCGAGCGTCCGGCGCCGGGCGCCTATCTGCTGGTGGACGACCTCAACATCGTGTTCATCGTGCTGAACACCTTCGTCGGCTTCACCGCCAGCGTGTTCAGCGCGGGCTATATCGCCCATGAGCTTGAGACCGGGCGGCTGACGCCGACCTACCTGCGGTTCTATCACGCCATGTATCAGATCATGATGTTCGGCATGAACCTTGCGTTCGTGTCCAACAACATCGGCCTGATGTGGGTGGCGGTGGAGCTGGCGACGCTGACCACGGTGCTGATGGTCGGCCTCTACCGCACGCCCGAGGCGCTGGAGGCGGCGTGGAAGTATTTCATCCTCGGCAGCGTCGGCATCGCGCTGGCGCTGTTCGGCACCATCCTCGTCTATATGGCGGCGCAGCCGGTGGTGGGCGAAGGCGGCGAGGCGATGGTGTGGACCACGCTGGTCGCCAACGCCGCCGCCTTCGACCCCGCGCTGCTGAACCTCGCCTTCGTGTTCCTGATCCTGGGCTATGGCACCAAGGTCGGCCTCGCGCCGCTGCATGCCTGGCTGCCCGACGCCCACGCCGAAGGCCCGACGCCGATTTCGGCGGTGCTGTCGGGGCTGCTGCTGAACGTGGCGCTCTACGCCGTGCTGCGCTTCAAGATATTGCTGACCGCCAGTCCCGGCGCGCTGGCGCCGGGGCCGCTGATGGTGGTGATGGGGCTGACCTCGCTGATCTTCGCGGCGTTCATGCTGTATCGCCGCCGCGACATCAAACGCATGTTCGCCTATTCCTCGATCGAGCACATGGGCATCATCGTGTTCGCCTTCGGCATGGGCGGGCCGCTGGCCAATTTCGCCGGGCTGGTGCACATGGTGATGCACAGCCTGACCAAATCGGCGATCTTCTATGCGGTCGGCCATATCGCGCAGGTCAAGGGCACGCAGAAGATCGCCGAGATCCAGGGGCTGACCGCCAGCCACCCGGTGCTGGGCTGGGGTCTGGTGGCTGGCGTGGTCGCCATCGCCGGGATGCCGCCGATGGGCGTGTTCATGAGCGAGTTTCTGGTGGTCAGCTCGACCTTCGCGCGCGAGCCGCTGCTGGCGATACCGCTGGTGCTGGGGCTGCTGCTGGCGTTCGGCGCGCTGCTGCTGCGGGTGACGGGGCTGGCCTTTGGCGCGCCGCACGGCGGGATGGGCCGTGTCGAGGGCAGCCACCTGCCGATGTTCGCGCATCTGGCGCTGGTGTTCGTGGCCGGATTCTACCTGCCGCCGCCGCTGGTGGCGTGGTTCCGCCATGTCGCGGCGCTGCTGGGATGACGCGGGGGAGGAACGGCGGATGCCTGCGCTGAAGCAACTGCTGGACAGCGGGCGCGCGGTGGAGGGGAGCCGCTCCTGCCCGCGCGCGGTGGTCGCGGCGCCCGCGTGGCGTAACGCGGCGGGGCGGCTGGCGTCGGGGCGGCTGGCGCTGCTGGGGCTGTGGGGCGAGCCGGAGGCGGCGCACATGGCGTTGCGCGACACGCAGACCGGCGAGGTGGGGGTGATCTCGATTGCGTGCCCCGAGCGGCGCTATCCGTCGGTCAGTGAGCGCCATCCGCCCGCGCTGCGGCTGGAGCGGACGCTGCGCGACCTCTACGGCCTCACGCCCGAAGGCCTGCCCGACCCGCGCCCCTGGCTTGACCATGGCTGGGGCGGCGCGGCGGCCCCCGAACCCTATCCGTTCCTGCCGGTCGAGGGCGACTGCCTGCACCAGATCGCGGTGGGGCCGGTGCACGCGGGGATCATCGAGCCGGGCCACTTCCGCTTCACCGCCAGCGGCGAGACCGTGGTGCGGCTGGAGCAGCGGCTGGGCTATACCCACAAGGGCGTCGAGGCGCTGGCCGAGGGCGCGGAGATCGGCGCTGCGGCGCGGCTGGCCGGTCGCGTCTCGGGCGACAGCACGGTGGCCTATGCGCTGGCGTTCAGCCGCGCGGTCGAGGCGGCGCTGGGGGTGACGGCGCCGCCGCGCGCGGCATGGCTGCGCGGGCTGATGGCGGAGCTTGAGCGGCTGGCCAACCACGTCAGCGACATCGGCGCGATCTGCAACGACGCGGCGTTTCCGCTGCTGCACACGCACGGCGGCATCCTGCGCGAACAGACGCTGCGCGCCTGCGACGCGGCGTTCGGCCACCGCATGATGCGCGACTGCATCCGCCCCGGCGGGGTGGCGGCCGACCTCGCGCCCGACGGCGTCGCCGCGCTGCGCGCGCTGACGCGGTCGTTCGCGCAACGGTTCCCGGCGATGGTGCGCGTCTATGACGAGACGCCCTCGCTGCTCGACCGCACCACCGGCGCAGGCGTGCTGACGCCCGCGCTTGCGCGCCAGTATGCGGCAGGCGGGTATGTCGGCCGCGCTTCGGGGCGCGATTTCGACGCGCGGCTGGCGATGCCCTATGCGCCCTATGACGCGCTCAGCTTCACCGCGCCGACGCGCGAGGACGGCGACGTGCACGCGCGGATCTGGGTGCGCATTCTCGAAGTCGAACAGACGCTGGCGCTGATCGGCCAGATTCTCGACCGCCTGCCTGAAGGCCCGCTCAGCGAAGCCCTGCCCGCGCCGGACGCGCCCTGCGAGGGGCTGGCGGTGGTCGAGGGGTTTCGCGGCGACGTGCTGGCCTGGGTGCGCATCGACGCCGACGGGCGCGTGGCGCGGATGCACCTGCGCGATCCGTCGTGGTTTCAGTGGCCGCTGCTGGAGGCGGCGATCGAGAACAACATCGTCGCCGATTTTCCGTTGTGCAACAAGTCGTTCAACTGCTCCTACTCCGGCTGCGATCTGTAAGGGGAGACGCCCGTGCGCGCTTTGCTGCTTGAGGGACTGCTCCGCCGGCCGCTGACCGACGCGGCGCCCGCGCCCGGGGATGCGGCGCTGGAGGAGCTGGCGCAGACGCTGGGCCGGGCGGCGCGGCGCAAGCTGGGGCGCAGCCTGTCGATCCGCGAGGTGGACGCAGGCTCGTGCAACGGCTGCGAGCTTGAGATCAACGCGCTGGGCGGCGCCTATTACGACATCGACCGCTTCGGCCTGCGCTTTGTCGCCTCGCCGCGCCACGCCGACGTGCTGATGGTGACCGGGCCGGTGACGCGGAACATGCGCGAGGCGTTGCTGCGCGTGCATGAGGCGACGCCCGATCCGAAATGGGTGGTGGCGGTGGGCGACTGCGCGCTGGACGGCGGCTGCTTCAAGGGCAGTCCGGCGATCTGCGGCGGCGTGGGCGCGGTGCTGCCGGTGGACCTGCACATCCCCGGCTGCCCGCCGCGCCCGGTTGAGATGATCAAGGGCCTGCTGGCGCTGATCGACCGCATGGCCTGATCGCGCCCGCCGGGCGAGAGGCGACGGCGGCCGCGGTCACGCCGCCGCGCCGCCCTCCTCCAGCAGCGCCGCCGCCGTCGCCTCGTCGGTGATCAGCGCCGAGGCGAGGCCGCCGGTGAGCGCGGCGCGCAGGGGAAGCGTCTTCTGCGGGCCGCAGCCGATCAGCACGGTCAGCCGCTGCGGCGGGATCTCCAGCGGCAGACTGGCGATGCGCCGGCTCACCGCGCCCTCGACCAGGCGGCCTTGCGCGTCGAACGGCCAGCCGGTGATCTCCCCCACGGCGCCCGCCGTGACCAGTTCCGCGATGTCGGCGTCGGTCATGAATCCGTCGCGGTGGATCGGCGCGTTCCACGCGATTTCGCTGACGCCGAAAAAGCTGGCGCGGGCCTGCGCGCGCAACGCGTGCAGCACCGAGAAGGCGCGCTGGTTCTGGATCGCCGCGCGCTCGGCCTCCGTCTCGGCCATCACCGGCGCGGGCATCGGATAGCGCTGCGCGCCGACCTTGTCGCCCAGCCGCATCACCACGTCATAGGGGCTGGCGTGGCCGCCCGCCGCCATCGAGCCGACCAGCGAGACGATCTTGTGCTGCGGTCGGTCGAGCGTGTCCATCTCCTCCACCGCCGCGCGCATGGTGCGCCCGGTGCCGACGCAGATGACGGTG